>Ga0335085_10004617_pt1 | contig 22694 bp, 21 predicted proteins | sample Lox_Sample_45_FD_206712 | JGI IMG/M metagenome (GOLD analysis project Ga0335085, IMG submission 206712) | Soil microbial communities from Loxahatchee National Wildlife Refuge, Florida, United States - Lox_Sample_4.5 | ecosystem: Environmental > Terrestrial > Soil > Wetlands | place: USA...
GTAACAAAATCTCTGGTGAAGATCTACGCCAACGTGGATCATCTGCGTGCCTCCTTCAGGGCTTGTGCTTCGAGCACGTACTCTACCCTTGGAGGCACGCCTTTTTTCTTTTCATTACATCTGAGCGCAGTAAACCGATTCGGAACGAATCGGTTTGCGGAGTCGAAGGCCCCCTACCGTGTAACCGAACTTTCCTTCTCGATTCTTGGCTGGTGACCGAACGGCTCTGAGCCGCGGGAGCAGATAGGGTCCTTCGACTCCATCTGATCCATTCGCAAGCGAATGGACAGACTGCGCTCAGGACGACACCTGATGTGACTTAATCCGTAAAGATTCGGTGTAAATCCGTGGCCGCTGTTGGTCAATGGCGCCGGCCTCGCCAGCACAAACGACTTCACCACAATGTTATTGGGCTGCACCCCCACCGGGATCATGGTCAGCAGGGAATACTCTGTCGGTTCCAGTTTAGTGGGGCTACGCTTTTGAATGACCGTTACGTCGCCCGATTGCGAGTCCAGCACCAGCAAATAGTTTTCGCTCCGCGAAAGCGCCAGCCCGTCGGGATGACTCCCCACCGGCAGGGTTGCGATCAGCTTGCCGATGTCGATGTCGTACACCGCGATGGTGTTGGAGCCGAAGTTGCTGACGTACAGCCGTGAACTATCCGCCGTGACCAGGCCTCGCGCCGGGTGAGTGCCGATCAGGTAGCTGCCGCCGACTTCGTTGGTTGAAGTCTCGATGATCGAAATATTGTCAGAGTCAAAGTTGGCGACCACCAGCTCGCCCCCATCCGGCTTCAGTTCGAGATCTACGGGCGTTTTGCCCACGTCCAGCAGGGCCAGCAGCTCGTCGGTCTTCAAGTCGATGGACGCCACCTGTCCCGAGCCGGTGCAGGCCACGAACGCCTTGTTGTTATCGGGAAGGATGGCGATGTCTTCGGGCTCCGGGCAGATGGGGATAGTGTTCCGGACCGTGAGTTGCTTCGCATCGATCAGCGAAACCGTGTGATCGCCCCGGTTACTGACCACGACGGTTGCGCCATCGGGCGAAACCCGCGCCAGCCCTGGCGAAGCGCCCACCCGGACATTGCCCAACACCAGGCGCCTGTCCAGATCCAGCACCGAGACATTGGCTGATTTGGAATTCGCTACATATGCCCGTTTGCCGTCCGCCGACACATCGATGAAGTAGGGGCCAGCATGTACGCCGATGGTAGCCACCACCTGATTGCGTTCCGCATCGATTACGCTGATGCTGTTCGACTCCGTATTCACGACGTAGATTTCATTTTTCTTGCGGTTGGCGGCAAGGCCGGTTGGATCGCTGCCCACTGGGATCGTGGCTGCAGGCTGAAAGGTGCGCAGATCAATCACCGAAACCGTGTTGCTCTTGCCGTTGGTAACGTAGGCATATTCGCGGTAGGCAGGGCCGTAGTTGGGTAGCTGGCTTTCCTGGAAATACCACCAGCCCAGGCCGCCAGCGGTGACGAGCGCAACCACGAGGAAAAGAAATTTTCTCAAGCTGTTGGGCTGATGGCAGTTCGAATACCGGACTGCGCCGGCAAGGTTTCAGAGGTCCGGGCATGGGTCCCGATCGCCGGAACCATCCTCCCCACCACGGGCGCAATCTGTCGCACCTGCTTCATCAGTTCGTCGAACTGCTCGGGGTAGAGCGACTGGATGCCATCGGACATGGCGCGGTCGGGCTCGTGGTGTACTTCGACAATGAGTCCATCGGCGCCAACGGCGATCGCTGCCCGCGACAGAGGCGTGACCTTGTCGCGCTTTCCCGTGCCGTGGCTGGGATCCACCACGATGGGCAGGTGGCTGAGCCGTTGCACTGCGGGGACGATGCTGAGATCGAGGGTATTGCGAGTGTGATCGGCGAAGGTCCGCACCCCACGCTCACACAGGATTACCTTGTAATTGCCCTCGCTCATCACGTACTCGGCTGCCATCAGGAATTCTTCCAGGGTCGCGGACATGCCGCGCTTGAGCAAGACCGGTTTGCGTGCTCGTCCTGCGCGCTTGAGCAATGAAAAATTTTGCATGTTGCGGGCCCCGATCTGGATCACGTCGGCATACTTCTCCACCAGTTCCAGGGACTCGTTGTCGATGGCTTCGGTGACAATCTTCATCCCGAATTTGTCGCGAATCTCCGCCATGATCTGCAAGCCCGCTTCGCCCAGGCCCTGGAATGAATAAGGCGAGGTGCGCGGCTTGTAGGCGCCACCGCGAAAGAATTGTGCTCCGGCGCGGCATACCTGCTCGGCCACCGCCATGGCTTGCTCCTGATTTTCAATGGCGCACGGGCCGGCGATGATGGCCAAGCCGGGGCCGCCAAAGGTGGCGTCCGTGCCGGCAAAAGTGATGACCGTGTTTTCCTGTTTGACGTCGCGGCTTACCAGTTTGTAAGGTTTGCTGACGCGGATCAGTTCCTGCACGCCCGGCATTTCGTCCAGCGTGCCGGGTTCGACTTCGCCACGATTTCCGGTGATGCCGATAGCTGTGCGCTGCGCGCCCGGCATAGCATGAGCGCGGTAGCCCAGTTCCTCGATCTTGCGGCAAACCGCGCCGATCTGCTCGTCCGTGGCCTGCGCCTTCATCACGACTAACATGGATTCCCCTCGCGCCTTGAGTTTATCGTTGTTTCCCGTGGCATCGCAAATCGGCGGCGATATGCAGGGCCAGGCCCTGCTGCACCCAAAACCACACACTAGAAGCCGGTAGTGGCTCAGTTTGAAATTCTGGCGGTCTGCCAGGGCGAATTTGGGTAGAGCTGGGCTTTAGTGCTGCAACCAGGGCGACGCAGAGCATGCGGCTTCCGCCGCTGAGGTACCGCAGGGGCTGAAGCCCGCTGCAAGAGACGGTCGCGCTATGCAGACCTGAAGGCCTGCTCCACCCGTTGCCGATGACGTCATGGGGGAGTTTCAAGCTGAGCCACTACCCGAGAAACCGGAAACTGGAAACTGCAACCAGTAAAGTGGCACACTGACGTAGTGCCCCGCTCTCTTGCCCGCGAACAGGACATTCTCAGACAGTCACCCCCCAAACGTCCGCCCAGGCTCACTTCTCGCCGCATCGGGATACACACCTCCAGCGCAGGCGGCGTGCAAAACGCGGCGGAACGGGCCTATCGCCTGGGCTGCAATACATTTCAGATCTTCTCATCGAGCCCGCGGCAGTGGGCTGCGCATGAGCTGGGCCGCCCTGATTGCGATGCCATGAAGAGGTTGCGTGAGAAGTATGACTTGAAGCCTCTCGTGATTCACACCAATTACCTGGTGAACCTGGCGGGAGCAAATGAGTTGTTCCTGAAGAAATCAGTAGAAGCGTTCCGCGGCGAGGTCGAGCGGGCGCTGGCTCTGTGTGCAGAGTACCTGGTGCTGCATCCCGGTTCGTTTCGCGGATCCGGCCGGGAGCAGGGACTGATGCGAACCGCGGCCGCCATTGCCGCTGCAGCGCAGGGATTGGATCTGGCCAAACCCGGCCTCACCATCCTGATCGAAAACACGGCCGGAGCGGAGTACTCACTCGGGGGCAGCTTCGAACAGGTTGCGGAAGTGCTGCAATACCTGCGCAACCTGGTTCCGGTCGGCGCCTGCATCGATACCTGCCACACTCATGTCGCCGGTTACGACATGGTGAGCCCGCAGGGACTGCACGACACACTCCAGCGCCTGGACCAGACTGTAGGTCTGAAGAATGTTCGCGTGTGGCACTGTAACGACGCCAAGGCGGAACGGGGATCGAAGCTTGATCGTCATCAGCATATCGGCAGGGGAAGTATTGGCCTGGAGCCGTTCCGGCGTCTGTTGAATGACCCGCGACTGGCCCACGCGGCCTTTATCGCCGAGACCCCGATTGACGAACCAGGAGACGATGTCCGGAATGTGGCTGCCTTGAGAAAGCTGGTCAAAGAGGATCGAGTTGTCAGTCTGAAATTCCTCGCGCTGTAGCCTCATCCTGAATGGCCTTCAGCGGTGAAGGATCTAGCGTAGAGTTGCGGAGCGGCATGGGCAGGCTCTGTGGAGGCGCGCCGGATCCTTCGGGACTGACGTCCCTCGGGATGATGCCGACGCAGGAATTGCATCAGCAGACTTTATCCAGGAGGATTCACCATGAGTTGGGCCAATAAGTTTTCCAAACCCTACCGGGTAGAACACGGCAAGAAATTCCGGCTCAAAGACCACGACCCCGCCGACACCGCCAAACTTCACTCCCAGGAGCACGCTGAAGAACTCCTGGCCAAGGGCGTATCCCGCATGGCTGAACTGCAGGACAAGCTCTATGCCGACAACCGCTGGGGCTTGCTCTTGATCTTTCAAGCCATGGATGCGGCCGGAAAAGACGGAGCCATCAAGCATGTCATGTCGGGGGTCAATCCGCAGGGCTGTCAGGTTTATTCCTTCAAGACGCCCTCCCCGGAGGAATTGGACCACGATTTTCTATGGCGCAACATGAAATGCCTGCCCGAACGCGGTCGCATCGGCATCTTCAACCGGTCTTACTATGAGGAAGTGCTGGTGGTCCGGGTCCATCCGGAAATTCTGGCCAACCAGAAGATACCCGAGCCGCTGGTCACCAAGAACATCTGGGAAGAACGCTTTCAGGATATTTGTGCCGTCGAACGCTATCTTGCCCGCAACGGCTATGTGATCCGCAAATTCTTCCTCAACGTGTCGAAGAAGGAGCAGAAAAAAAGGTTCCTCGACCGGTTACAGCAGCCGGAGAAGAACTGGAAGTTTTCTTCCGCCGATCTGCACGAACGCGAACACTGGGACGAATACATGGACGCATACGAAGAGATGATTGCCAACACCTCTCTGCCGCATGCCCCCTGGTTCGTCATCCCTGCGGACAACAAGTGGTTCACTCGCCTGGCCGTGGCGGCGGCCGTGGTGGACGCACTCGACGACCTGGACCTCTCCTATCCCAAGGTGGATCCGCAGAAGCAGAAAGAACTGGAAGCAGCGCGCAAGCTGCTGCTGAGAAATAAGCACAGCTGATGGCCGGGGCGGATGTCGCAACCTGGTTGCCGCTTTCCACTTCTTCCTCCGTTTCCTGCTTCGCTACCATCATGGGTGCGGCAAGCATTCCCTTGGCCGCGTATTCGACCGGAACCACGATGTAGCGGTACACCATGCCATGCTCGCCCCCAGGACTCAGATCGGTCCCTCCCCGGATAACAGAGGAGTCTCTCCTCGATGCTAAAATCAATCATTTCCTCACCCTGAACGCTAATCGGCCGCGCACTTGCATCCAAGTGTGAAGTCGCATCGAGGACCGTGAGTATTCGATACCGAAAGACGAACTGGCTAAATTGTCTTGCGATCGTGTGTCTGGCGGGGTTCTGCTCTCCACCTCGATCCAGGCCATGCATTTTTGTGGCTTTCGAGGCCCGAATGCTCAAACTTCGCTGGAGTTGACTCCGGCCTCAAATGGCACCCCCGGTGTGCTTGACCTGCTTGATGGCGCCGTCAATTAACGCAATCATTCTTCTGGGTGCATTCGTTTTCGTATCTTCCAGTTCTGCATTTGTCGATGGCCTGCAGATGCGGCTTAAACCGATCCTCAATTCTTTTCAGCTGCATATTCGCCCCCCTCCGCCAGACCTAACCTAGGGTGTTGTCCATTTGGCATGATCGCTCGGGGACTTTCCCGGGTGCGATCCAATCAGTCTCGATCCGGTCATTCTTAGCTGGCCACCATTTAACTCAAGGGAGCAGGGATTTTCTTGCAGTGGAGGACACAACCCAATGAAAACGAAAGTCATTTGGGCAGGTATTGCAATTCTTTTCGCCATGCCACTCTGGGCTCAACAGGCAGAGAGTAGCCCGTCGTCGAACGGCGCACCGGATGTGGCGGCCATGCAGCAGCAAATCAGGGATTTGCAGGACCGTCTGATTTCACTCGAAGGCCAGGTGCGTATGCTGAAGAGTGCACAGCAGCCAGCGCCGCCAACCTCGCCCGGTGCAGGGGCGGCGACGCTCCCCGCCACCCCGCCTCCGGAGGTTCCAGCTTCCTCCGTGACCGCGACCTCGGATCAGAACATCTCATTGGGTGGGGCGGGTGGCTCCGCGGCCAAGGCGCTCAATCCAGACATCAGCGTGATCGGCGATTTCATTGGAGCCGCCGGTAACGGCACGGTTCCGCCCCTGGCCCAGCAGACACCGTTCCCCGGCCTGCAAATGCACGAGTCGGAGGTTGGCCTGCAAGCCATTATTGATCCCTACGCTCGCGGCGACTTCTTCATCTCATTCGGAGAAGAGGGCGTAGATTTGGAAGAAGGCTACATTACGTTCACGGCGTTGCCGAAGAGTTTTGTCGTCAAAGTGGGCAAGATGCGGTCCGCTTTCGGCAAGGTCAACACCATGCACAACCACGTACTGCCGTGGATCGATCGCCCTCTGGCGACCACCAACTTGGTCGGCGGCGAAGATGGCATTGACGATGCGGGCGTGTCCATTCAACGTATCATCCCGGCCCCCAAGGGAATCTTCCTGGAGGCCACGGGCCAGGTCTTTCGTGGCGACTCGGGCGAGGGTCCGCAAAGCGTCTTCAAGTCCTGGCAGAGAAGCAACGTGAGCACGGTGGCGCATCTGCGCAGCTACAAGGACGTCAGCGAGTCCACCAACGTTGACATCGGTCTATCCTATGCCCGCGGCTATAATGATTTTGGCCCGGACTTTCTCACCAACCTGTATGGTGTGGACGCGACGGTGCGCTGGAAACCCCTGCGCCGCTCCATTTACCACTCTTTTATCGGTCGCGGCGAGTTGTTCTGGAGCCAGCGTCAGCAGCTTCCGGTAGAGCAGAAAGCTTTCGGCTTTTATACCTCGGCCGACTATCAACTGGGGAGGCGTTGGTTTCTCGGAGGCCGCTTCGACCGTTCCGGGCGCAGTCAATTCGCCAACCTTACCGACCAGGGTGGTTCGGCGGTGCTGACTTATTGGCCGAGTGAGTTCAGCCAGGTTCGCGGTCAGTATCGGTACACCAATTATGCGGAGGGCAGGAGTGCGAATGAGTTGCTGCTGCAATTGATTTTCTCGCTGGGCGCGCACGGCGCGCACCCGTTCTGACCATCAGGTTTCCGTGGGACAGCCGCCCTCGGTTGCGTGACGAAGGGCCAGGGCCAGCAGAGTTCGAAACAGGAGGTTTCCGGAGGATGGAATGAAGAAGAAGCAATCTCGGCGGCTGTTCTGCATCGGCTCGGTTTGCCTGTTGACGTTCAGCCTGGCGCTTCCGGTTCAGGCCAAAAAGCTGACCGTGGTCACCGCTACTACCGACATGGCGGCCCTGGCACAGGAGGTGGGAGGCGACCGCATCAGCGTGGAATCGATCGCCAAGGGTTATCAGGATCCCCACTTTGTGGAAGCCAAGCCGAGCTTTCTGCTGAAACTTCGCCAGGCGGATTTGCTGATCGTCGTGGGATTGCAATTGGAAATCGGCTGGCTGCCCCCTTTGATCACGCAGAGCGGCAACGCCAGAATCCAGGTCGGCGCGAATGGCTACCTGGACGCCTCCCAGTTTGCCGAGATTCTGGATATCCCGACGGGCACCGTGACGCGCGCCATGGGTGACGTTCATCCCCTCGGCAACCCCCACTACTGGCTCGATCCTGACAATGGCCGCCGCATCGCCAAAGGTATCGCTGGCAAACTGGGCGAACTCGATACCACAGATGCCAGCTACTTTCAGGAACGCTATCAGGATTTCGACAAGCGACTGACCGCTGCCGAGCAGAAGTGGGAAGCGGAAATGAAGCCCTTTCACGGACGCAAAGTGGTGACCTACCACAACTCGTTTCCCAACTTCGCCAAGCATTTCGGACTGAATGTTGTCGGTTATGTCGAACCCCGGCCCGGAATCCCGCCGACCCCGAGCCACACCATCGAGCTCATCGGATTGATGAAGCGCGAGAACTGCAAAGTCATCCTGGTCGAACCCTACTTCGATCTGAAAACGCCAGATTCCATCGCCCGCGAGACCGGCGGCAAGGTAGTGCAATACTTACCATCGGTGGGTGGAGAGAAAGACGTCACCGATTACTTTAAGTTGTTCGATTACGATATCGGACTGTTGACCCAAGCGTTCCAGGCAACACAGTAAGAGTCGTCAGTCGTCGGTCGTCCGTCGTCAGCAAGATCCGGATCAGCATTGCGAGCGATTTGCTGACGACCGACGACTGAAGACCGACTGATACCAAGGAGCAACATGGAAATTCTGCCCTTTCTCTTGTGGCCGTTCATCGCCAGCCTCATTCTGACCGGAATTCACGCCTATCTGGGCGTGCATGTGGTGGAACGGGGCGTGATTTTCGTTGATCTGGCCCTGGCACAAATTGCGGCCTTGGGAGCTACCATCGCCATTCTGGTCGGAATGGATCCGCATGGACGCGGGGCCTACTGGCTGAGCCTGGCCTTCACTTTTGTAGGTGCGGCCATTTTTGCCTTCGCCCGCACCCGGCGCGGCCACATTCCGCAGGAAGCCTTCATCGGCATTGCCTACGCCGTGGCCTCGGCTACCGCCATTCTGGCAATGAGCAAGGCTACGGGCGAAACTGAACACCTCAAGGACATGCTGGTCGGCAACATTCTTGCCGTCGATAGACAGGAGGTCATTAAGACCGCGCTGCTGTACGGGGTGATTGGCCTGTTTCATTACATCTTCCGCCGCAAGTTCCTTCTGATTTCCACCGACCCGGAGGAAGCCGAAGCCCGCGGCATGAACATTCGCTTCTGGGATTTTTTGTTCTATGCCTCCTTCGGATTCGTGGTCACTTCGTCCGTCGCCATCGCAGGGGTGCTGCTGGTCTTCTGCTACCTGATCGTGCCGTCAGTGGGCGCGATGCTCTTCGCAGATCGCGTGGGGCCGCGCCTGGCTATCGGTTGGACTATGGGGACGCTAGTGTCCGCCCTGGGGGTTTACTTCTCGGTCCTGGGCGACCTCCCCACCGGCGCCACGATTGTTTGTACCTTTGGCGGGGTACTGGTGCTCATGTTTTTCGTGCATTTGGCCTTCTTCCACGGTCAGAGGGCCAAGGCCCTGGAAGGAGCGAGGTCGGCTAATCCTAAGGAGGCCGCACCCCAGCGCTCGCACTAGACCCTCTCGCACCCTGTCACTCTGGGCGCAGCGTGCGCTCCTGGCTTCTTTGTCACGCGAAGCAGCCGCTCCTACTCAGGTTGACACGACCAGAAAACATTCTTACGGCTGCAACACCAACCTGTCGGTGGCTTCTTTTTCCACCGCTTCCCGCGAATACAGCAGAGGAAAATACTTCCCCTCACTCCACAGCGGCACTAAATCGGAATAATGCGGACTCGCCGGCTGGCCACTCTGACCCGGTACGTTCACGGCCATCGAATGGTCCCACTCGCTAAGGTCGAGAATCTCGCGATAGCTGGCGCCTGAGACCTGGTCAAAAGAACTGTCGTAATATCCGGCGTAATATCCGGTCGCATTTACCGTGTACTCATCGCCGGGACGCGACACCGGGTCGGGATCGGTGAGGGCAGCCGCTCCCGGCAATTGATCGAGGGGATGACGAAAGCGGACGTGGTGCATTTGTCCCCACGACCACTTTGTCGAATCCAGCCCCTGGCGCTTCTCCATCTCCTTCCAGGCATTTTCCAGCGCGCCGAGCAGCAGGCTATTGCGCGCGGCGATTGCGTCGGTAGACGATCGGCCCTCGAGAAAGGCGATGACTTGATGCGGAGACCAGTCGTCAATCATCGTCCGCGCAGCGGGTGGTATGGCGCGATTCATGGTTTCCCGGGTGACGATTTGCAGCCAGGCTTCGTAGAGCGCGGCTACAGCCGACTCGCGATCGACCTCGCCGTTCCAGCGGAACAGAAGTTTTGCAGCGGGGCTGGGTTCCTGTTGCGCCGTGGCCGCGCGCAGCAGGTCGATCAGTTGCAGAGCGGGAAGGGAACGCACATCGGTTTGCAGCCGCTGCAGGTCTGCCATGTCCAATTTGCTTCCCACCCGCGCTTGCTGCAATACCTGCGTGACCCGCTGGAAACGGTAGGGCGGGGCCCAGCTATAACCTACTTTGTAGGGATAGCCATCGGGAATCATCTTGTGATTCGCGGTCGCAATGAAGCCCCGGCGCGGATTGTAATCATGCGGCAGCTCTACGTTCGGCACAAACCCGGACCACTCATAACCGTCGCTGCCCGGCATGGGCAACAGCCCAGTCCATGTTTTACGGAGCGGAGCCAGGCCGGTGGAGTGTTCTCCGATGTTTCCCGCGCGGTCGGCGTAAACGATATTTTCGGATGGAACTTTCCAGCGCGGCATGGCCGCTTCGAATTCCCGCCAGTTCTGTGCCCGGTCAACCGCCAGGGAGCCCAGGTAGCCAGCGGTTCCCGGTTCCGCGCCTACCCAGCGCAAGGCCAGCGCGCGCTTCCCGTCTTCCCAAAGTACGGGGCCGTGCTCGGTGAATTTCAAATCCACTTCGACGCTCTTGCCACCTCGAATTGCGAAAGTCTCTTTTCGTACCTGCAGCTCTTCCCACCCTCGGGCGGTCTTGTACTGCGAAGGATTGGCGGGATTTAGCTCTTCCAGGTAGAGATCCTGCTGATCCAGCCCGAAGATAGTGAAGCCCCAGGCGATGTTCTGATCATGTCCGAGCGCGATTCCGGGCAAGCCGGGTTCGCCCGCGCCGATCACATCCCAACCCGGCGCGACCAGGTGCACCATATAGCGCAGCGACGGCTCGGCGGTCACACGGTGCGGGTCATTGGCCAGCAGCGGTTTGCCGCTGCGGGTCAGCTTGCCGGAGAGCGTCCAGTTGTTGCTGCCTTCCGCGGGATGCGGGGGAAATTCAATGCGCGAGTCACTTCCTATCAGATCGTGCAGTAGAGTGGGCGAGAGGCCAGCTAGGTCCATATCGGGCGCTGGGTCTAATTTCACCGGCGGATCGAAATCGAACAGCAGCGAGGCCGCGTCGGCTCCCACGGCGGTCACTACCTGGGCGTGTTCCAGTTCGTCGAACGCGTTTCCCGTCATGGAGAACGCAGCCATGCGGTTCAGGCAATCGGCGGGCTTCCAGGGTTCCGGTTTAGAGCCTGCCAGTTGAAATTCGAGCGGTAGGCCGGGGCCCGCAGGCATTGATTCCAGAAGTGAAAGCTTCGAGAATCTGCTGCGTATCGGGCGAATAGCTCTCGTACTCAGCCTTCATGTCCCCGTGATAACTCAGCAGCCGGGCATTGATATCGCGCTTCAGGGCGGAAGGACCCAGGATCTCGGCCAGGCGGCCCTGGCCCGACCGCTTCCACAACTCCATCTGGAAAAGGCGGTCCTGGGCGGCAACAAATCCTTGAGCAAAAAATAAGTCATGCTGGTTCCGAGCGTAGATATGGGCAACGCCCCAGCGGTCGCGCAGAACCTTGACCGGTTGTTGGAGCCCTGCCACCTTGAGCGTGCCGTGGAGGACGGAGAGCGCAGCTTGCGCCCGGCTTCGAAGACTATCCTGATTGCCGTCGTCCCCGAAGCCGCTCGCGGCCGGTTGCGTGCCCACGAGCATGGTCGCAAGCAGGAGCAACAGGGAGAGAACACTCGCGTACCTCTTCATACCGGCGACATTCTATCCCAGCGCGAAGCTGTGTCACGGCCGGTGGATTCCTTCCGGAATCGGGCACCCACGGCCAGACGTTTTCAAAAACCGTTGATCATGAGGAGGATGATCATGAGGGAGAATCGTCCCAGGGTTTCCTTCGTGTGCTTCCGTGGTTTACGCATTTGGTGAGTCGCACCGTGAAACTGACCCGTGACGGCTGACTTCGGGAGCAGAAAAGCGTAATATCGTTCCTTTTGGCGAGCCATTAAATTTCCATCTTCATAACGTCCAAACACCGCACCATGCCCGTCTCCCTGACTTCGTTGCTGACTTCTCTCCCCCTGTCCCTGAAAGGGCTGGGGGTCGCCTTGCAATTCCAACTCCTGTTGCTGGTTGTATTCGAGGAATTCGGTAAACGGGGTGATGTCTACAATATTTTATGGGCGCTGGTCTTCGGCTTCGCCACCCTCAATATTCTGGGGCTGGTGGCCAGGCGCTTTGACCCCAATCGCAACCGCCTGAATTTCGGCGAGACCATCGCGATCCTGGTGGTCATTGTCTCCATTGTCCTGCTCGGCTGGGAGATGCTCAGTCTTTTCAAGATCTTCCCCATCAAGCTGCAGCGTCACGATTAGCCGTTTTTTGTGTATGATTCGAACATGCCGAAGAACGTCCCCCCGTTCGAGGTGACCTGCCCTTGCTGCAATGCTGTCCTCAAAGTGGACGCTGAAATCAAGGGAGTTATTGCTCACACCGCCGCCGTGAAACCCAAGATGTTTGCCGACATCGAAGAGGCTGCCCGGGCCATGAAGGAGCAGGATACCCGCCGCGATTCCATCTTCCGCCAGTCCGTAGAGGCGCAGAAGCATGCCTCCGACCTGCTGGAAAAGAAGTTCCAGGAGGCAGTCAAAAAGGCCAAAGAGTCCCCTGATACGGGAAAACCAATTCGGGATTTCGACTTGGATTAGTTGCTCCGCGAAAAATTCATCAGCCGTTAAATCGATTCCGGCTTAGAATGCGGCATGGCCCTCCCCCTCCTCATTGGCCATCGCGGCGGTCGTGCGTCCGCCGGAATCCACGAGAATACCTTTGCCTCCTTCGACCTTGCCCTCAAGCATGGCTGCGACGGCTTTGAGTTCGATGTTCGTCTGACGGCTTGCGGGACGGCCCTGGTTTGCCACGATCCCAAAGTGGGTGGGATCACGGTGGCCCGGGCCCAAGCCAAACGGTTGCCTCAACTGCCTCGGCTCGATGAGGTGATCAAGGGCTATGGCCAGCGCGCCTTCCTCGACATCGAGCTCAAAGTCAAAGACCTCGAATCTAAAGTGCTGACCGCGTTGCACAACTTTCCGCCAGCGCGGGAGTACGTAGTTTCTACCTTTATCCCCGACGTGGTCATGGACCTGGAGGCGCGCAGTCCCTCGGTTTGCATTGGAATCATCTGTGAGACCGCAGCCCAACTTACCCGCTGGCGTGACCTCCCGGTCGACTGCGTGATTCCTCACTACTCTCTTGTGGACCGGTTCTTGGTGCAAGACATTCAGAGAGCCGGCTGCAGAATCTTTGTGTGGACCGTGAATGAAGAGGAAGTCATGCTTCGTCTGGCGCACTGGGGAGTGGACGGGATCATCTCCGATGACACCCAACTCCTGGTGCGCACGTTGAAGGGAACAGCGGCATCAGGACCATGCGGGGTTTGCTGACTCGGCGGAGGACCAGATGGTGATGGCCTCTAGTCGGCAGCCGCTTGCAGCATCGTGTCCAGACGTTGCGGCCTGCGCAGGAAAGCGGAGCGCTCGCTTTCGAAAGCCTCCAGTTGTGCTGCGCACTGCGTTTCATTCCATCCCAGAACGGCGCCGATGCGCGCGGCCGCCTCGCGTCCGCAGGTCGGCGACCAACAGGCGCCCAATGCCACCGGCACTCGCCGCAGCAGCACATCGCCTAATGTGACCGCATACTCGCCGGCAAAAGCATCGACCGCCTCGGCCACAATGTGCTCGGTGTGAGAGCATAGCGGCGCCCGGAGTTCCGCGCTGCGCTGGGCCATGCGGGAGATGTCCAGGGCCCGTCTGCCATGCCACTCGACGATGCCGCGGGCCGTGTCCTCGCTAATTCCCCCCATGTTGCCAATCTCAATCGCCCAACGGTCCAGCATCAGTCCGGCTTTGTCTGCCGCAGCGACGGCCAGCGTCTTCGAGGATTTTTGTGACACCCCTATCTTCGACGCGCATTGACGCGCCAATTCTGCGGCCGTCGTCAGCTTGCCCCCAATCACTGAAATCATGTGCTGGGCGCCATCGGCAGCATGATCGTGCAAGTAGTGTTTGCGGGTCACGGCCGAGGCATTTTCCTTGGGCGCGAAAGGCAGAGGTCGAACGCCTGCGAAGCTGTAACGAATGTCGGCCGCCGATAACTTGACGCTCGGAAACAGGCGAAGCAGGGAGCGCACCAGGTAGTCGATCTCCTCGGGCGAGGGCTGGACCTTGCCCGGGTCCCCCTGGTCCGAAACTTCGGTGGTGCCTACCAGTACTTGTTCATTCCACGGAATGACGAAGATCGGACGTTTGTCCACCGCCTCGGTGTACACCGCGGCGTCGGGAGCGCCCGCGAAGCGCGGCACAACGATGTGCGATCCGCGGACGCCGCCCACCATGAGGTGCGGCGTCTGGATGCGGGAGCGCTGGCAGATCCGGTCCGCCCAGGGTCCAGTGGCATTGACAATCCACGTGGCTTCGACGCGTTCTTCCTTCCCGCTTACCTGGTCCCGCAATAGCACGCCGGCCACGCGCCGATGCCGGACATCAACCGCCAGCACTTGGGTGTGATTGCGGGCTACCGCGCCGGCTTCGGTTGCCTCCACCAGCCACTCCGCCACCAGGCGCTCAGGGAATTCGCACTGCGCATCCTCGTAACTGAACACTGACCAGCGCCGTCCCGAGTCGAGCAGGCGCTCCAGCTTCTTCTGGTCCTCGCGGCTCGATCCCGCCTGCAGTCTGCCGCCGCCCAATCGGCGATACAGCCACAGACCGGTACGTATGGCCAGAGCGCTGCGCCCGCTGTTCTCATCGAGTGCCAACAGAAAATGTATGGGATGCACCAGGTGCGGACGCTCGCGCAGCAGGCGCCGTCGTTCGATGAGAGACTCGCGCACCAGCCCCACCTCAGCGTGTTCCAGGTAGCGCAGGCCGCCGTGGATGATCCGCGTGGCCCGGCTGGTGGTACCGGCGGCGAAGTCTTGCTGCTCAACCAGCAGCGTACGACGGCCGGCGCGGGCGCATTCCCGCGCAATGGCGACGCCATTGATTCCGCCGCCGATCACGATCACGTGAAAGCGTTCGCCTTCCAGCGGACGCCGGATTGGGGGAGCGTAACTCATAAGCAGAGGCCAGGCCGGGGACCGGCTGCGGCACTCTCTTAGGATAACCTGCCTCCATTTGACGATCTGCGAAAGATAACGTCGGTGAGCAGTGGTAACCTCGCGACAGAAAACCCAGTCCTGAAGTCAAATATCAGTAAACATCATATAACCTGTTGATGAATATATGGTTATGGCGAGGTTTATGCAGGTAGCGCCGGCGTCTCGCCGGCTGTCCGGCGGGCATCTTGCCCGCCGCTGCGGTATCTGAGAGAAGTGCCGGGCCAGCCAGCCGCCGAGCCAGACAGAAACGCGTCCCTTCATTGCCCAACGCACGCCCGTCGTTTACATTGTTTGGGCCTCATGACAACAACTGGCGAACGCTTCGAACGAGCGGTCGCGATCATGGCCCGACTGCGCGGTCCAGGTGGCTGTCCCTGGGACCGCGAACAGACCTTCGATTCGATCAAGCCTTACACCCTCGAAGAGACCTACGAAGTGCTGGAGGCCATCGACAATCGCGACTGGGACGAACTGCGGGGTGAACTCGGCGATCTGTTGCTGCAAGTCCTCTTCTATGCCCAGATGGGCAAGGACCAAGGCACTTTCTCGATTGATGAAGTGCTGGATCGCTTGTCTGACAAACTGGTCCGTCGGCACCCGCATGTTTTTGGTGACGTGAAAGCCGAGACTTCATCCGAAGTGTTGCGGAATTGGGAGGCCCTCAAAGCAGAAGAAAAAAAGGAGACGGCGGCCACCGGAACCGTAGCCGGCGCATCCCAGTCGGTGCTGGCTGGCGTTTCTACGGCGATGCCGTCGTTGATGGAAGCTTACAAGCTCAGCTCGCGCGCGGCCCAGGTGGGTTTTGACTGGCCCAACATCGAGGGCCTGTTTGAAAAACTGGAGGAAGAAACGACCGAACTTCGGCAGGAGCTGAAAGCCTTTCCGGCGCCCGGCCCGCGCCCCCATGGCCGGGGTGTAGCGGGGTCGGGCACGGTGCCGATCCCTGACCGCCTCCGACAGCAGATGGAAGAAGAAGTAGGCGATCTGTTCTTTGTGCTGGTGAATATTGCGCGCTATCTCTCGCTTGATCCCGAGTCGGCGTTGCGCAAGACAAACCGCAAATTCAAACGGCGATTTCAGTGGATCGAAGACCAGTTGCGCGCTTCCGGACGCAGTCCCGGGCAAGCCTCCATGACAGAACTGGAATCGTTATGGCAGCAGGCCAAGCTCCATTTGCGGGAAAACGAGCAGGCCACCCAGCGTGAGGCCGGATGACCCCGAGCACAATGGTGGTCCGCAAGTGCCATAACCTGGATGAATTGTCGGCCTGCGTTGCCCTGCAAAGAGAAGTCTGGAATTTCACCGAGGCCGACCTGGTACCCCTGCGCGTGTTTGTGGTGGCGGAGAAGATCGGCGGACAGATTATCGGCGCCTTTGACGATGGGCAACTGGTAGCGTTCGCCTTGTCTCTGCCGGGTTCGCGAGGCGGACACTCCTATCTTCATTCGCAGATGCTGGCCGTACGTAGCCAATATCGCAACGCCGGCCTGGGCCGGAAAATCAAACTCTCCCAGCGGGAAGACGCTCTTGTCCGGGGATTTGAATTGATCGAGTGGACGTTTGATCCCCTCGAAATCAAAAACGCTTACTTGAATATCGAGCGCCTGGGTGCCATTGCGCGCCGCTACGCCGTCAACCAGTATGGAATTACGTCTTCACCCTTGCAGGGTGGCTTGCCCTCCGACCGGCTGGTGGCGGAGTGGTGGTTGCAGTCGAAGCGCGTGCAGAACCTGTTGCAGAATGGAACCAGGCCGGGATTTGAGACCCTGAAAACAATCTCGGTCCCGGCTGAAATCTACGAATGGAAGGCGTCACCTGCAACCCGGGAGCGTGCCCGGGAAGTGCAGGAGTGCAACCGGAAAGACTTCTTGCAGGCCTTCTCCGACGGCCTGGCGGTTCTCGGTTACGAACGCGATCCGCAGGGAGCAGGCAAATTTCTGCTGGGCCGATGGGATGAAAGCTGGATTTATGCGTCTTAATGTCCAATGAAGATTGAAGCCATTACACTGCGCGAAATTCAGATGCCCCTCGTCCATTTCTTTGAGACCAGCTTTGGCCGTGTATATAGCCGCCGCATCCTGTTGCTTACCGCCCGTTGCGAGGGAATTGATGGGTGGGCGGAGTGCGTCGCCGGCGAAGATCCTTTCTACAGTTCGGAATGGATCGAGACGGCTTGGTCCACGATCAAGCACTATCTGGCGCCGGCGGTCCTGGGACGGAATCTCTCCGCCGCCCGCGAAACTGCCGGGCTCATGGCCAAGGTGCGCGGCCACCGCATGGCTAAGGCCGCCATTGAAAACTCAGCCTGGGATGCGGAGGCCCGGCAGAAAGCCCAGCCGCTGTGGAAGTTGCTCGGGGGGACGACTCGCGAGATCCAGTGTGGCGTTTCCATCGGTATCCAGGATTCGGTTGAACAACTGCTGGCGAAGATTGAAACCGAACTGGCTGCGGGCTACCGCCGCATCAAGGTCAAGGTGAAACCGGGCTGGGATGTGGATGTGTTGGAACGAATTCGTTCGCGCTGGCCGGATATCTTGCTCAGTTGTGATGCCAACTCCGCCTATACCCTCGATGAAGTTGAACACCTGCGCAAATTTGATCGCTTCAATCTGCTGATGATCGAGCAGCCGCTATGGAATGACGACATCTATTACCACGCCCGGCTGCAGCGCGAGCTGCGTACCGCCATTTGCCTGGACGAGTCCATACGCCATGCTCGCGACGCTGCGGCTGCCGTCGAAACGGGTGCCTGCCGCATCGTGAATGTCAAAGTCGGAAGGGTAGGCGGGTTCAGCGAGGCGCGTAAGGTCCACGACCTCTGCCAGGCCAACCAGGTCCCGGTATGGTGTGGCGGCATGCTGGAATCGGGCGTGGGGCGGGCCCACAACATCGCTCTCTCCACCTTGCCCAATTTCCGGCTGCCCGGCGACGTGTCCGCTTCCAGGCGCTACTGGAAGGAAGACATCATCGAGCCCGAGGTCGAAGTCAGCGCGCAAGGGACAATTGCGCTCAACGACCAGCCCGGCACCGGCTACCGCATCCGCGAAGACCTGATCGAAAAGCTAGCCGTAAGAAAAGAGACAATCAATCCGTAACCAGATGCGTGGGAATATGTAGGAATGTGTGGGTCGGACACTCCTGTCCGACGCCTTTGACTTTGCCGTTGTTTCTGATTTTGTTCTTGTTCTGGCTTGCGCTTGCAGGAACTCAAGTGTCCGACCCACCCACGAGTCACAGCGGCTATTTGCTGCCGCTAGGGGGCTGATTTTGCGCAATCGCTGCCTGCTGTTTCTTCAACAGCTCAATGCCCTGGGCAAAAGTAAGGTTCGCGGACACGGGACGGAAATCGCTGTAGATCTCGGTAGATTTGATGTTGATGCTCTTGAACAGCAGCATTTTGCCGGTGAAGGCCAGGTCCATGCGTGAGATGGCCCAGCTGTCGTCGCTGATGTCGCTCTGCTCCACCTGGAAGTGGCCTCCGCGATCCAAATGGCCGAGGATTCCCCATCCGAAGCCGACCTCTTTGAAGAGTGTGCCATCGATTCTGGCGATGTGCTGCTTTTGGGCGTCAATCAGAACCACGCCCTGCATGCCGACCAGGACCTGCTCCACGTGCGTCGGCGGATCGTAACTGGGATTGGGCCGGAACTTGAGCCGCAACAGCCGGTCGCCGGACTTCCCGATGCCGGGCCGGCCGGCTTCCGTCCCATCGTACTCATACAGGAAAGCGTCGGGCATCGCCTTCAGGATGCGGTTGACCCTCTCGGCATTTTCCAGTTCCTGCTTTCTCTTGCGTGCCAACTCATCGGGTTGACTCAGAAAGCGTTCGATTCGACCGAATTCCGCCCGGCGCTGCTCCTGATCTAACGGGTGGCCGTTGTTGGCAACTACCATGCCCACCATCGCGTCGCGGGTTTCCACCATGAGTCTGGTCTGCGAACCGTTTGGTGTGACCTTGCGCTGCTGGAACATGTACTTTGCGCTTTGGTTGTCATTCTTCATCTCGTTCGCAACCGCGAGTCTGACCAACTCCCTCGGCTTGATGGCAAGGGGACCTTCCGCTGGGCACATCGCTCCCGAGGCGAGCACAAGCCCAGGCAGTAACCAGAGCAAGGTGGTCCGGTACGGGATCGAATTCATGACAGCACACCCCAAAGCGCTTGGCTTCAACTAGATTAGACGAAAAACCAGCCGGACATGTTGTCTAAAATGGCGTCAGGCGCAGCGGGAACAGCCGCCATCTGTAGTCAGTCATCGGTCCCGCGCACCAGCACCTAATTCACCGACGACTGAGGGCGGCGACTCGCGACTGCTCCTGGAACCGCGAAAGGCAATGGGTTTAATGCCTGATTCAAGGTTGCGCAGGTTGCTCAGGTCATCGTCGTGGGATATAGTTCGATGAAGCAGGAGTGGCGTTCGCAAAGGGTTACGGGGTTTCCTTTCCAATAGCTTTTCTGGCCCTGGCAAGTCATCGGTGACTTGGGATTCCCGTGCACGTCCGGTGTGGTAGATGGCCCAAGGAGGCTGAAATCATGGAAACGCCGAAGACGGCAGAATTTGCGCATATCGGGAAGTCGGTCATCATCAAGGGCGAACTCTCAGGCAGTGAAGACCTTTATGTGGACGGCCAGGTGGAGGGAAATATCGAGCTTGCGGGCAACCGCCTGATCATCGGTCCCCACGGGCAGGTGCGCGCCAATGTAAATGCCAAAGGCGTGATTGTGCAGGGCAAGCTGGACGGCAATATCCACGCCTCGGAGCGCGTCGAGCTGACCAAGTCAGCCATTACCGTCGGCGACATTATCACCCAGCGGGTTGCGATCGAAGAGGGCGCCTACTTCAAGGGCAAGGTCGATATCCAGAAAGATACGGCGAAGACGGAGGGGGCCAGGGCGGCATCGATGGCCAGTTCGTCTGCGACCGCAAGCTCTGCCTCCGCCGCCGGCGGTTCCACGGCCGTGAAAACGAATCCGAGTGAAGGCAAGTAATTCCTGCCCCCGATTCATCCGGCCTCAGGAGGCAGTCAGCGAATGAGCCGGGCCGCCAGGTCCTTGCCGGCGGCGTGAGTTGCGCACAGCTTCATGAAATTTTTTGGTTCGACAAACAGCACCGCTCAGGATTCAGCGGCGGCCCAGAGAGCGAAGCTCACACGCCGCTCCAGCAGTCTCGCCCAACTGATCAATACCCTGGAATCGGAAGAAACGCTCTGCATACTCGATCTGGGATCGACTTCTCCCGCCAACATCCGCTACTGCACCGAGCGGGGGCACAAGATCTACAGTGATGACCTGCTCATCTCCTCCACCGATCCCTCGCTCGTCATCAAGGATGAGAGCGGCAAGCCGACCCTCGACAGCAAACGCTTCCTGGATGAAAACCTGGTCTATCCCGGCGCCCAGTTCGATATTGTGCTCTGCTGGAATCTTCCCGACTACCTCGACGAAAGTCTGGTGAAGCCCGTGATCGGGCGGCTCTGGTCGCTGCTCAAACCCGGAGGCATGCTGCTCGCGTTTTTTCATACCCAGGAGGCGGGCCCGGACGCGCCCTGTTACCGCTATCACATCGTGGGCGGCGACGTCCTCGAGATGCAACTCATCGCTCGCGGTGAGGGAAAGAAGGGTGGGCCCGCGGGGAAGTTTCGCCTGCAACGCGTGTTCAACAACCGCAACATCGAAAATCTCTTCCGTGATTTTGCTTCCATCAAGTTTTTCCTCGCCCGGGACAACGTACGCGAAGTCCTGGTCGTCCGTTAGCTGTAGCGCCGGCATCCTTGCCGGCTGTCCTGAGGGCGTCTCGCTCTCAGCGCGGGGGGGCGGCCCCGACACACAGCCGACGGAACAGCGTCACGACTTCTCGCGGCGCATCTCAGCGGGTCTTCCGCACCAAATAATTGGTCATGGCCGGAGTGCGTTCCAGAATAAACAGCAGGGGTTTGCGGACCGGGCCAGGAAGGACAAGCATGCGGCGGATCGCCGATGAGGCGCGAAATACCGGCAATAGCGATTGTTCGTAGGCCCGGCCATAGCCGCGCGCTGCTCCGGACAGGGAAGCTTCCCCGGCAAAAAAGGGCCTCAGGCAACGCGCCGCCAAAGCGCCGCTGCGCAGGGCCAGCGAAATCCCGTCGCCCACGAAGGGATCGACGAAGCCCGCAGCGTCTCCTGCCATCAGGACGCCATCCCGCTCCGGCTCAGGCTGGCGGAAGATCAAGGGCGAGGTGCTCACCGGATCGCTGAGCAGGCTCCAGTTCCTGGTGCGTTCGCTTAGCGCGGGATGCAATGCGAACACCTCAGGCAGAGTGCTGGCCACATCGGCCCGCACCATGGCCGAGGCGTTCACCCGGCCGGCGTTTTCGCCGCCCACGGCGACCGGCTGGACGCCGCAGTAGCCGCCCTCAAAAAAATACAAATCCACCGACGGCTCGGCCCGCGGCTCGGCAAAGTGAGCCTTGACTCCCAGCCATTTCTGCTGCCGGACTCCATTTGCTGGTGGGGGAAGATTCAGATTCGACCAGCGCCCGGAAGCGTTCACCAGGGCCCGGGATTCAAACTTTCCGCCCGTGGTCGTGACACGGAACGGGCCGGAGCCGGCGACACTCAGCACCGTAACTTGCTGCCGCGCATCCACGTCGGCACTCAGGGACGACTGCCACAGCGCAAGATCAAGCTCGAAGCGGGCGATGCTGGCGGCGGGAGGGTCCACGCTGGCCTGGAGTATGCGCCCATCGAGGAACACGCGGGCGCGCGCAATCCGAACCGCCTCCTGCAGCAGCCCGGCATGCTGCGAATCCAGAAGATCTCTGAGCAGGCCGAGCGATTCCGCGGACACAAATTCGCCGCAAACCTTGTGGCGGGGAAATCGTCCGCGCTCCAGCAACAGAACACTGGCTCCAAGTCGCGCTGCAGAGATGGCTGCGGAAGCGCCAGCCGGACCCGCTCCGATGATGATGAGATCGTAATTCATTCCCTTGTTCGATCGCAGTTCTCGGTTCTCAGTGCTTCCAAGCTACCACCCCCATGCGGAACAGATAGTAACGGTGAATCTCCACTCTGGCGGCGCTGGTTTGTTCCAGCAGGGTTTGCATCTCTTCCACCGTGTACGCCTGGCGGACGGAGGCCGGGGCGTCATGGCGCGTCAGGCGGCTGCGGTAGAGAGGCATCCCGGCGTACACCAGCGACACGTGCAGCGGGTGCCGTATCAGGTCATTGATCAGCACCGCAACCCGGCACACGCGCAAACTTTCGTCCACAAATTGCACGACTTCGTGCGCGGATAGATGATGGGCGAACAGATTACTGCTCAGCAGGTCGAAAGATGCGTCGCGGAAGGGAAGAGCGAGAGCATCGGCAACCAGCGCCCGGTCTCCATTGTTCAAATGGGAGTTCAGATGCGTTGCAGCGCGATCGAGCGAAGTGATTTGCAGGCTTAATCCACGCCGCAGCAACCTCCCGCTGGCGGCTTGCGGGACGTATCCGGTACCGGCAGCGACCTCCAGCAACGACACCGCTGATGAGTTCATTTCCCGCGCCACGCGCCAGATCAAGTCCTCCGTTGTGGCGACGCCACCGAACCAGCGATTGATGCGCCGCAGGTCCCCGAGCGAGGCGGCAACCTCAGCGGGTGTTCCGCAGTCAGTATCAAGCAGCTCGGGAGTGACAGCGCGCTTCATAAAGGCAGCCGTAGGTCATCCGTCTTCCCGCCGTGACGAACTGAGAAC
>Ga0335085_10004618_pt1 | contig 22692 bp, 15 predicted proteins | sample Lox_Sample_45_FD_206712 | JGI IMG/M metagenome (GOLD analysis project Ga0335085, IMG submission 206712) | Soil microbial communities from Loxahatchee National Wildlife Refuge, Florida, United States - Lox_Sample_4.5 | ecosystem: Environmental > Terrestrial > Soil > Wetlands | place: USA...
AGAGTGAAAAAGAACCTCTACAGGTTAGGACGCGCGGAAGCGGCCAAGTGATTTGAGTCACCACCAAAATAGTTTGGCAGCGGGCGCCGGAGCGGCTGGGAGGGGTTCGACACGCGGCGGGCCAAGTACGGCGCTTGAAGTCAGATAACGGACTCGAGGCACGGTGCGGCCGATGTGATCCGAGGCGAGGAGGGCACGGCGGCCGGGCCAGGTGAATCGACGAAGAGATCGAAGAGCGTGGAGTAGAGACCTTGCCTGGTGGCGAGGCGCGTGCGGCGCTCGCGCAGGAAGTCGAAGCGAAATGGCGAAAGCTGTTCGCACTCGGAGACGAATGCCGGGGTAAAGAACTGGTGTGCTTCCGCGATGGCGGAGAGGATGAGGGAGCGCCAGCTGATGCGGAGCAGATCTTTGAGGCGCTGCGGGCCGTGGGCAAGGCGGTTCATGCGCGCGGCGATCTGATCGCAGAAGACCAGGAGTTGGGTGACGAGGCAATCGAGGGGCAGGCCTTGCGCAATGGCGCGAGTGAAGAGCGTGCTGGAATCGCGCAGGAGATCGTCGCGGACATCCTGCAGATCGTCGCCAAGCTGAAGGAGAGCGCCCCATTCGAAGGCAAAGCGCGCTTCGTCGGGAGTCATGGAGCCGCGAGCGAGACACGCATCAGCGAGGACAGAGGCGCCGCCCTTGGCGAAACTGAGTTGGAGAAGATCGCCATCGGCGAGCAGAGTGTCACGGTTGAGTTGCGCAAGGCTGTCCTCTTGCGCGTGATGGATGGCAAGGAGGCAGTCGTAAACAAGTGGAAACTGCGCGCGGGGATATTGCGACTCGATCATCGCGACAAGGGACCACACGCAGGACTCGCGAAGATTGAGGGAGGGAAGAATTGCGCCGCGGAGACGCTCACGAAAACGATGGCTGAAGGCAAGTTTGTCGGCCGTGGAGACGCCGGCGGCGTCGAGGTAGTTGTCGGAGTAGGGATAAAGCAGGCTGTAAGCGAGGATGGAGGGCGTGACGGACGCGGCGGCGCCAAGCAAGGGCTGAAGGCCGCAGGCGGTCCATGCATTGCGGCAGGCCTGGATGGTGTCTTCACGGGAGATGGCGGGATCAAAGGAGCGTGCGCTGCGGGCAAACTGGATGCCGGCGGGGAGAAAAAGATCAGTGAGCAGGCCGGTGGTCCTGGCGTCGAGGTCGAGGGCGTTGGCGGCAAAGCGGGCGAAGGTGGCGAGGAGCCGGCGCTGAGTCGCGGCACGACCAGAGGCCGTTGGCGGGGTTGCATCGGCTTCGTGTTCCACGGCGTGCAGGGCTGCGTCGTAGGCGCGCTCGCGAGACTGGTGGTCGCGCACGGAGTAGCGTGGGCCGGGCCGGGGCTGGAGCGCAGCGCTGTGACGCCAGACCTGGGTAGTGCGAGCGACGTGGGCATCGATCCAGGCAAGTTGGCCTTGTTCGTTCATGCTGCGGAGAGATACGGAATCAGAAGGATGGGGGTTCCGCGGCGTGAACGGCGGAGTTTCCACCGCTTCCACATGAAGGCGCCGAAGGGAGCCGTATGCTCAAAGATGCAGATCCACCGTGAGTGACTTTGCCCAAAGCGTGAAGCAACAGGCCGACATCGTGAAGGTGATCGAGGGGTACATCCGCCTGCGGAAGTCGGGCGCGCAGAACTACTCGGGGCTGTGCCCGTTTCACAAAGAGAAGTCGCCGTCGTTCAGCGTGCACGCGGTGCGGCAGTTCTATCACTGCTTCGGGTGCGGCGTCTCGGGCGACGTGTTTTCGTTTGTGGGGAAGATCGAGAATGTAAGTTTTCCCGAGGCGGTGCGGATCGTGGCGCAGAAGTGCGGCATTCCGCTGCCGAAAAGGGAATTCTCGTCTCCTGAGGAAGCTGCGGAAGCGAGGATGCGCGGCAAACTGCTGGATCTGCACGAGACAGCGACAGCGTGGTTCGAGGAACAATTGCGCGGGCCTGAGGGCGCGCTGGCACGTGAGTACCTGGCCGGGCGCGGACTGACGCCGGAGGGAATCAAGGAATTCCGCATTGGCTATGCGCCGGACAGCTTTCACGCGCTGCGCGAGCGGCTGAAGGGCGTGGCAGACGAAGAGACGCTGCGGGCGTCAGGTTTGTTCAGCTCGAAGGAACAGGGCGATGGGACGCAGGGGCCGCTCTACGACCGGTTTCGCAAGCGAGTGATGTTCCCGATTGCGAACGAGAGCGGACGGGTGATTGCCTTCACGGCGCGGACGCTGGAGACGGGCGACAAGGCGGGCGCGAAGTACATCAATTCGCCGGAGACGCCGCTGTATCAAAAGAGCCTGGTGCTCTTCAACCTGGACAAGGCGAAGACGGCAATCAGGCAGGCGGAGTTCGCGCTGCTGGTGGAGGGCCAGATGGACTGCATCAGCGTGTACCTGCGCGGCATCCGCAACGTGATTGCGACGAGCGGGACGGCCTTCACGGAACAGCAGGTGGCGATCCTGAAGCGGCACACGCAGAACGTGGCGGTGAACTTCGATCCGGACACCGCCGGCGCGAACGCGGCGGAGAAGTCGATTGCGCTGCTGACGGAGGAAGGGTTTGCGATCAAGATTGTGACGCTGGATGGGGGGCTCGATCCGGACCGCTACATTCGCGAGCGCGGGGTTGAGGCGTACATGGCTACGGTGCGCGCCGCGCGGCGGCAGTCGGACTACCTGATCGAACGGGCGCGGCAGATGTTTCCGGGAGCAAGCGCGGAGCAGAAGGTAAAGGCGATGAACTACCTTCTGCCGCACATCCGGCGGCTGCGCGAGAAGCTGGCGCGGGACCAGTTTGCGGCGGACGCGGCGCAAAAACTGGGAATCGACTCGGCGGTGCTGCGGGAGGAGCTGCGGCAGGCGGCACTAAAGCGACGGGACCACATCGAGGTGCGGCCAACGGCGCTGACCGAGGTGGAGAGGGTGCTGCTGCGGGCACTGGCGATCACCGATCCCGAGTTTGTGGAGGCGCGGCGGGTGGCAGCAGAGGCGATCTCGCGGCAACCGGAGCTTTTTCAGGGACTTGAATCATTCAAGGCGCTGGAGGCGCTGGCCGGGCGCGGAGCCCGGGACCCGATGGACGTGGTGGAGGACCCTGCGCAGAAGGCTCTGCTGGCCGAGGCGCTGCTGGCTGAAAAGGAGCCCCCGACGGACGCGACGGTGATAGGGGCAGTGGTGAGCCTGCAGAAGCGGCTGATCGAGGGCCAGATTCGGGACATCCGGGCACAGATCGCCGAGGCAGAGCGGAGGGGGGACTACGCCGAGGTCGCGGTGCTGACCCAGCGCAAGCTGGAGCTGGACAAGGCCTTACGGCAACTGCCGGGACCCGCTGGGCGGTAGCGGGCGCTCCTGGTGGAGGAGGAGAGGAGCCGGTACCGGCGTACCGGCTGGTGGGGTCAAACGATTGATTCCCTGAGCCGTCGCGAGCACTTTTGGCGTCTAAGAGAAGCGGGAGCGGAGCCGGTTGGAAGCGAGATCGGCGGGCTTCCGGAGCCGGCCGGGAAAAGAGGGTTGACGCGTTGGAGTCGGATCGCAGTTTTTCCCTTCACGATTGGCCGGCTGGTTGTGGTAATCTATTGATCTCTGTAAGGATGCGCGCCCCTTCTGCCCCACATATGAGCTGCGGCTCGCGGGCTACCAGGCGAAACCTGAAGCGCCGACATCCGATTCCGAGACATGGACTTGAGACCGCTCCTTTTTTGCGGAAGGCCGCAGGTGCGTTTGTACGCGTGCGCAGGGCTCCTGAATGATACGGAGAGACTGCGGGGCGCGCGCATACCAACGCCGCACTGTTGCGCGACACGGTGCTGAAACTGGAGATCGCGCTGGAGAGCAGGAACACATTGGCAACCAACGAAAAATTTGAAGACGACATTCAGAACCTGATCGATACAGGGAAGGAGAAGGGCTACCTGACCTACGGCGATGTGAACGAGATGATGCCGGAGGACATGAGCACTTCGCCCGACGATATCGATGATCTGATGACAACCATCAGCGGCCAGGGCATCGATCTGCTCGACGCGCCGAAGTTCGGAAACGATAAGGATTTCGAACTGGAGGAAGGCGAGGACGTCGAGCTGGACCTGACGCCTGGAACGCTGGAAAAAACCAACGACCCGGTGCGCATGTATCTGCGCGAGATGGGCACCGTGCCGCTGTTGACGCGCGAAGGCGAAGTGGAGATCGCCAAGCGCATCGAGCGCGGACAGATGCGGGTGCTGAAGGCGATTTCGCGCTCGCCGATCGTGATTCGCGAGATTGTGGCGCTGGGCGAGGACCTGAAGCGCGGCGTGCGCAACGTGAAAGAAGTCGTGGTCTTCGACGAGGAAGAGCTGACCGAAGACGTGGTGCAGGCGCGGGTTCGGGCGACGGTAAACCGCATCGATGCGCTGGTGAAACACCAGAAAAAGATTGCCCAGCTGGAAGAGAAACAGGCTGCAGCCAACAGCAAGACGAGCCAGCGCGAACTGCGGCGGACGCGGTGGGCGATTGCGCGCGAGAAGGTGTATGTATCGCGGATTGTGCGCGAGCTGAAGTATACGGGCCTCGAGCGGAAGCGCCTGCTGGATAAGGTCAACAAGACCGTAGACACGATGCGCACGCTGGAGCGGCAGATTCGCTCGCTGGACCAGAAGTACGATGCCAGCAAGAGCGAGGAGTTGAAGAAGGAGTACCGGCGCCAGCAGAAGAACTGCAAGGTGGACCTGGAGAAGATCGAAGGCGACGCGGGCGTTTCGATCACGGAGCTGAAGCGCACACAGCGCGAGATGATCCAGGGCGACATGGACGCGGAGCAGGCGAAGCGGGAGCTGATTGAAGCGAACCTTCGACTGGTGGTTTCGATTGCCAAGAAGTACACGAACCGCGGATTGCAGTTCCTCGACCTGATTCAGGAAGGCAACATCGGCCTGATGAAGGCGGTGGACAAGTTCGAATACCGGCGCGGGTACAAGTTTTCGACGTACGCGACGTGGTGGATCCGGCAGGCGATTACGCGCGCGATCGCGGATCAGGCTAGAACGATCCGCATCCCGGTGCACATGATCGAGACGATCAACAAGCTGATCCGCACGAGCCGGCAGCTGGTGCAGGAACTGGGCCGCGAACCCTCAAGCGAAGAGATTGCGCGGCGCATGGATATTCCTGTGGCGAAGGTGCGCAAGGTGCTGAAGATTGCGCAGGAGCCCATCTCGCTGGAGACGCCAATCGGTGAAGAGGAAGACTCGCACCTGGGCGACTTTATCGAAGACCGGCAGGCCGTTTCGCCGAGCGAAGCCGTAATCAGCGTGAACCTGAAGGAGTACACCTCGCAGGTGCTCCGCACGTTGACGCCGCGCGAAGAGCGGGTAATCAAAATGCGGTTCGGGCTGGAAGACGGCTCGGAGCACACGCTGGAAGAAGTAGGACAAAGCTTCCAGGTGACGCGCGAGCGCATCCGGCAGATCGAGGCGAAGGCGCTGCGCAAGCTGCGGCACCCGAGCCGGAGCCGCAAGCTGAAGGCATTTGTGGACGGCGTGAAAGAGATGTAGGCCACCTGCGGTGGGGCAGACGCGCTTCGCGCCCTTTGCTTGTGGGGATTGGATAAAGCCGCGACCTTCGGGTTGCGGCTTTTGTTTTGCCTGAAATCCGCTGATCCTATTGCCGCGGAAGATATGATGGCCGTGGATTGGAGACGCAATGAAGGTTGCGGCCAGGCCGGTGGCGGTGGCAGAGATTGCGAGCCTGCGCGAACTGTATCGCGCGGAGATGGCCTGCCAGATCGTGCATGACTCGCTGCATGTGAGGCCGGGCTGGACGGAGGCGCACCTACTGGAAGTGGACGGCGCGACGGCCGGCTATGGATCGCTGGCGGTGGCGGGGCCGTGGACTGGATCGCGGGTGATCTTCGAGTGGTATGTGCAGCCGTCGCTGCGGGTGAGAGCCTTCGATCTCTTCGAGTGCCTGGTGGAAACGAGCCGTGCTACGGGGATGGAGATCCAGAGCAATGACGCGCTGATCACAGCGATGCTGCACGCGTATGCACACAGCATCAAGAGCGAGAGCATCGTGTTCGCGGACGGGATGGTGACGGAACATCCGGCGAATGGGGCCCTCGTGACGAAGCGCAATGCAGAAGCGACGGAATGCGTGCTGGAGGTGGACGGGGCGGACGCGGGAAACGGCGGCATCCTGTACCACTACAACCGGCCTTACGGCGATATCTACATGGAGATTGCGGAGCCGTTTCGGAGGCGCGGCTACGGGAGCTACCTTGTGCAGGAATTGAAGCGCATCTGCCGCGAGCTGGGCAGCGTGCCCTGCGCGCGCTGCAACCCGGGCAATGTGGCGTCGCGGAGGACACTGCAAAAGGCGGGATTCGTGCCGTGCGGGCACATCCTCGTGGGGACGCTCGGGGTTGGCGCTTGACGGGCCGCCGGATTGCCGCCGCGAAGCCCTTGCATAAGGCGCATACCCTCTGCTAAAACGTTTTTGCTTTGTATTCCCGGATTTTCGGGAGACGAAAGGAAGTGTGTCATGAGGAAGTTGACGCGCCGTCAGTTTGGCAGGGGAGTGGCTGCGAGCGCAGCCGCGCTATCCGCGGGCAGCCTGATTCCGCAGTTTGCGTGGGGCGAGCCGGAGCCGATGCCGTTGCACTATCCCAAGGGGTTTTTGTGGGGATGCGCGACGGCTGCATACCAGATTGAAGGCGGCGCGAAAGACGACGGGCGCGGTCCGTCGGTTTGGGACACGTTCAGCCACACGCCGGGCAAGACGTATCACGGCGAAACAGGCGACGTGGCGGACGACTCGTATCACCTCTACAAGGAAGATGTGCAGCTGCTGAAGGCGCTGGGCGTGCAGACGTATCGCTTCTCGATCTCGTGGTCGCGGGTAATTCCCGATGGCGCGGGGAAGCTGAATCCCAAGGGGCTGGACTATTACAAGCGCGTGGTGGATGAGCTGCTGGCCAACAACATTACGCCGTATGTGACGCTGTTTCACTGGGACCTGCCCCAGGCGCTGGACGGGGGATGGCAGAATCGCGCGACGGCGGAGTCGTATGCCGACTACGCGGGATTGATGGCGAAGCACCTGGGCGACCGCGTGCACCACTGGATGACGACGAACGAGTTTGTCTGCTTCACCGACCTGGGGTACAAGTCGGGGCAGTTTGCGCCGGGGTTGAAGCTGGGCGACGCGGACGTGAGCCAGATACGGCATCACGGCATCCTGGCCCACGGGCTGGGCGTACAGGCCATTCGAGCACATGCGCCGAGCGGGACGCAGGTGGGACTGGCGGAAAATGCTGTGGTGTTTGTGCCGGTGATCGAGTCGCCGGAACACATCGAAGCCGCGCGCAAAGCGACACGGATGGGCAATGCGCCGTTTTTGACGACGGTGTTGGAGGGCAAATATCCCGAAGAGTATCTGCAACACGAAGGCGCGAACGCGCCCAAGGTGCAGGAAGGCGATATGAAGGCCATCGGGAGCCCGATCGATTTCCTCGGGATCAATGTGTACCAGCCTCAGTACGTGCGCGCCGACAGCTCGCCGATGGGTTTTGCGATTGAACCCATGCCCAGCTCGTATCCGCATATGTTCTCTCCGTGGATCACGGTGGGACCGGAGTGCATTTACTGGGGCGTGCGCAATGTCTGCGACATCTGGAAGCCGAAGGCTCTGTATATCACTGAGAACGGCACATCGAGCGACGATGTACTGACCGCGGATGGCCGTGTGGACGACATCGACCGCATCATGTATCTGCGCAACAGCCTCACGCAGCTACACCGCGCAGCGAAGGAGGATTACCCAGTGAAGGGATACTTCCTGTGGAGCCTGCTGGACAACTTCGAATGGGCCGATGGGTACTCGAAACGCTTCGGGCTGCACTATGTGGACTTCAAAACGCTGAAGCGTACTCCGAAGCTGAGCGCGGCGTGGTACAAGGACGCGATCGCAAAGAACGCAGTGGCGTAAGACAGGTCAGATCGCTGGGCTGGATGGACGGAGCCGCGGCGCCTGCTGTGCCGCGGCTCTTGTTATGGTTGGAGGCACAAGCGCCGAGCCTCTGGCGCGGATGGAGAGATGCATGGCACAGTTTGCCCCGCTGCCGCGACACCTAAGAGAAGCTCTGGAAAGAATTGAGCCGAGCCGCGACGGGGATCGTCTTTACCTTCCGTGCGAGGTCACGCTGCGCGATGGACGCGTGCTGAGCAATGTCTACATCGTCCCGGAAGGGCCGTATGTCCAATTCTTCGACGCGTACAGCGAACAGGACCAGGCGAAGAAGTGGGTGAAGGTTGAAGAGATTGCGGCGGTGAGAGAAAGTCCGAACCGGCTGCCGGCGCGTTTTGCGAATGAACTCTACCGGAGCGGAGAGTCCGGCATGGGGTACACAATCTTTACTGTCGTGTTTGCGGATGGATCGAGGCAGGCCTTCGGCACCGGCAATGCGGTCGACTTCATTCACTATCCCGAAGGCGCGGGACCGTTGGACGTAGCGAAGGTATTGCCGCACGAGGGGCGGCAGGATCCCGCTATTGCAAAGGCGCCGGAAGCGCTGTGGTGCTTTTACGCAGAAGACGCGCAGGGACCGACCGCGGTCTAAGGCTGCGCTCCCGCTTCGAGCTGCGCGAGTTCTTCGACGGTAAGGCGAAGGTCGGCGGCAGCGATGTTCTCTTCGAGGTGCTCGACCCTGCTGGTGCCGGGAATGGGTAGCATGACAGGGGAGCGGTGGAGCAGCCAGGCCAGCGCGAGTTGTGCCGGCGTGGCCTTGTGTGCTGCCGCGATGCGGGCGAGGGCCGGTGCGGCCGGGTGATCGGACTTGAGCATCTTGCCCGCGGCCATGGGATACCAGGGGAGAAAGGCGATGTGACGCTGCTCGCACCAGGCGAGAGTTTCATCGTGGCGGCGGTCGGCGAGCGAGTAGCGATTTTGCACGCTGACGATGGGAACGATCTTCTGGGCCTCTTCAATCTGGGCGGGCGTGACTTCACTAAGGCCGATGTGGCGGATCTTTCCCTGCTGCCGCATCTGGAGGAGCGCGCCGAGGGACTCCTCGAGCGGAGTGCGCGGATCGATGCGGTGAAGCTGGTAGAGGCCGATGCAGTCAAGGCGGAGCCGGCGAAGGCTCATTTCGACACACTGGATGAGGTAGCCTGCGCGGCCAACGTATTCGGTTTTGGCCGGGCCCTGGCGAGTGATGCCGCCCTTGGTAGCAATAACGAGGCCGGCGGGGTAGGGGTAAAGAGCTTCGGCGATGAGGCGCTCAGCGATCTCGGGGCCGTAGGCGTCGGCGGTGTCAATGAGTGTGACGCCGAGTTCGACGGCACGGCACAGGACGCGATGAGCCTGGGCGGGGTCGGCCGGCTCGCCCCATGCGCCCTCGCCGACCAGACGCATGGTGCCATAGCCGAGGCGACGGACGGAGAGGTCGCCGCCGATGAGGAAGTCGCCGCTGGCCGCGGCGCTGGGTTGCGTTGCCATGGTGACTTTGATGCTATGACAACGGTGTGGGAACTCGAGGGGCGTGGATACCGTATGGTGTAATGCAAGGAACGTAAGGAGTGAAACCATGAGCACGGTCCCGTATCCCAATGCGCAGGCGGTGTTTTATCAGCAGTATGAAGTAGTACGGCGCGACGAGGTGGTAGGGATTCTGCTGGCGCTGTTTCTGGGCACCTTTGGGATTCACCACTTCTACCTGAGGCGGACTGGACTGGGCATCCTGTACTGCTGCTTCTTCTGGACGGGGATACCGTCACTGCTGGGATTCCTGGAGTGTTTCTTCATGCCGGGGCGTGTGCGCGAGTTCAACGCCATCCAGGCAGCGGCGATTGCGGCAACGCTGGGGATTCCGATGCCACCCATGGGCTGGGCGATGAATATGGCCGCAGCCGGTATGCCGCAGGCCGGACCGATGGGCGGCGCCCCGGCAGCCGGGTTTGCGCCGGCATCAGGGTTTGTGCCAGCGCCTGGCTTTGCTCCCGCGGCGGGATTTGTGGCGGGACAGCCAAATACGCTGGTGGCCTGCAGCAAATGCCAGACGACGAACGCGCCGGGCTCGAAGTTCTGCGCTTCGTGCGGGCATGCGCTGTAAGAGCAGGAATCAGAGAGTGGGAAACAGAGAAACAGTGAAGGCACGGCCGAGGCCGTGCCTTTTGCTTTGCGAGGACTGAAAGGCCGGGTGCGAGGCCGTCTACATATTGGCCTGGCCGGCGCGCATCGATTCGTTGAACTGGGGCTTGGTGAAGTTGAGTGCGGCTTCGAGGGCCGCCTGGTACTCGGGGGCACGCGCCATGAGGGCGGGGGTAGCCGCGGCATATTCGCCGTCGAGGACCATCAGGCCTTCTCCGGCTTCGTGGCCCGCCATGCGGAGCAGATCGGCCTCTGTGGTGTTGAGGTATTGCGCGTCCTGCGGATCAGCGATCCAGACGGGCTGGCTTTGGCCCAGAACTCCGGAGAGCCAGTAGACCTTGCGCAGCAGATAGGCGAGACGCTCGTTGTCGTCAGTCTCAGTGAAGATGAACCGCTTTTGCCAACGACTGTAGAAGCGAGTGGTGACGGGCACTGGCTGGCGGTTGCCGGATTTGAGGAACTCGAGCTGGCCGAGGTCGACGGTCTTGCGGATCGCGTTGTAGACGAAGCTCTCGGCGTAGGGCTGTTCCATGGCCGGGACAATCTCGGCGAAGGTGACGGTAACGGAAGCAGCCACCCTGGCGTGGAGATTGTGGGCGCCGCCGTCGGCGAGGTGCATTTCGCCGTGGACGATGTAGGTGTCAGCGCCGGAGGTGGAGCGGTGGAAAGGCCATTGGAACTTGCCGAAGGCGATGGGCAGGCCGGCAAGGGTGACGTAGCACTCGGGGCGCGGATTGCGAAGGCGTTTGGCAGCCGCGGCCAGGTGGGCCGTCATGGCCGGAAGAAGCTCCGGCTTGTCGAAGTCGAAGGCCTCAGTCAGCTCAAGCTGGAGCGAGCGGCCCTCAGCGGCCGGGAGGCCGAGCTGAAAGATGGCGGTCGGCGCGCCGTTGAAGTCGGTACCTGAGGCGGTGGAGACTAGATTGAGGCCGGCCTGGGCGGCAGCAGCGTTAAGCGAAGAAACCAGCGAATTCTTGGATGAAACGGTCATGCCAGGGAGATCCTGCGGTGCGTAAGTGAGATTGTTGCCAGATCTATTCTACGAGAGGCAGGGGCAGGGTGGCGGGTACAATAAGGTCTGTGCCGACGGATGCTGCGACGCCGATTATTCTTGCCGACAATTTGACCAAGGTCTATTCCGCGGGCCGTCTTGAGGTGCCGGCGGTACGTGGTGTCTCGTTTGCGGTGGCGCGGGGCGAGTTTGTGGCAATTGTGGGCCCTTCTGGGTCGGGCAAGTCGACGCTCTTCTACCTGCTGGGCGGGCTGACCCGAGCGACTCACGGGCGCGTGGTGATTGACGGGGTCGATTTTGCGAGCCTGAACGACGCGGAGCGGACGCGGCTGCGGAAACACCGGATTGGCTTTGTGTTTCAGAAGTTCAATCTGCTGCCGACGCTGACGGCGATGGGGAACATCGAGATTGCCTACAAGGTGAGCGGGCGAACGGAGCCGCTGGACCGCGCGTACCTGGACCACCTGAGCGAGATCCTGTCGATCAGCGGGCGGCTGAAGCACAAGCCCGCGGAGCTGAGCGGCGGCGAACAGCAGCGAGTGGCGATTGCGCGTGCGCTGATTACGCGGCCGTCGATCGTACTGGCAGACGAGCCAACGGGGAACCTGGATACGAAGAACTCGGATGCCGTGCTGCACATGCTGCAGCGCTCGAACCGCGAACTGAGCCAGACGACGCTGATGATCACGCACAATCCGGAGGCCGCCTCTATCGCCAGCAGAATCCTGCACATGCGGGATGGGCAGATTGTGCATGTGGAGAACGGATCGCGTGCCGGAGGCGCTCAAACTGCGGGAAATCCGACGCCCGCAGCGGTTTGACCTGCCCAGAGCCGCCCGGTATACTCGAACTTGCATTAAGCGGGAGTAGCTCAGTGGTAGAGCATCGCCTTGCCAAGGCGAGGGTCGCGAGTTCAAATCTCGTCTCCCGCTCCAAATCGCCCTCCGGCGCCCGCCGGGTTGGCTACGGCGGTTCGGAAGCGATCTAAATCAAGACGGCCCTGCCAAGGCGCGGTACCCAAGTGGTAAGGGAGAGGTCTGCAAAACCTTTATGCGCCGGTTCGATCCCGGCCCGCGCCTCCAATCCTTTGAAAAACTGATGAAGCGAAGCGGGTGGATGAGCATTTTCTGCGCATGAACTTGTTCGAGTGATGCCGAGCATGCCGGCCAGAACATTCCCGGAATGTCGCGAACTTTTCTGCCGCTGGAGGAATCTAAACGTTCGGGGCAGGACGAGGTGCGAAGGTCTTGTTCTTTCAACCTTTCAGATTCATCCTTAGTCAGGAACGAGATTCCAGGGAGGGAGAACAGGTATGCCTCGTGGCTTTGACCAGCCTTTGTACATACTTCCGTTCGACCATCGCGGCTCATTTGAGTCTGGCATGTTCGGGTGGCACGGCGATCTGGATGCAGAGCAGACCGCGAAGATTGCGGCGGCCAAGCAGGTGATCTACGACGGGTTCAAGCAGGCCATCGCCAGCGGGGTGGAAGTAGCGAAGGCGGGGTTACTGGTGGACGAGCAGTTTGGGGCGGCGATTTTGCACGATGCCGCAGCACAGGGATTCCACACGGCTTGCCCGGCGGAAAAGAGCGGACAGGCTGAGTTCGATTTTGAATATGGCGATGACTTCCCTGCTCATATCGAGGCATTTCATCCGACATTCTGCAAGGTGCTGGTGCGCTACAACCCTGAAAGCGATCCGGCGCTGAATCGCAGGCAGAGCGGCCGGCTGCGCACGCTTTCCAATTACCTGGCGAAGGCGGGACGGAGCCTTTTCATGTTTGAACTTCTGGTGCCGGCGGAACCCAAACAGCTGGAAAAAGTGAAGGGCGACAAGAATGCGTACGACCGCGAACTGAGGCCAGAGCTGATGGTGCGTACGATTACGGAGTTGCAGAATGCCGGGGTGGAGCCGGACGTCTGGAAGATTGAGGGTCTGGATCGCGCGGAAGATTGCGAACGGATTGTGGCCGCGGCACGGCGCGAGGGCCGGAACAAGGTAAGTTGTATTGTGTTGGGGCGCGGCGAGAATGAGCAAAAGGTTCTGGAGTGGCTTACGACTGCAGCCTCGGTTGATGGGTTTATCGGATTTGCCGTAGGACGAACCGACTTCTGGGGTCCGCTGGTGGCGTGGCGCGACGGAAAGAGTTCGCGCCAGGTTGCAGTGAACGCCATCGCAAGCCGCTACGAGGAGTTTGTTACCCTGTTCGAAAACGCCCGCACCGCAAGCCCGCGGACTGCTTGAAGCTGACGCGCAATTCTCTTTCCCGAGGTCACGATGAACAAGAGCAACTCTGGCGCACTGGTATTTTTTGGTGCGTCGGGCGATCTTGCCTTTAAGAAGATCTTTCCTGCACTGCAGTCTATGGTGAAGCATGGAACGCTGACGGTGCCTATCATCGGTGTGGCCAAAGCAGGGTGGAACCTGGACCAACTGCGGGCCCGAGCCAAAGCAAGCGTGGAACAGCACGGGGGGTTGGATGCAGGGGCATTTGACCAGATGTGCCGGCTGTTGCGGTACGTGGACGGCGACTATTCGGACGCGTCGACGTTTGCGGCGCTCAAGAAAGAGCTGAGCGGGCTGGAAAATCCGGCGCACTATCTGGCGATTCCGCCACTGCTGTTTGAAACGGTGGTGGAACAGATTGCCAAGACCGGGAACCAAAGTGGCGCTCGTGTGATTCTGGAGAAGCCCTTCGGCCATGACCTGGCGTCTGCACAGCGGTTGAATCGAGTGCTGCACTCATTCTTTCCGGAGCCGGCGATCTTTCGCATCGATCACTATCTCGGCAAGCATCCGGTGCACAACATCATCATCTTTCGATTTGCCAACGCCTTCATGGAGCCGTTCTGGAATCGCACGTATATCGAGAGTGTGCAGATCACCATGGCGGAGAACTTTGGCGTGCAGGGGCGCGGAGGTTTCTACGACCAGACGGGAACCGTGCGCGACGTGGTGCAGAACCACCTGCTGCAGTTGTTATCGAACCTGACCATGGAACCGCCGCCTCGCGCGGACAGCGAGACAGTGCGCGACGAGAAGGTGAAGGTGCTGAAGGCGATCCCGGCCATCGATGCCGGCAGCCTGGTGCGCGGGCAGTTCGATGGCTACAAGCAAGAGCCCGGCGTGAAGCCTGACTCGACGGTGGAGACGTTTGCGGCATTAAGGCTGGAGATTGATTCGTGGCGCTGGCAGGGAACGCCGTTTTTCATTCGCGCGGGGAAGAATATGCCCGTGACGTGCACGGAAGTTCTGGCACGATTCCGAAAACCGCCGACGATCATTCCGGAGTCGGCGCGGTATCAGAATCACTTACGTTTCCGGATCAGCCCGGAGATGACGATTGGGCAAGGGACAACGGTGATGGCGCCGGGCGCCGAACTACGCGGTGAAGCCGTGGAGCTAGTGGCCAGCCGCCATCCATGCCCCGAGGAGATGGAAGCCTACGAGCGGGTGCTGACGGACGCGATGGCGGGCGATTCGACTCTGTTTGCGCGACAGGACTACGTGGAAGAGGCATGGCGGATCGTGACGCCGGCGCTCGCCGACGGGCTGCCGGTTCATTCCTATGACAAGGGAACATGGGGGCCCGAGCAGGTTCAATCGGCCGTACCGATTCCCGGTGGCTGGCACAACCCGGCGGCTTCAGATCAGGAAGACTTTCGGGTACTGGACAAGGCAGCGCTATGAGCGGAGGGAACTTCTGGTCGCTTCGACCGAGGTCATCCGCCGACGAGATTGCTGCCGAAGGACGCGGACTCCGCCGCGCTCAGTGATCTTCCATTCCGACGGTCGGCCAGCCGTTGTTCCAGGCAACGGTAGAGATTTGCAGAGCGGGCTTGCCGGTCACTGCATCGTAGGCATGGAAGACGATGATGGTCTGGTCTTTGCCGACGTAGAGCGATTCGCCGCCGGGGCCGAGCCAGCGATGATTGCCTGCAAGCAGTTGCGTGCCACCACCCTGCATCATGGGAACTCCGGTGGAGTCGACGTAGGGGCCGGTTACATGCTTTGAGCGTCCGACCATCGTGCGATACGTGCTCCTGGTGCCCCGGCAACAGAGGTCCCACGAGACAAAGAGGTAGTAAAAACCACCGTGATGGATGATGAATGGCGCTTCGATCGCCTCCCAATCGGGCGGCAGGTCGGGAGAAGGCGGAGGAGCGTTGGCAGGCCGGGCGCGGGTCGCAAGAGAGTAGAGGCGCGTGTCATCCGTTGAGAGCTTGCCGGTGGCACGATCGAGGCGGCGCATCTTGATGCCGGACCAGAAACTGCCGAAGGCGAGCCAGGTGCGGCCGTGCGCGTCGATGACGAGGTTGGGATCGATGGCGTTGAAGTCGTCGCCTGCGCCGGAGCGAAGAACCACGCCCTGATCAATCCACTTGTTGTCGGGGCTCGCGGGGTCGAGCGACTTGTTGGTGGCCAGCGCGATGCCCGAGGTGTTCTTGCCGAAGAGCGAGTAGGCATAGTAGAGGTGGTACACACCGTCGAAGAAGGAGATGTCGGGCGCCCAGAGCTCTTTGGTGCCAGGGCTCTCTTTCCTGATCCACTCAGGAATCTCAGTGAAGACCTGGCCGCAGAGCTTCCAATCCTTGAGGTCATGGGAGCAGCGGATGGCCATGTGGCCGTGCGGGGCGCGGCCGGTGGCAAACACATACCAGGTGCCGCCGGCTTTGATCACCGAAGGATCATGGGTGAACTCGTAGTCTCCGGTAAGGTGAAAGACATGCGAGGCGGAGTCCTGCGCCAGAGCGGCAAAACTGTTTCCGCATGGAACCAGCGAGAGAAGCAAACCTAGAACAGTTGCTGAGACGAGTGTCGAATTCACAAGCTTCATGAGTTCCTCAAAAAAGCACAGAAAGAGCGGAGCGTCGTTGTGGCGCAGTGTCACATGACGTAGGGCCAGCCGTCGGAGGTCCAGCCGAGCAAGTTGAGGCCGAGAGCCGGATTGCCGCTGTTACCGCCGTCGTAGTAGTGGTAGACGAGCACGTCGCCATCGGTGTCGTGCAGAACGGTTTCGCCGCCGGGTCCATTGATACTGCCGTGCGCGCTGAGCAGGATGGTGCCTCCGCCGGAGGTCAACGCCAAGCCGCCGCGGTCGGTGTACGGTCCCGTGATGGAGCTGGAGCGGCCCACGATGATGCGGTAGGTGCTGTTGACACCCTGGCAGCAAGTGTCGATGGAGGCGAAGAGATAGTAATAGCCGCCGTGGGGATAGATGTAGGACCCTTCGATCCCTGTGCCGGAGGGATGGTAGGCAAGTTGTGTACATGCCGCGGCTGTTGGAATTCCCGTGGTGTTATCGACGGGCACAATCTGGATGCCGTTGGACCAGGAGCCGAAGACCAGCCAGGTGTTGCCGGAGGAATCGACGACCGAAGCAGGATCGATGGCGTTGGAGCCGGGGCAGCTCGCCGAGGTATAAACGGCGGCGCCGGAATCGACGAAGGTGCCGGGAACGCCGGTGGGACTGATTGCAAGACCAATAGCCGAGTTGCTGCTGCCGAATGAGGATGCCGCATAGTAGAGCCAGTACTGGCCATTGTGCTGCGACGCATCGGGGGCCCAGAGATCGCCGCTGGAGGCGGTGTACGCATTCGTCCATGCGGGAAGCGAAGCCAGCGCGTAGCCATCGTCTGAGAAGCTGGTGCGATCGGTGGACATGTGCGCGTGGATTGTTCCGTGCGTGGAGAACAGGTAGTAGGTCGAACCGGCTTTGAGCAATGATGGATCATGAATGCCGATCGTCGATGAGTCGGGACTCGTGTATTGCACGTCGACGGTCGTCGGCGCGGAGTAAGGCGAGTTGCCGGTGGAAGTGAGGGTCCATTCCTGGCAGGTGCAGCCGGAACCGCTTGTCGCGCGTGCAGCCTGGTCAATGACAGCCGATGTGGTGGTGTCAGAGTTGGCGTCCTCAAGATAGAGGCCGCTGTTGACGTTTTTGACGAGGTAGTTGCCGTCAGAGAGGAGATAGAACTGCCAGAGGTGGTCGCTGGTGCCGTTATCGGCCCATTGCAGAGCCTGGGCGCCGGCAGCAGTTGAGGCACTGCCGATACCCATGACCTGGTGCGTGAACAAGTTCTCGATGTTGAATTGTGAGCTGCCCATGGGCAGGAAGTGCCACGCAGCGTCTTGCGAGCCCGTGCCAGCTTCCTGTGCGAGAGCCGCGCCGGCCGTCTGGCTTTGGGCCGCGATGCCGAGAACCATGCCGCTGGCCGCGTTCTTGAGAGTGTAGCCGGTGCTGTCGCTCACGGCGGTCAGCGTACCCATATCTGGAGTGGCTCCGCCACCGCTGCCGCCACTGGTTGTACTGCCTGCTCCGCCGCCACAACCGGTGAATATCGCCGCGAGCAAACCAGCAGCGGCCCAGAATTGAATACGCATGATGATCCTGATAAAAGAGCGGTTCGGGCCCGAGCAAGTGTCACGAGGCCGGACAAGTTAGCTCCTCGTATTCGAGGAATTTGCGGAACGAAATTCTGCCTGTCAGAAAGCCAGTGCATCGCGATTGGTTCGGAGCAGCAGCACGACCAGAGAGGTGAATGACAGCCGGCGCGATGCATCGTGCCGGCTGTCCCCTTAACGATTTGGTCAGAAAATGACTTTCATGACGAACTGCACGTTTCTTGGCCCGAGCAACGTACTGGTGACCTGGCCAAAGCTGGTGTCCTGCACTCCCGAATCGGGCTTATTGAATGCGTGACGGTTGAAGGCATTGAACATCTCACCGCGGAACTCCGCGTGCATGCGTTCAGTGATCGGTATTGTTTTGTTGATGCCAAAGTCTTCGTCGTAAAACGGAAACGAACGGATATCGGCCGAATTGCGCGGCATATTGCCGAAACGGTACGGCACATAGACCTGGGGATTCGGATTGGGATCGACGAAGGCGGCACAGTTCCAGTAGCCCGTTGTGCAAGCGCCGGAGGCGTGGTTGTAGCCGGTGTTGCCATCGTTGGCGAATGTGAATGGATTGAATGAGCCTGAGCGCTTTACCGCCTGCCCGGCCACACGATTGGGGCGAATACCGTTGTCGAATCCGGGAATGCCGTTCGCGCCGAAGAAGCTGATCGGCTGACCCTGCAGATAGCGCTGTACACCGCTGATACGCCACCCGCCAACGACGGCGTCGACAGCTTTCGGCGCGTTGCCCAGGAGTTTCTTGCCGCGACCAACGGGCAACTCGTACAGATAGCTCACGACAAAGTTGTTGGGCACATCTTCATTGCTGACGGCCTTTTCAGCTTTGTGGTCGTAGGGATTCTGCGTTCCGCCCTGGTTCTGCAAGGTGCTGTAGTAAGGCTGAATTGCGTCGGCATCGGTCAAGGTTTTGGAGAACGTGTAGGAAGCCAGGATGTTGAAGCCGTTGTGGAAGCGGTGCTCCAACTTGGCGGTGAGGGCGTTGTAGGTGGACTGACCCACATTCTGCAGATAGCTGTCCTGGTTGATATAGCCATACTGCGGATAGGGGCGCAGGGCCTGCTCCACCCAGACGGTGGGGCCCCACTCGTTGTAGAAGTTGGCGTAGGGTGCGGTAATCCCGGATCCCGGCGGAGGAGCAGCGGTCCACCATGCAAGTCCGAGTCCAAGCGAGAGGTCGTTGAGCGGAATGTCGTTGGGATAGTCGATGAGACCGTGCAGATGCGTGGCGTGATTGCCCAGGTAGCCGAGCGAGAAGTAGAGATTCGGCGTGAGCTGAATCTGGTTCTCGAGGGTCCACGTTTCGATCATCGCCGGACGGCCAAAGGATGGTTCAATGTTGTCGACGCCTTGCGTGTTGAGCTGGGTAGGATCGACATCGGGAGTCGTTGGAAGCACGGGCAGTCCGGCGTCAACCTGAGGCCCCGAGAGAGGATCGGCAGTAAAGAGGGTCTGGTTGACGGTAAAACCCTGCATCGTTCCCTGGCCGAAGTCGGCATAGACCAGCGGGCCGTAGTAGATGCCGCCGTTGCCGCGCAGCACGATTTTTCCGTCGTGGTAGGGTGACCATGCAAAGCCGACGCGAGGTTCAACGTCTTTGAAGTAGGTCCTGGCCCACGTTTCTCCTACGTCTCCATTGCGCCCAGGCCCCTTACCGGCAAAGACCAGGGCACCGGGAATTCCATTGGCAGCGCTATTGGCCACCGTGGGATCCATAATCGAGGTATCGCCGTCGGCTTCGCGCCGCGGCGTATCGAAGCTCCAGCGCAAGCCGAGATTCAGCGTCAGGTTGGGCAGGACTTTCCAATCGTCTTGCGCGAACAACGCGCCGTAATGCGTAATCCAACGCGGCGCGTGCAGCTGGTTCAGCGCGTTGGCCGTACCGGCCTGCCCGATCAGGAATGCAGCGAACGAGTTGCCGTCTTGACCCCAATAGGTGGTATCCGATGCCGTCTGGTTATCCCAAAAGGTGAAGCAACCGGAAACACCGCTGCAGGTGCCGCCGATCTTGCTGACGAAACTGTATTGGTGGTACTGCGCTTCACCGCCAAACTTGAAGCTATGTGCGCCATGCTGCCAGTGCACAATGTCATTCACGGCGAGGGTGTTGTCCACGTCCTGGGCATCGTCGTTTTCGCCGAAGCTCGGGTAGGGGCTGCCCACGAAAACAAATCCCGGAAAAACCGGGCCTGAGCCGTTGGCTATGCCGAGGGTGCTGTCCCAGTCAGTGCCCATCTCCGCGGCGCGCGATTTGTTGTAATTGTTTGAACGATTGGTACCGAAGGTGAGGGAGTTGACTACGCGTGGACTGATGATCCAGTCCCATCCAAAACGGGAGAGTTTGGCCAATTGGTCTACCGCCCCTCCACCCGCCGATGTGAGCGGCGGCGGCATGTTGGCTGCACCGCCCTGATCAGTGTTTTCCCGGGCGTTGTAGAAGCCCCAGATCTTGTGGTTGGCGCCGAGGTTCTGATCGACGCGGATGCTGTAGACGGTCTGGGCCAGGTTGTCGGTCGTTCTGTACACGTAGTTGTTGGTGCCCGCGCCGCTCAGATTGGGGGATGGGAGGTATTTCAAAACGGCTTTTGCCACCGCGCTCTCGCGCCCGATGGGAATTTTGTTGAGATTGCCGTTCGAGTCCATGAAGGGCGTTCGGCACGCAGCACCGCTCGACGTAGTCTCTGTGGAGGGATCGAAGATTTCGCCGTAGTACAAAGTGCTATTGCAGCCGTCGGACGCGCCGGGGATGGGCCCACCCAGAGTGGAAGAGAAGTCGAAGTATTGTCCGTCGCTGCCAAGTTCTGCCGCTGTGGGCAACAAGCTGGTTGGAGAAGCGCCGGTGTGGTAGAAGAGCTGCTCGTAGCTAAAGAAGAAGAAGGTCTTATCGCGACCATCATAGATGTGCGGAAGGCGCAACGGCCCGCCCAACGTAACACCGTAGTCATTCTTCGTATCTGGCGGACGCTGCAGGCTGGCGCGCACAGCGGGATCGGTTGTCTCGGCAAGATAGCCATTGTTGAACCAATTGTTGCCGTCAAGCGCGGCGTTCTTGTAGAAGTCGTACACCGAGCCGTGGTACTCGTTGGTGCCGCTTTTTGTGTTGAAGTTGGCGATACCGCCGGTGGTGCGTCCGAGTTCGGCGGGCAGGCCCGACAAGTCGACGTGAAACTCGTTCACGGCGTCGACGGAAGGCGTGAGAATATCGACGGAGCCCGAGCCGTTCTCCATCCGGTTGGTGGTGATGCCATCGACAAGGTAGTCAGTGCCTTCTTCCTGGCCACCGTTGATCTTGGTCATCTGGAAGCCGGACCCACCCGACGAGGTGCCGGGGCCCACCGTACCCGGAACAAGAAATTCCATGGAGGTGAGCGACCGCAGACTGCCGGAGACCGCCAGGGGCAGGTCTTCCACCTGTTCCGGCGAAACCGATGCATCGATTTCGGAGGTTTCTTTTTCGAGTGACACGGTTCCCGCGGTTACCGTGACGGCTTCATTGGCCGCGCCGACGGCGAGGGCAACATCGCGCGAGGTGCTGGCGCCGACCGAAACGATTACGCCGCTATAGACCGCAGTCTTGAAGCCAGGCGACGCCACTGTAACTTGATAGGTGCCGGTTCGGACGGAAGGGAAGACGTAGTAGCCAGTGCTGGAACTGATCGTCGAGTAGGTGGTGCCCGTTGCGCCGGCTGTAGCTGTAATCTTTGCACCCTGCACGACCTTGCCGGCGGGGTCGGTGACGACGCCGCTGATGGAGCCGGTATCGAGCTGCGCAAATGCAGGCACGCCGGCAAACAAGATCAGCGCGAACCACGCGATGGTCCGCTGCAAGGGAATGAGGACAGACGCGATTCGTCTGAACCTCGTGTGTTGTCTGCTATGGCCTGGCCTGCTGTTCGCATTCACCGGCTTACCTTCTGAGCAAACGCTCGTTCTCATGGGTCTCCTCAATTACCGCTTGCCGCATCTTCGTGTATGACATGCACCTTCGCGCTGAACGCGCCGGCGCTAGCGGCATACTGCGGTCAGTTATTTTGTGTTTCCGATTCCGGAGAGGCCGATGCAATCTTCTCCGGGTCTTCGACAGGAAGTTCGGTGCGCCGGCGTGCAATCTGCGCCGCGTGGTTCTCCTGTCGTTCTTTGGTCAATGCGCGAAGGCTGAGAAAATTCTGCATCGCGGTCTGAGCCTCCGCTGTTTCGTGTTGTTTGCGATAGATTTGTGCGAGCTTGTAATACGAAGTCATCGCACGGTCGTCTTTTGGGCCGGCCGCAATGGCCAGCTGAAACTCGCGCACGGCATTGGAGTCCTGGTTAAGGGCCATCAGTCCAGTGCCGAGGTAGTAGCGCGCATCGCTCAGAGAGGGATCCTCTTTGAGCACTTCGCGCAGGAGCGCCACGCCTTCGCCGGGCTGCTGGTTCAACACAAGCAGGCTGCCCAGCTTGTAGCGGGCTGAGACGGCATTCGCATCAATCGCCAGCTCTTCCCGATAAGCCGGAGCCGCCTTGTCGAGTTGGCCTGCGACCCAGTACTGGTCCCCCAGCTCCTCGTGCAGGCCGGGCTGGTGGGGAGCCATCCTCACGGCCAGTTGGAACTCGCTGATCGCCTCTTGTGTGCGATAGGCCTGGGCATAGGCTTCTCCCAGGACCTGGTGCACCCGCATCGAGTCGTGGTCGAGCTGGAACATTGCCGCGTAGGAGGCGTTGGCCACGAGCAGATACGCCCTGCCGCGGTGGTAGAGGATGTCGGCATCGGACGGGTTGAGCGCATATGCCTTGTCGAGCGGAGCAATGGCGCCCTGGGCGTCGTTCTTTGCCAGGCGTGCGATGCCCAACCACATGAACGCTTTGGCGTTTGCCGGCTCCAGGTGCGTTGCGCGGACGAGGTGACGCTCAGCCTCGTCGAAGTGGTTTTCCCGGTAGTCGATGATGCCGAGAAAGAGATCGGCGCCGCGGAGATCGGGTTTCAGGCGCAGCGCCTGCTCCAATTCGGTGCGGGCATTGTCGAGCTCTCCGGCCTGCTGGAGGGCCAGACCCAGGTTGAAGTGCCCTTCCGCCAGACTCGGCGCCGCTCTCGTAACCTTGGAGAACTGAGCGATGGCGGATTGAAAATCGCCGCTGGACATGAATTGCGATCCCG
>Ga0335085_10004619_pt1 | contig 22691 bp, 14 predicted proteins | sample Lox_Sample_45_FD_206712 | JGI IMG/M metagenome (GOLD analysis project Ga0335085, IMG submission 206712) | Soil microbial communities from Loxahatchee National Wildlife Refuge, Florida, United States - Lox_Sample_4.5 | ecosystem: Environmental > Terrestrial > Soil > Wetlands | place: USA...
GATCGGTCGACCACCTGTGTCAGGCGGCGGCCGGCGGAGTTCCCACGCTCAGACGTTTGACGGCAAAATTACCGCCTCAGGCATAGCTGACGGTGGGCGCGCCATAAGCGGCGCGGGTGGGCAGGAAGAAATCGGCCACCGACAGCGCCGGCTCCAATTCCGGATGCGACTCGGTCAGGAGCGTGCGCAGGTTCTCGCGGGCCCGGGCAATGCGGCTCTTCACGGTGCCCACATTGATCCCGAGTGACTGGGCAATCTGCTCGTACGACAGATCGAGCACATTGCGCATGGTAAGGATCTCGCGATGCTTGTGGTCCAGGCGTTCCATGCAGGCCGCGACGAGCGCGCTAAATTCGCCGGCCACGGTTTCCTGCGCGGGATCGTGGTCCTGGGCGGCGACCACGTCCGCGAACGTCGCCTGCGAATCATCACCCAGGGGACGCTCGAGCGAAACCCAGTTGTGGCGCCGGCGGCGGAAGAAATACCAATAGCGATTGCGGGCGAGATTGAGCGCGATGCGATAGAGCCAGGTCGAGAGGGACGAGTCCCCCCGGAAGCGCCCCAAGCCGCGATAGGCGCGGATGAACGCGTCCTGCGTGATCTCCTCGGCGTCGGAGGCGTTGCGCAGGAGATTCAGGGTCAGGCCGTAGATCCTGCCGCGGTAGCGGTTGACGATCTCCGTGAACGCCGACTCGTCGCCCGCCAGAAACCGGCGCACGAGGTTGTTGTCAACGGCTGCTTCCCCACGCTGGGTTTCGGGGATCGACGAATCCGCAGGATCGATGCGAGGGCGAGTCGAAGGCGTGTCGGAATTCATGGCTGGTTGGCAAAACGTTGAGGGACGACGCCCTCCACTCACCTAGAACGGTGCCAGCCGGCTGAAAAAATCGTTAAGATATTACCAAATAACGGGCTGAAATTTTCGGTATGGTTTGGCGTCGCCGCCCGGCATTGCAGAATGAGGGAGCAAAAGGGCCATGGGATTGCAGAATGCACACCCATGATCACTGGCAGAACAACGCGCGGAATTCAGAGGACGTTCCGGTTGAACGCGGCGAACCCGGCTTCACATGAATGCAGATCGGTGGAGCGCAGGCTGGCCCCGGCGAGGCATTGGATGCCGGCCGGGCGACGACGGGCTCCGCAGTCGTTGCGTCGCGGTAATGCCCGAATCCGGCGGATGGAGGGCGGGTCGCAAGCGGACGGACGCATCACGCAGCGAAGCGGGCCGATCCGCGCCCGCCTCTCCCGCCGCCGTTTGCCGGCAGGATGCGGATCCGCGCGGCCATTCCCGTCCCGCGACCACAGCGAGATGGGGCCTGCCGGCGGTGCGGTGGGTGCGTCGGCCGCTATTCACCTTGAATCGGAACAGTGATGTGCTGATCGTCGGGGCCTGATTTTGGCAGCCGACACCACCCAATTCACCATTCCGGAAGCGGAGCTGCTCCACCGCTTGGGCAGTTCAAACAGCGGCCTATCTTCCGAACAGGCGACCAGGATTCTGAACGAGGTGGGCGCGAATGCGGTGGCGGCGGGACACCGGCGGACGGTGTTGGTGGATCTGCTCGATCGCTGCCGCAATCCGCTGGTGATCCAGCTGCTCGTCATCGCCGTCGTGTCCTATTTCATGGGCGACAGACGCGCGACGGCGGTGGTGGGAGGCATGGTGTTCCTCAGCGTATTTCTCTCCTATATTCAAGAGGCGCGCTCGTCGCGCGCCGTCGAGAAGCTCCAGAAGCTCGTGAAGACCACCGTGACGGCGCTGCGCGACGGCAAGGAGACCGAGGTGGCGTTGGAGGAGGTGGTGCCGGGCGATGTGGTGATTCTGACGGCCGGCAGCCTGATTCCCGCGGATCTGCGCATTCTCGCGGCGAAGGACTTCTTTGTCAGTCAATCGGTGCTGACGGGGGAATCCATGCCGGTGGAGAAGAGCGCGGAGGCCAACCAGCCGGCGGGGCGGGCGGCGTTTGAGTACACCAACGCCTGCTTCATGGGGAGCAACGCGCTGAGCGGGTCGGCGCGGGGCGTGGTGCTCGTCACGGGCCGTCGCACCCACTTCGGTTCGCTGGCGGAGAAACTCGGTGCGCGGCGCGAGGCCACGAGCTTCGACAAGGGCGTGCGCGATTTCACCTGGCTGATGATCCGTTTCATGATCGTGATGGTCTCGCTCACGTTCCTCATCGTGGGCTTGACCAAGGGCAACTGGGCCGAGGCGCTGCTGTTTGCCCTGTCCGTGGCCGTGGGGCTGACGCCGGAGATGCTGCCCATGATCATCACGGTCTGCCTTTCGAAGGGCGCGCTGATGATGGCCCGCAAGAAGGTCATCGTGAAACAGCTGCATGCGATCCAGAATTTCGGCGCGATGGACGTGCTCTGCACCGACAAGACGGGCACGCTCACCCAGGATCACGTGGTTTTGGAGCGCTACGTGGACGTGACGAACCGCCCGAGCGAGGACGTGTTGCGCTACGCCTACATGAACAGCTTCTACCAGACCGGGCTGCGCAATCTGCTCGACCGCGCGATCCTCGCGCACACCGAACTCGACGTCGAACTCAACTGCCGCAAGGTCGATGAAATCCCTTTTGATTTCAAACGGAGGCGGATGTCCGTGGTAATCGACTACGAGGACCGCCACGTGTTGATCTGCAAGGGGGCGGTGGAGGAGGTGTCTGCCGCCTGCGAGAACTACCAGGTGGATGAGGACATCAACCCCCTCATCAGAATCATCCGTGACGATGTCATGGACGAGTATCGCAGCCTCAGTGCCGAGGGTTACCGCGTGCTGGCCATCGCCTATCGGGAATTCGATCGTTCCAAGCAGACCTTTTCCGTGGCGGACGAGGCCGAGCTCATCCTGCTGGGCTACATCGCCTTTTTCGATCCGGCCAAGGACAGCTCGGCCAAGGCCATCGGAGCGCTGGCGCGGTCGGGAGTCGACGTGAAGATTCTCACCGGGGACAACGAGCTCGTGACCCGCAAGGTCTGCCGGGACGTCGCGATGCCGATCACCCGCCTCGTCACGGGTCCGCAGCTCGCGGCGCTGGACGAGGCCGGTTTTGCCCGGGAGGTGGGCGAAGCCAACGTTTTCGCCCGGCTCACCCCCGACCAGAAGGAGAGAGTCATCAAGAGCCTGCGGGCGCAGGGGCACGTGGTGGGCTTTCTGGGCGACGGCATCAACGATGTGCTCGCGATGAAAGCCGCCGATGTCGGCATCTCGGTGGATACCGCGGTGGACGTGGCAAAGGAGTCGGCCGACATCATTCTGCTCGAGAAAAGCCTCCTCGTGCTCGAAGACGGCATCATGGAGGGCCGGAAGGTCTTTGGAAACATCATCAAGTACATACGGATGGGGGCCAGTTCGAATTTCGGGAACATGTTCAGCGTGGTCGGCGGCGCCTATTTCCTTCCGTTCCTCCCGATGGCGCCGCTGCAGGTGCTGGTGAACAATCTGCTTTACGATTTCTCACAGGTGGGCATTCCGCTCGACAATGTGGATCAGGAATATCTGGCCCAGCCGCGCCGCTGGAACATTCGCAGCATCCGCAACTTCATGGTCTTCATCGGGCCCCTCAGTTCGATCTTCGACTATGCCACATTCTTCCTGATGCTGTATTTCTTCGGCTGTGCGGCCTTTGGCTCGCCGGGTCTCGCCGCGGCCGACCGGAGCCATTTGGAAAATCTTTTCCACACGGGCTGGTTCGTGGAGTCGCTGCTCACCCAGACCCTGATTGTCCACATCATCCGCACCCAGCGTATTCCGTTCCTCCAAAGCCGCGCCAGCAGATCCATGCTGTTTACGACGCTCGTGGTCGCGGCGATCGGCGTCTGGTTGCCGTTCTCGCCGCTCGCCCGCCTCCTCGGCTTCACTCCTCTGCCGGCGGTCTTCTTCGTGTGGATGGCGGGGTTTCTCCTCGCCTACAGCGTGCTGACGCACAACGTGAAGATGTGGTTCGCCCGCCGGTTCGGGATGAACTGATCCTATGCGCAGCATTTTGACCGCTCTTCAGGAAGGCCGGCTCTTTGAACTGCCCGAAGCGGGCAAGGCGCGCGCCCTGGAATTCCTCGCCCGCATTCTCGACGCCAATCCGGACATCGAAGTCGGCGCCGACAGCATCGAGGAAATTCAGAAGCGCGAACAGGAGTGCAACACGGGTATTGGCATGGGGGTGGCCGTTCCGCACGTGCGCGCCCGGCGCGAGGAAGGGGAGCTCTTTTGCGCCATCGGTTGGTCGTCGCAGGGCATCGCTTACGACGCCTCGGACGGAAAAAACGTCCACCTGGTGGTGATGTACTACATCCCGGGCGCGCAAAAAAACGTCTACCTCAAGGAGATTTCCGGCCTGGTCAAGGCCGTCAGGAAGACCGGCGGCATTGAACCGATCGCCCATGCCGCCGACCTGAACGCCGTCCGCAATTTGTTGCTGGATTGGGTCGGCGCGGTGCTGGGGGAAACCGGACCGGAGGCCGTGGCGCGGATGATCAAGCTGGAGGTCAAGCAGGCGCAGGCAGCGCCGCCCCCGGCGGTCCCGGTCCACGCCGAGGCGATGGCGGTGGCTGCCCGGCCGATTTCGCGGGTCATGGCGTTCTCGGTCCTGGTTGCGCCGCCCAATGGAGTCTTTGTTCTGGCGCAGGATGCGGAGTGGGCGGCGGCATTGGAAAGGGATGCCGGCCTGGCGCAGAATCTTTCCAAGAATGGCACGTTGGTGGCAGCCGGGCGCCAGCTGTTTGTCACCGGTTCGACGCCCTATTCTGGCGGACGCGTGCTGTATCAGTGTGTGGCGGTCGCGGATGGCTAGGTGCGGCGCGGCGCCGGCTGGCGGCACCAGGCGATTCGGCGCCCCGGCCGGAATCGGGGAACAAAAAAGCTACGCGGCGGGCGCGTAGCTTTGCGGGCCAAATGACGCGGGGCGTGACCGGCTACTTCTTCGGCATCTGCGCCTCGATGTCGGCCAGGCGCTTCTCCAGGGCATTCATCTCGCCGACGAGCCGCTCCTCGAGTTTCTTGCGTTCGCTGCTGTCAACAATGCTGAGATGCGCGGCGTCGCGCACGACGTTGGCCGGCAGCGTCAGCAGGCGCGTGACCAGCGACTGGTCCTTGAAGCTGCTCAGATAGAGGGCGGTGACCTCCTGGGAAAGCTTGAGAGCGTCGCGGGCGACGGCTTCCGAAGCGACCAGGTTGTTGTTCAGCTGTTGCTTGGCGGCCAACTCGCCGGTCAGCACGGTGCTGATCTGATCGGAGATCTTCTGGCTATAGGCGGCGATCTGTTCGCGCGTGAGATTCTGGTCCTTCGCCATGTCAGCGAGGATGGGCTGGATGCGCTCGGCCATGCGCGCGGACACTTTGTCGACCTGCTCATTCTGCTGCTTCTCCGCCTCCTCGGGGGTCTTGGGCAGCGGATTATAGGGCTGAATCTTCTGGGCAATCGCCTCCGCCAGCTGGTTCACGCGGTCCGCATTCATCTTGGCGACCTCCTGCTCGGTCATGAAGACATCGGCGGCGCGCTTCTGAATGGCGTCCTTGAGCAGGGTGTTCACGGCGTCGATCTGGCGCCGGGTCTCTTCGGCCGTGGCCTTGAGTTCAGCGTTGGTCTGATCGCGCAGGGCGGTCATCTCCTGCTGCTGGCGGTCGGCCATGTCTCTGACGGTCTTGAGGTGGATCCAAAATGCTGCGCCAACCACCACAACGGCGGTGAGAATGACGGCGGGAAGTTGCTCTTTCAGTTTTTGCCACATGGGAGGAGCTGGGGTTAAAATTTCGTGAAGCTTAACAACGCCACCTGTAAAAGCAATGCTGCTTTGGGGCGGGTAACCGGGGTCCGGCGCGCCGGCGCGATTGCCGCAACATGCACATCATGAGTTTCAACCGCGCCGGGCTGAAGCTGCTTAATCGATCGCAGATTCATGTGCGGGAAAGACACTCATTCCCGGGGAAAGTTCGCGTGCGCGCGCCGATGGCACGGAAATCCGTCTGGTCGCCAAGTGTATCTCAGCGGGCGCGGGCCGTCGCTCGAAGAGGGCATCGCCGGTGCTTCAATGCAGTGAAGTGCCAGTATACGAAGAACTTCAGTTAGAAACGAATCTGCCCCGAATCCGGTCCCGACAATGGCAGGGCACGATTCTCCCGCCTGCTGGCGGGCATGAGCTGGATTGATTTCACATAGGGTAGCTTATTACATGAGCGATTATTGCTAATAAAGAGGGGGACAAGCGTAGCGATTGCCGGTCTGCGGCGTCTTACCACTTCGCTATAGCTACACTCTCTCCCGCTTAGCGGGAGATTTGGGGTAACTAAAAGAAAGCAAATGGCGGGCCGCTTAGGGGTAGGCGGCCCGCCTTCTTTTTGCCTGAAACGGATTCAGGGTTCTCGGGAGCGGCGGCGCGGACAAGAAGCGACGGGAATGCCGCCATTCTGCCCACGAAACCAGGGGTGCTCGGCGGAGCTACTGGAATCATTCACAATGAACCACACTCCGGTATCGACAATCTGCCAAAAGCTTACACAGTTCTTCACAAGATATCCACATCGATGGAATACCTGAGCGGGGGCATTACCCTTCTTCCGCAGCTCAAGGTCACCGGGAAAGTAAAGACGTTCGTCCTCGACACGAACGTTCTGCTGCATGACCCGCAATCGATCTTCAAATTCGAGGACAACAATCTAGCGATTCCGGTCGAGGTTTTGGAGGAGCTTGATTCGATCAAGGGAGAACAATCCACCGAACGCGGCCGCAACGCCCGGCGCGTGCATCGAATCTTGCAGGAGTTGCTGCCCGATTCCCGGGCGATGTTGGAGGGCGTCAAACTGCCCAATGGCGGTACGCTGTCGGTGATCATCAACCGCTATTTGACCGACGACCACGGGGCCTCGCCGGGCATGCAACGGCTGCGGGCCATTCTGCCGGATCTCTCGAAGAAGGACAATCGCATCATCGCCTGCGCCCTCTTTGTCCAGGAAACTTTTCCTCCGCCGACCATCTTGGTGACCAAGGATGTCAACGTTCAGCTCAAGGCGCGGGCGGTCGGACTCGAGTCGCAGGATTACCTTAACGACAAGGTCCCGGAAAACCCCGACGATGAATCCTACCGCCGCATCCCGGTGAGCGGGTATGAGCTCCAGCGGTTTGCCTCGGAGGGCGCCTTCGATCTGGAGGCGGACTTCGCCCGGGCGCTCAACGTCAATGAATACGTGTTGCTCGTTTCCCCCGAGGGCAAGACCATGCCGGCCCGCTATTATGGGGCCGGGCAGGTGCGGCGGCTGCGCGTCCCGGACTTTGTGAAGGCCCCCGGCGGCATTCCCATCCGGGCGCGTAATCTCGAGCAGCAATTCTTTGTGGACGCTCTGCTGGACGAGAGCATTTCCCTGATCACCTGTTTTGGCAAAGCGGGCACAGGCAAGACCCTCCTGTCCACGGTCTGCGCCCTGTCGCAGGTCTGCGATGAGCAGGGGCGCTACGATGGGGTGGCGATTTCCCGTCCGGTGATCGCGCTCGGCAAGGACATTGGTTTCCTGCCCGGGTCACTGGAGGAGAAGATGAAGCCGTGGCTGCAGCCCTACTATGATGCGCTCGAGGTGCTCATGCCCTCCAAGCCGCCAAAGGAGCCCCAGTTTGCCGGGAAGAAGGCCAGCAAGAAGAGGCAGAGGAAGGAGGAGGCCCTGTTGCAGGCCGCTCCGCATGCGGGGGCCAACGGCCACGCGAACGGCGCTCCGGTCCGGCCCTACGAGCGCCTGATCAAGAATGGCTTGGTCGAGATCGAGGCGCTGTGTTTCATCCGCGGTCGGTCCATCGCCCGGCGGTTCTTCATCCTCGACGAGGCGCAGCAGCTCACTCCGCACGAGGTCAAGACCGTCATCACTCGGATTGCCGAGGGCTCCAAGATCGTGCTCATCGGCGATCCCGCGCAGATCGACAATCCTTATGTGGATTCGCGCAGCAACGGACTGGTTTTCTGTCGCAATCGCATGAAGGGCCAGCCGATCGCCGCCCATATCAAGCTCACGAAGGGCGAACGCTCGCGACTGGCCGAGCTCGCTGCGGATCTGCTCTAGGGCCGATGGAGGGTCGGGCGGGGGGATGGCGGCGGCGCTGCGTCGGGCCGTCGCGCCGCGGCTGCGCTTTTGCCTCGCGCTCCCGTCCAGCCGGCGGCCTAATTCCCCGCCTCCCGGCCGAATCCCGGACCGGGTTTCCCCCGCCTTTCATTCTGCTGTCATGAAATACGGCTACTTCGACAATGCCGCCAGGGAATACGTGATCACCCGTCCGGACACACCCCGGCCGTGGAGCAACTACCTCGGATCGATCGAGTATGGTGCCATTGTCACGAACAATGCCGGCGGCTACAGCTTCTACCGCAGCGCGCTGCGCAGCCGCTTCCTGCGCCTGCGTTCAAACTCGGTCCCGCTCGACCAGCCGGGCCGCTATTTCTACCTGCGTGACCGCGCGAGCGGAGATTACTGGAGCACCTCGTGGCAACCGGTGGGCAAGCCGCTGTCCCGGTACAAATCCACCTGCCGCCACGGCACGGCGTACACGGTCATCGCCTCGCGCTACGCCGGCATCGCGACGGTGACGACCTATTTCGTCCCGCTGGGCCAGACCTTTGAGTACTGGCGCCTGCGTGTGACCAACCGCTCGAAGGAGCCCCGCCAGCTGGCGGTGTTCACCTACTGCGAGTTCGCGACGAGCTGGCACGTGCCCACCGACCTGATGAATCTGCAATACGCGCAATTCATCGTGAAAGCCGTGGTGGACGACGGCATCCTGGGAATGTCGACCCATCCCTACCTGCCGTTCGATCCGGCCAACCTCGCGGAATGCGGACGAACGTGGATGGCCCTTACCGGCGCGCCCCTGACCAGCTTCGAGACGGTGCGCGAACGTTTTTTGGGCGATTGTTACCACACCTACGCCAACCCCGACGCGGTGGCGCGCGGCCGATGCTCGAACTTCCTCGCCGAAGGCGAGAATCCCTGCGGCACCTTCCAGGTCGACGTGGACCTCGCGCCGGGCGAGACCCGCGAACTGCTGGTGTTGCTGGGCATGGGCACGCCGGCGTCGCACGGGAAGGCGGCGGTGGCGGAATTCGGGAATCCCGCCCGGTGCGAAGCGGAGCTGCAGAGGCTCAGACAGGCGTGGCACGCCCGCCTCGGAGCGGTGCGGGTCAGGACCCCCGATGCGGAATTCGACAGCATGGTCAATGTGTGGAATGCCTACAACGCGCTCGTCACTTACGCGTGGTCGCGCCACGCGTCGCTCATCTACAACGGCGAGCGCGACGGCCTGGGTTTCCGCGACACCGTGCAGGATTTGCTCGGCGTGATTCCGCTGCTGAAGGAAGAGATGCGCGGCCGGGTCGAACTGATGCTGTCGGGTCAGGTGTCCGCGGGCGGCGCGATTCCGGTCATCAAACCGTTCGATCACCGGGCGGGGCACGAAAGGGCCCCGGCGGACAGGGAGTATCGAAGCGACGACTGCCTGTGGTTCTTCCACGCCATCCCCGACTACGTCGCGGAAACGGGCGACCTCGATTTCTACCGGGCGGTGCTGCCCTACGCTGACCACGGGGAGGCTCCGGTCTTGGGGCACCTTCGACGCGCGCTCGAGTTCAACCTGGAGCGAGCCGGCCGCAACGGCCTGCCCTGCGGCCTGGCCGCCGACTGGAACGATTGCGTGCAGATGGGCTACCACGGCGAGAGCGTCATGGTCGCGTTCCAGGTCCGGTACGGGCTCGACACGTACGCCCGGATCGCCGCGCGCCTCGGCTTGCCGGGCGAGGCGGCGTGGGCGCGGAGCAATCTGGCCGAACTCGATCGCAATATTCAGAAGGCGGCGTGGGATGGGCAATGGTTCCTCTGGGCGATCGGCGCCGACGGCCACCGGTATGGCTCCAAGCAGGAGGAGGAAGGGCAGATTTACATCAACACCCAGGTCTGGGCGGTGATCAGCGGCGCGGCCACGCCCCAGCAGGCGCGGAGCGCCATGGATGCACTCAAGGAGCGGATCGCCACGCCTTACGGGATCATGCTCAGTGCGCCGCCCTTCACGAAGACGCCGCGGACGGTGATGGGCGGCGTGATCTACAATCACGGCATCAAGGAGAATGCCGGCATCTTCTGCCATACCCAGAGCTGGGCGGTGATTGCCGAAGCGCTGCTCGGGAACGGGGATCAGGCCTATGCGTACTACCGGGCCTTCATGCCGGCGGCCTACAACGATCGAGCGGAAGTCCGCGAGATCGAACCCTATGTCCATTGCCAGACCACCTACGCGCCCTGCAACCGCAACGCGGGCAAATCGCGCGTGCCCTGGCTGAGCGGCACGGTGTCCTGGAGCTACCATACCGCGCTGCAATGGATTCTCGGCGTGCGGCCGGAGATCGACGGCCTGCGCATCGACCCCTGCATTCCGAAGGCCTGGCCGGGCTTCACCATGCACCGGGTATTTCGAGGCAAGGCCCTGACGATTCAGGTGAAGAATCCGCAGGGTGCCTCCAAAGGCGTCTGTCGCCTTGCGGTCGATCGCAAGGTCGTCGAGGGAAACCTCGCTCCCCTTGAGAGGTTGAAGGACGGTTCCCGGATTGTCGCGATCCTCGGTTGAGCGGGCGGCGGAATACCCCGGGGCGCGGATCGCCACCGGTCCCGTCAAGCGCCGAGCGTCACCTCGACGTTCACGGCGGTGCGTCCATCCGCCGGGAGGGGGAGAAGGTTGCCGGCGATCTTGCGGCCATCGACGAGGAGCGATCGCACGCCTTTGGAGACACCCTTCGGGTTTCGCACCGTCACGGTGTAGAGCACACCGCGGAAGCGACGCCGCACGGTGAACCCCTTCCATTTCTTCGGGATGCACGGGTCGATGCGCAGCCCGTCGAAATCGGGCTGAATGCCAAGGATGTACTGACTGGCGACGACAAACGACCACGCCGCCGTGCCGGTGAGCCAGGAGTTCTTGGCTTCGCCCGGCGTGGGCGAGAGGTGGCTGGCGGTCATCTGTGCGTAGACGTAGGGCTCCGAACGGTAGATGTCATGGTCCGGCTTCGCCGAGGGGCAGATGCTCAGGTAGTAATCCAGCGCCTTCTCGCCTTCGCCAAACAGGGTCCAGGCGATGTGAATCCAGGTGTTGTTGTGAGAGAAGACTCCGGCGTTCTCCTTGTAGCCGGGCGGATAGCTGGAGACCTCACCGAGTTCGAGGTGGTATTCCGAATAGGGTGGAAACTGCAGCGCGCAGCCCAGGCCGCGGCGGTAGAGGTGCCGATCCACCGCTTCGAGCGCCCGGCGCGCGCGACCATTCGCGCGGCCCGCGCCGCCCAGCACGCACCACGCCTGGCTCTCGATGAAGATCCGGCCCTCCGCGCACGCCTTCGAGCCGATCGGCCGGCTCTCGGCATCGAAGGCGCGCGTGTACCACTCGCCATCCCACGCCTGTGTTTCGATCACCTGGAGCATGTCGGCATAGGCGGCGTCGACCCGGCTGGCCTCCGCGCCGCGTTGGCGCCAGCGGTAGAGCGCGGCCAGATCGCGCGCCGCGCAGAGGAACAGTCCGGCGATCATAACGGATTCGGCCACGTCGCCGCGGCCGACGTTTGCCGTGGTCTGGAACGATTCGTTCGGCTCCCGCGAGAAGCAATTGAGGTTGAGACAGTCGTTCCAGTCGGCGCGCCCGATGAGCGGGAGGCCGTGTGGCCCGCGGTGATTCTGCGTGTAGCGCAGCGAGGTTTCGAGATGCTCCAGGAGCGTGCTCCGGCTGCCCGGCTGGTCGGCATAGCCGATCGGCTCGTCGAGGATGGTCGCGTCGCCGGTCTCGCGGAGGTAGGCGCAAGTGGCGAGGATGAGCCAGAGGGGGTCGTCGTTGAAGCCGCTGCCCGCCTCCGCGTTGCCCTTCTTGGTGAGGGGTTGATACTGGTGGTAGCAGGTGCCGTCCGAGAGTTGGGTGGCGGCGATGTCGAGCAGACGCTGGCGGGCGCGCGCAGGCAGCATATGCACGAAGCCGAGGAGGTCCTGGTTGGAATCTCGGAACCCCATCCCGCGGCCGATGCCGGTCTCATAGCCTGAGGTGGAGCGCGAAAGGTTGAAGGTGGCCATGACCTGGCACTGGTTCCAGGTATTGACCATGCGGCGCAGATGGGCGTTCGGAACCTGGGGCGCCTGGTAAACCGAGAGGAGTTCGTCCCAGCGGGCCTTCACCGCCGCGAAGGCGGCATCGATCGCGCCCACGTCGGAGAACCGAGCCAGGATCTCGCGGCCCTTGGTCTTGTTGAGAACATAGGGCGCGGCGAATTTGGGCAGATCGCCCTGCTCCACGTAGGCCAGGACGAAGGCGAAAATCTCCTCGGCCCCGGGCTTGAGCGTCAGGTTGACCTGATGGGCGCCCACCGGATTCCAGCCGTAGGCGCGGCTGTTGCGGCATCGGCCCGCCAGCACCGCCTGCGGATCGTGCAGCCCGTGATGCACGCCGACAAATTGATCGCGCGACGTGTCGTAGCCGTCGACCGGGCGCGTGCAACCGAACATCGCGTAGTGATTGCGGCGCTCGCGGTACTCGGTCTTGTGGTAGATGGCCGAGCCCTCGACTTCCACCTCGCCGATCGAGTAGGTGCGCTGGTAGTTCGTCATGTCGTTGAGCGCCTCGTAGAAGCAGAACTCGACGAAGGAGAAGAGGGTGAGTCGCTGCGGCTTCCGGCTCCGGTTGCGCACCGCGACCCGCCACACTTCGAGGTTCTCATTGGGCGGCACGAACACGAGCTGTTCCACCTCGACGCCGCGTTTGCAGCCGGTGATGCGTGTGTAGCCGAGCCCATGACGGCATTCGTAGGCATCCAGCGCGGTGCGCGTCGGTTTCCAGCCGGGGTTCCAGACCGTGCCGCCCTGCTTCACGTAGAGGAAGCGGCCGTCGTTGTCCATCGGGTTGCTGTTGTAGCGGTAGCGCGTGAGCCGGCGGAGGCGCGCATCCTTCCAGAAGGAATAGCCGCCGGCGGTCTGCGTGCAGATGCCGAAGAAATCGTCCTGGCCCAGCATGTTCAGCCAGGGCAGTGGCGTGTCCGGCCGCGTGATCACATATTCGCGGTGCTGGTCGTCGAAGTAGCCGTAGGTTGACATCGGAGGAAAAGGGGCGGCGGGCGCGACGCGGGAGGGAGGGGCTTCTGAGGGCGGAAGCGGCAGGCAGCGGGCGGTCCGAAAACAATCAAGCCGGGCGCGAAGCCCGGCTTGCGATCAACGCGAGGCACCGGTCAATCCGCCGGCGCGGCGCTCCCTTTCAGCAGGTTTGGCCGGCCGGCGCGCCGGGCCGCCGACTCCATGGTGAGCGCAAAGATGCCGGTGAAGAGGAGATCGCTCGCGAGGGTGTTGCGAAAGAACAGGAGCGTCGGTGGAAATTGCGGATGGCCGACCGTCATCGCCTGCCACCAGCCCCCGAGCGTCCTGGCGTAGAACGCGTCCCCCAGAAACGATGAGGTATTGGTGGCGACGTAGAAGAGCAGCGCTCCGCCGAGGCAGCCCGTCAGGAGATTGAGCCAGCTCTTGCGCCGCGCGACCGTCCAGCCGAGCAGCAGCGCCGCCGCGAAGCACAGCGTCCGCACCAGCACGCCGCTCAGATCCCAGCTGTAGCCGAAGTGCGACGCATGATAGCGATCGAGGTAGAGATCCGATGCGCTCAACGCGACGAACGGGACGAGCCACAACCAGCGGTTGCGGAAGTAGACGCCACCGCAGAACGCGAGCGCCATGAGGGGCGAAAAGTTCACCAGATCCGGATTCCAAGCCGCGACCACGCGGTAACCGGTGGCCAGCAGAATGAGGGCGATGGCGGTTCTCATGAGTACAGTGGCGGGATTGTGGCGGTCGCTTCCCGAAAGGACAGCAAAAACTGTCCGCGCCTCCTCCCACGCGCCGAGGAGGTCAGTCCGGCGGGGATTTCCCGGGCGCCGGTGGCGGCGCGCGGTGCAGTTTGAGCACCTGCGTCTCGAGCCGGTCGCCGCACTTGATCGCCAGCGTCAGGTCGAGTTCCTCAAAATTGTTGTCAAAGGTCGACAGCATCGGGTCCACCGAGCCCTGTTGACCGGGTGCCAGGACGAACTTCTCGGGCCGGGGCGCGAAATTGCCGAGCAGCGAATTCACATCCGCGATGGCGAACGACACGGTTTCCGTGCCCGTGTTGGTGACGGTCAGCGTCAACGCAAGACGCGGCGGCAGAATGTACTGAAAGTTCACGCGCCCGTACATCTGGTCGATCTCGTCGGCGGAATAGGTGCTGGCGCCGGATTCAAAGGGGTCGGACATATGGCCAAAATACTCCGACGGAGCCGACGACGAGTCCTCCCGGCGTGGCCGGCGCCCGCCCGCGTGGTGGCGCCCTTCGCCGGACTCGGGTTCGCCCTCCGCCCGGCGCAGACGCACGGACGGACCAAGCCAACTCTGCACCTCGATGGCGCCATGGCTGTAACGGGCGGAGGCGGTCAGGACGGGCTGGGGCGGGGGCACGCGTTCGAGCAGTTTGCGCTTGTCGCCGCGCTCCGTGGCGCAGGCCGCGAAGACCAGGCTGGCAACACTGGCGCCGAGCAACACGGCCGCGGCGCGGCACCAACGGATCTGGCGGCCTCGGCCGCCGGGCGGCGAATTCGGTGATAACTTGGGCGCGGACGTGGGCTGCACGAAGACAGTCATGGGGACTTCCCCAATCCGGTGCAACATCGGTCAGTGGTGGCACCTGCTCCGGCCCGGCGAATTCCGCGCCGCCTTTTTCGCATGACAACCCGCGGGCGGCCCATTGTGATCGCCCTCGGTCGTCAGCAGGGGTTGCGCGCTGCTGATCCCGCCGAACGTCCTCGCACGCATTGTCCGTGAGTGTCCCGCCGCCTCCCGCCAAGGAATCTGCCGCGACCGAAAAGGACCTGCTTCTTTCGGTCGAAGATCTCCATGTGCATTTTTGCACGGAGCAGGGCGAATTGCCCGTGGTGGACGGCGTCTCGTTCTCCGTCAAATGCGGCCGGACGCTCGCGCTCGTCGGTGAATCCGGTTGCGGGAAATCCGTCACGGCCCATGCGATCCTCCGGCTCATCCCCCTGTCGGGCCGGATCGTGCGGGGCCGGATGGTCCTGCACTCCCGCCGGGCCGGCCCGATCGACCTCGCCGCGCTGGGGGAGGAGGACGATCTGCTTTACCGCGTGCGCGGGGGGCTCGTGAGCATGGTTTTCCAGGAGCCAATGACGGCGCTATCGCCGGTGCACACCGTGGGCAGCCAAATCTCCGAGATGATCCTGCTGCACCGGGCGGTCGCGGCGGCGGAGGCGCGTCGCCTCGGCATCGATATGTTGCGGCGGGTCGGCGTGTCGGCGCCCGAACGGCGCTTCGACCAATATCCGCACGAGATCTCCGGCGGCATGCGCCAGCGCGCGGTGATTGCCATGGCGCTCGCCTCCAACCCGGAGCTGCTCATCGCCGACGAGCCCACGACGGCGCTGGATGTCACCACGCAGGCGCAGATCCTCGACCTGATCCGATCATTTCAGCGGAACACGGACTGTGCGGTGCTGCTGATCACGCATGATCTGGGTGTCGTGGCGCAATCCGCCGACGAGGTGGCGGTGATGTACCTCGGCCGCATCGTCGAGCACGGCAGCGTGCGTGGCATCCTCAGGCATCCGGCGCATCCCTATACCCAGGGGCTGCTCAAATCGCTGCCCAGCCAGAATGCCGGCGGGCGCCTCGCCGCCATCCCGGGCACGGTGCCGTCCTTTGCGGCTCTCCCCGCCGGCTGCGGGTTTCATCCCCGCTGTCCGCACGCCCAGCCGGGCCGGTGCGACGCCGGCGCGGCCCCCCCGCTGCGCGAACTGGCGCCCGGCCATACGGTCGCCTGCGTCCGGGCGGAAGAGCTGGCCGCGGCGGCCGGCCCGGCCGGGTGAGTCATCATGGACGCAACCCGTGCCACCTCCCTGCCTGCCGCCCGGTCGGGCGAAGCGACGGACGCGCTCCTGCGCGTGCGGCACCTCAGCAAACATTTCCTCGTCCTCCGCCGGGGCCTGCTGCGAACCATCGCCGGCACCATCCGCGCCGTGGATGACCTGAGTTTTGACGTGCGTTCGGGCGAGACCCTCGGACTGGTGGGAGAGTCCGGGGCGGGCAAAACGACGGCCGCCCGCTGCATTCTGCGGGCGCTCCGGCCGACCGCCGGGGAGGTCTGGTTTCGCACCGAGGGCGGCTGGGTCGATCTGGCCGGCCTGCCCGAGCGCGCGCTCAAACCGCTGCGTCCGGCCATGCAGCTCATCTTTCAGGATCCGTACTCGTCCCTCAATCCGCGCATGACCGTGGGCCAGATCGTCGGCGAGCCGCTCGCGATCCATCGGCTGGCCCGGGGGTCCGACCTCGACGACCGCGTCGCCGACATGCTGCGGAAGATCGGCCTGAAGCCCGAGCACCGCACGCGCTATCCGCAGGCGTTCTCCGGCGGGCAGCGCCAGCGCATCGGCATTGCGCGGGCCCTCATCATGCGTCCCTCGCTGGTGGTGGCGGATGAAGCCGTCTCCGCGCTCGACGTGTCCGTGCAGGCGCAGGTGCTCAACCTGCTGAAGGACCTGCAGGCGGAATTCAATCTCACCTGCATCTTTGTCGCGCACAATCTCGACGTCGTTCGCCACGTCTGCGACCGGGTGGCGGTGATGTATGCCGGCCGCATTGTCGAGGTGGGGGCCACCGCCGCGCTGTTTGAGGATCCCCGGCATCCCTACACGCGGGCTCTGCATGCGGTCGTGCCCCGGCCCGATCCCGATCAGCGCATGGCTTTCCAACTCGCCGGCGAGGCGGCCGATCCGGGCAATCTGCCCACGGGCTGCGCCTTTCATCCGCGCTGTCCGCAGTGCTTCACGCCATGCGCGCAACTGCGGCCGGAACTGAAGCCCGCGACGGGCGGGTCCGCCGGCCCGGGAAGGGACCACGGGGTCGCCTGCCACCTCAATGACGAGGTGCGGGCCCCGGGAGCCGGGTAGCCTTTCCCGCCGAAGGGCCGGCGCGCCGGCCTCACCGGCAAGGCATCAATCTCACCATGCTCATTCACACAGTCTACTTCTGGCTGAAGCCTGAACTCACCGCGGCGCAGCGGGCCGAGTTTCGTCGCGGCGTCGAGTCGCTGGCGGCGATCAAACACGTGGATTCGGTCCACGTCGGCGTTCCCGCGGCTGTTCCCGACCGCCCGGTCGTCGACAAGACCTTCGCGGTCGGCCTCACCGTGTTGTGCCGCGACGTGGCCGCGCACAACGCCTACCAGGCCGACCCGATCCATCTGGCGTTTGTCGCCCGGTACCAGTCCTGGTGGACGCGCGTGCAGGTCTACGACGCGCAGTGACGCAGGCGGACCCGCAGCCACGCCATGGGGCGGGGTACCCGCTCAGCCGTGGAGATAGTGGTTCAGGAGATTCTCAAGGTACTCCTGCCGTCCACTGCGCGGAACGGGCTCGCCCAGCTTGTGGGCGATCTTCTCCAGCTGTTCGAAACCGATCCGGCCTGCTTCGATGTCGCGGCCGAAGCCCACGTTGTAGCTGTTGTAGCGGGCGGCGATGAATTCGGTGAACCGGCCCTCGGCGAGGATGCGCCGGGCCAGTTTGAAGGCGAGCGCGTAGGTGTCGAATCCGCCGATGTGCGCGTAGAAAAGGTCTTCCAGATCGATGGACGTGCGCCGCAGCTTGGCGTCGAAGTTGAAGCCGCCGGCGCCGAGGCCGCCCGCGCGCAGAATCGAGACCATGGCGAGGGTGAGTTCCTTGACATCGGTGTTGAACTGGTCGGTGTCCCAGCCCAGCAGCAGGTCGCCGGTGTTCGCGTCGATGGAGCCGAGCATGCCGTGCGCCGCCGCCACTTCGATTTCGTGCTGGAAGGTGTGGCCGGCGAGGGTGGCGTGGTTGGTCTCAATGTTGAACTTGAAATACGGGTCGAGGCCATGGGTCTTCAGGAAGGCAATGCCGGCCGCAACATCGTAGTCGTATTGATGCTTGGTGGGCTCCTTGGGCTTGGGCTCGATCAGGAACTGACCCTTGAAGCCGATCGCCTTGGCATGGTCGACGGCCATGCGCAGGAAGGCGCCCAAGTGCGCCTGCTCGCGTTTCAAGTCGGTGTTGAGGAGCGTCTCGTAGCCCTCGCGCCCGCCCCAGAAGACGTAGTTTTTCCCGCCCAGCTCCTTGGTCACCTCCAGCGCCTTCTTCACCTGGGCGGCCGCGTAGGCGAAGACATGGGCGTCGGGGTTGGTGGCGGCGCCGCACATGTAGCGGGGATTCGAAAACAGGTTGGCTGTGCCCCAAAGGAGTTTCACGCCGGTCGCCTTCTGCAGCTGCTTGGCGTGGGCGACAATCTGGTCGAGATTGCGGTTGGTTTCCGCGAGCGAGCGCCCCTCGGGGGCGATGTCGCGATCATGGAAGCACCAAAACGGCGCGCGGATCTTCACGAAGAACTCGAAGGCGGCGTCCAAGCGGACCCGGGCTACGTCCAAGGGATCCTTGCCGTCTTCCCACGGGCGGACGATGGTGCCCCCGCCAAACTGGTCGGTGCCCACCCCGCGGAAGGAGTGCCAGTAGGCGATGGAAAAGCGCAGGTGCTCCTGCAGGGACCGGCCGTCGATGACCTCGTCGGGGTTGTAGTGCTTGAACGCGAGGGGATTGTCCGATTTGGGGCCCTCGTAGGCGATGGTCGCGATCTTGGGGAAGTGAGCCGGGGATTCTTTCATGGAAAGGGGGCGGTAGGCACCTTCGCAAAAGGGGCGGGCGCTTAGAAACCGGAATTTGCTCTCACAGTAGACAGGGCACCTGGTCCTGCGCCTCCTGACAACGCACACCAACTGGGAGCATGGCTTGCGGAGGGGGCGCAGGGCCGGACGCCGGCGCTGGCGTGCGATCGGTGTGGCCGCGCTCCTATTTGGAGAGTTGGGCCTTCAAGAACTCCACGCTGCCGCGTACTGAGTCGTCCTGCTCCATCATGTTCTCGACGGTCTTGCAGGCGTGAATGACCGTCCCATGGTCGCGGCCGCCAAAGGCATCGCCGATCTCCTGCAGCGAATGTTTGGTGAGCTGGCGCGCCAGGTACATCGCGATCTGGCGGGGCATGGCGATGTTGGCGGGCCGACGTTTGCTCGCCATGTCGCTGTGGCGGATCTGGTAATGATCGGCTACGCGCTTTTGGATCGTCTCGAGCGTGAGCTGGTTCTGCGCCTGCTCCATGAGGACGTCCTGCAGCAGCATCTCCACGGTCGGAAGATCGAGCGTCTTGTTCGTGAGGGCGGAATAGCTGGCGACCTTGATGAGGGCGCCCTCCAGCCGGCGGATGTTCTTGGAAATGTGCTGGGCGATGAAATTGATGACGGCGGGGGGAACGTCGAATTTGAGGCTCGCGGCCTTGGTCCGGAGAATGGCCACGCGCGTCTCGAGATCGGGCGATTGGATGTCGGCGACATAGCCCCACTGGAAGCGGGAAACCAGGCGCGATTCGAGCTTGGCGATCTCGCTGGCGGGCCGGTCGCTGGTCAGGACGACCTGCTTGCCCGACTCAAACACGTCGTTGAACGTGTGGAAGAACTCCTCCTGGATGCGCTCCTTGTTGCTCAGAAACTGCACGTCATCAAGCAGGAGCACGTCCACATTGCGGTAACGCTGGCGGAAACGGGTGAGGCTGTTCTCCTGCAGCGCCTGAATGAATTCGTTGGTGAATTTCTCCGTCGAGAGGTACGCAACCTTGGCGTCCGGATTGTTGCGGAGGATGCTGTGGCCCACCGCATGCATCAGGTGCGTTTTGCCGAGGCCGGTGTCGCCGTAGATGAACAGCGGGTTGAAGGCCTGGGCGGGCGCCTGCGCCACCGCCAGCGCGGCGGCATGGGCGAGCTGGTTGTTGGCGCCGACCACGAAGTTCTCGAACGTGTTGCGGGGATTGAGCGTTCCGGCGTTGGGCGTGCGTTCGTCGTAGCGGCCGGACCGGCGCGCCGGCGCGCGCATCCGGTTGTGGTGCCCCGCAGCGGGTGTGGGCTCGTGATTGCCATTGCCGGTCGCCGCGCTGGTCCCGGGCTTCGCAGCCGGGCCGGGATGGTAGACCTTGAGCGAAACGTTGATCAGCCGGCCGGCGGTGAGGCGCAGTCGTTGGGTGATGAGGTCCAGGTAGTTGTCGTGAATCCAGATCGCGGCAAAATCGTTGGGCACGCCCAGGGTCATCGAGTCCTCGGCCGTCTCCAGGCAGACCACCGGCTCAAACCACATCTGGAACACATCTTCAGGGAACAGGCCCTTGAAGTCGCACTTCACGGTTTCCCAGAGGCTGGATGGGAGGGTCAACGAAGACATGGAGCGGCGGACAAAAGGGATTATTCACACGGCCCCGGGGGACGCCCCTCGCGCACGGCACACAGCATCGAATTCCCTCGCTCGCTCCAAGGAAAAAGGCATGTCCAGCCCCAAGAAGTCAGGACGCAGGTGGGTCGGGATGGTAAGGCGTTCGGGGCCAGAGGGTAGGGTAGGAAATCCCCGGAAGCTGGCAGAGGAATGCGGACTGCGGACGTGGGAAAGAACGAACAGGGCAGCGGGAAATAGAACGGATTCGCGCAGTAACGTGAATCACAAAATGCATTTCAAGAGCAACTTTCCCACAAGTTATTCACACCAGGCGCCGCGGCGCGGTGGGCGCGAGCCAGGCGTCGTTCGCGGCCACGGTGGGACGGCGGCGCGGGCGTAACAAGACATCCACTACGAGGGCACGGCACGCTGGTGCTGCGGTAGTGACGTTGCCGTGACGACGTTCGGGGCCGCCCCGGGCGCGGGGCGAGTCACGGGGCCGCGACCGCCGCGGGTTCGAGCCATTTGCCGTGCTCCTTGATGAGGGCGATCAGGTGGTCGTCGGCCTCGGCCTGCGGCACGTTGTACCGCACGCACTGCTTGCCCACGTAGAGGTTGATCTTGCCGGGCGCGCCGCCGACATAGCCGAAATCGGCGTCAGCCATTTCTCCGGGGCCATTCACGATGCAGCCCATGATGGCAATCCTGACTCCCTTGAGGTGTCCAGTCTTGGCGCGGATGCGCTGCGTCGTGGTCTGCAGGTCGAAGAGCGTGCGACCGCAGCTCGGACAAGCGACAAACTCGGTCTTGGAAATGCGCGCGCCGGCCCCCTGCAGAACGTTGTAGGCGAGTCGGGCCGCCCGGACCGGGTCGGCCTCGGTCTCGATGCTCACGAGGTCACCCAATCCGTCGCAGAGCAGGCCGCCGGTGAGAATACTCGCCTCGAGCAACCGGCTGAGAAAGCCAGCCTCGTGGTGCACGGCCGCGGCGGCCGTGCCGCGGATCCAGATTGGCGCCCGCAGGCCGAGGCGGTGCAGAAATTCTCCCAGCGCGCGGTAAGCGCCGAGGGCGTGGGCCGCTCCGCCGGCGGGGCCGGGTGATCCGGAGGAGGTGAAGATCAGGCGATTGTCGCCGAGCGATTGGAGCACGCCGGCCAGCGCCGCAAAGTCGCCGGGCGACAGGTCCACCGCGAGGAAGTGCCCATGCCGGCGCACCAGTTCGGCAAAGGCGGTCAACTCGCCCGCCGCCGCCGCGCGGAAGCGGCGACACACCACCAGCCGACCGTGGCTGGCGGCGACAAATTCGGCCAGATCCGGAGGGCCGAGCGCTTCCGCCAACTCCAGCACGAGAAAATCGACCGGAAGGGCGGCGGTCCCCAGGACGCGCCGGAGGTTCGCCAGCGCGCCCGGATCGTCCGCCGGCACCATCAGCCCTTCCAACGGCGTGTCCGCAAGCGACGGCAGGGCTAGGGACGCGGCCACGGTGGCGAGATTGTCCGCCGCGGCCACGCGGGCGATGACGCGCGGCGGCTGCTCTGGCCCGACCACACAGCGATCGGAGAATGCCAGCGTGGCCGTCTCGCGCCGGGTGAAATGGTACGGGTCAATGGAGTCGGTGGCCGAGGCCCGAGGGTCGCGGGCTGGCGCTTCCCCCGGCTTTCGCTTCTCGACTTTCGACGGGCCGCCGGGTGCCGCCCACAGCCGCATCGCCTTCTCGGCGAGAGCCCGCGCCACCGGAATCTCGTAGACGGAATCCTCGGTGAGCGACACGCGGATCGTGTCGCCCAGACCGTCGAGCAGAAGGGTGCCGATGCCGATGGCCCCCTTGATGCGGCCATCCTCGCCGTCGCCCGCCTCGGTGACTCCGAGATGGAGCGGATAGGGGCGATGCGCCGCATCCATGCGTTCGACGAGCAGACGGTAAGCCTGGATCATGACCTTGGGGTTGCTCGCCTTCATCGAGAGGATGAGGTCGTGGAAGCCCTCCGACTCGGCGATGCGCACAAATTCCAGCGCGCTCTCGACCATGCCGAGCGGCGTGTCCCCATAGCGGTTCATGATGCGATCGGAGAGGGAGCCGTGATTGGTGCCGAGGCGGAGTGCGCGGCCCAACGCCTTGCAGCGGCGCACCAGCGGCGAAAAGGCCGCGTGGAGGCGCTGCAGCTCGCGCGCGTACTCGGCGTCGGTGTACTCCCGGGCGGCGAATTTCTTCTTGTCGGCGTAATTGCCGGGATTGACCCGCACCTTTTCGACATGCTCGACGGCTTCCATCGCTGTCTGGGGCAGGAAATGGATGTCGGCGACCAGCGGCACGTGGCCGAAGCCGGCGGCGGTGAAGCGCTCGCGGATCGTCCGCAGGCATTGGGCCGCCGCCAGATTGGGGGCGGTGATGCGCACGATCTCGCA
>Ga0335085_10004620_pt1 | contig 22689 bp, 21 predicted proteins | sample Lox_Sample_45_FD_206712 | JGI IMG/M metagenome (GOLD analysis project Ga0335085, IMG submission 206712) | Soil microbial communities from Loxahatchee National Wildlife Refuge, Florida, United States - Lox_Sample_4.5 | ecosystem: Environmental > Terrestrial > Soil > Wetlands | place: USA...
GAAGACCTGGCCGGCACGTTCGCCGAACTCTGCACGTGGTGGCTCAAGCACCGTTGCCCTGAAGCGAGTAGGAGCTGCGAGCAACTTCGCCTCGGTAGCACGTGCTCTCCACTCCGACGGGCGCCCTGCCTCTCTCCGCGATCGGCTCGCCGCAGATCGACGAACTGCTGCACACAGCGGAGTCCGCCGGTGTCTCGGCCGCGAGCGTCAACAAGCTGCGCAGCGTGCTGCACACGGTGTTCTCGAAAGCGAAGAGGGCCGGCAAGTGGGTGGGCGAGAATCCCGTCGCCTCCACCGAGCGGCGAAAAGTTCCCAAACGCGTCTACGCGACTCTCCGCGCCGAAGAGGTGCCGTTGCTGCTCGCCGAGGTCCCGTCGGAATGGCGCTCGCTCTTCGCCGCCGCTCTCTGGACTGGCATGCGCCGCGGCGAGCTGTTCGCCCTCAGAAAGAGCGACGTCGACCTCAGGCTCGGCACCATCCTGGTCGCGCGCTCCAACGCGCGCGACACGACGAAGGGCGGCCACGCGGACCTCATCCCGATCGCCGCGCCGCTCTTCCCCGTCCTCAATCACCAGCTCGAGCACTCGCCGGGCTCGCTCGTCTTCCCCACACCAGACGGCTCTCAGCGGTCAGCGGAAGCGGACCCACAGAAGATCTTGCGCACGGCGCTCGCGCGCGCCGGCCTGGTCGAAGGCTACGAACACGTCTGCCGCTGGTGCGGTCACAAGGAGCGGCACGCCGACAACGAACAGCGCTACTGCCCGAAGTGCCTGAAGCGCACCAACGGCACCGGCAAGCCGCTCGCGAATCCGCGCGGCCGCGCGCTCTGGCCGAAAGCGATTCCACGCGCGATGCGCTTCCACGATCTGCGGCACACGACCGCGACGCTCCTCCTCCGCGCCGGCGTCGACGCTCATCGCGTGCAGCGTCTCTTGCGTCACCGCGACGTGCGCACGACGACCACGATCTACGGCCACCTGGACGTGGAAGATCTGCGCGCAGCGCTGGAAAAGTTGCCGCAGCTGGGTCCAATTTGGGTCCAAGCCGCTCAAAGCGATCCGAAATCGCCCTCGAGCCCCGAGGCGAACGCTCCAGATTCTCAGCACGTTACATGGTGGGCGCTGCAGGATTCGAACCTGCGACCCCTGCCGTGTGAAGGCAGTGCTCTACCGCTGAGCTAAGCGCCCCTGGCGGGCCGGTTCACTTCGCACGCCGGCCCGCGTGCGTCAAGACTTGTCTCCCGGCGTGCGCGGCGGCGCAGGGCTCCCCCTGTGGCACGTGTCGCATCCCACCGGACTGTCGTTCCCGAAGTAACCGCTGGCGATGTAGCTCGTCATCTCCAGCATCTCCCGCGCCCGCGTCTTGCGGGGCGTGTCCGCCGCGAAGTCCTGCTCCTGGTGGCAGTGCGTGCACTTCCCGCCCATCTCCCGCGCGAACCAGCCCATGAGCAGGCCGAAGTTGCGCACGTCCATCCCCTTCAGCACCCGCACGTCCTTGAACGCCGCCTCCGCCTTCGCCGCCAGCCTCTCGGGCGGCATCTTCTCGAAGGGCTCGGGCAGCTCCTTGGAGAACGACATCTTCGCCGGCTCCTCGTCCCCCCGGTGGCAGGTCCAGCAGGTGACCCGCACCTTCCCCCCGAACGTCCGCCGGTTGATCTCCTCGTTCATGCGGATCATCTCCCGCGCCCGCCGCTTCTCCTCCTTGGCGTCGGAGGCGAAGTCCTTCTCCGCCGCCAGGTGGCAGCTCCCGCACTTCGCTCCCAGGTTCGCCCGCATCGATTGCATGGCCGCCATGAACCGGTTCCCCGAGAGCGCGCCCATCAGCTTCACGTTCTGGAAGAGCGCCGAGGCCGGTTGCTCACCCTTCTCTCCCCAACCCAGCCCCAGCGGCGTCTCGGTTCCGGCCGCCGTGATCGGACTCGCCAGGTCCGCCCGCGGCGCGCCCGCGTCCGGCGCCTCCACTCCGGCGTCCGGCGTGCCGGCGTCCACGCGCACGCTGGCCGGACCCGCCGCGTTCTCCGGCGGAACCGCCAGCGGGGGCGGAGGAGGCTGGGTGATGGTCGCGCGCTGGAAGCAGCCGGGCGCGAGGACCGCCGCGAGCAGCAACGCCGCAGAGCGCATTCGCACCTCCGCTACTTCTTCTGCGCGATCAGCTGATCCAGCTCGTCGGACAGCTCCCGCACCCGCCGCTTGAGCGCGGAAAGCCTCTTCCCCGCGTCCTTGAAATCCTCCCGCGTCACCAGCCCCGCCGCCCGCAGCGCCTTCTCCTGGGCCCCGTTCAGCGCCTGCTTGGCCCGCTGCAGCCCCCCGATGGCCGCCGCGATGGCCTCCGCGCGCTTCGGGTCCTCGAAGAGCTTCCCCATCGCCTTCATGCCCAGCTCGGTGGCGCGCTCGCGCAGCGTCTTGGAGGCCATGGGAAAAATCTACACGAATCCCCCGGCGACTGCCCGCGGGGGCCCCACCCTCACTGCCCGCCGAAGACCTTGCGGATGGAGGCAAAGAGACCCCGCGACTGGTCGCCCGCGGTGTCCATCTGCCTCTCCGCCGCCAGCCGGCGCCGCTCGGCGTCCTCCTGCCAGGCGGCTTTCAAAGCAGCCGGGGTGTCGCGCGTGGCCAGCATCAGCTCCCGCGTCTCGCCGTTCGCCGCCTCGATGGTGACGTGCAGCAGGCACTCCTCGTCGAGGATGAAGTTCACTCGCTGGCCGGCCACCTCGGCGGGAAAGCGCAAGGTGCCCAGGTACTCGTTGTCGATGATCTTGTCGCCGTCGCCCTGGAAGATGTCCAGCTCCAGCGCCTTCCCCTCGCGCGCCGGCGGAAGGCGGAAGCTGCTCTTCGAGGGGATCTGCGTGTTCTTCTCGATCACCTTGCGGAACCGGCCGCCGGGCGTGGCGAAGCCGATGGGCATGCTCAAAGCATCCACCAAGGTGACCGCGTCGATCTCTTGCATCGACTCGGCCAATAGCGCCGCCCCCAGGGCCACCGACTCGTCGGGGTGCACGCCCTTGCGCGGCGGCTTGCCGAAGAACTGGTGCGCCTTGCCCTGCACCAGCGGCATGCGGGTCTGCCCGCCCACCAGCAGCACTTCCTGGATCTCGCCCCGGGGAAGGCTCTTCTCCCCCAGCACCTTCTCCACCAGCTGGAAGGTCTTGTCGACCAGGTCCATCACCAGCGCGTTCACCCGCTCGCGGGAGAGGGGGATGCGCAGGTCCACCGGCTTGCCCTTGCGCTCGGCGATGAAGGGCAGCTCGATCACCACGTTGCTGAGCAGCGAGAGGTCGATCTTGGCCGACTCGGCCGCGTTCTTGATCCGCTGCATGGCGATGGGCGACTGGGTGAGGTCGATCTTGGTCTGGTTGCGGAACTCCTCCAGCACGAAGTCGATGATCCGGTTGTCGAAGTCCACGCCGCCCAGGAAGGTGTCGCCGCCGGTGGCCAGCACCTCCATCACGTTCCCGTGCAGCTGCAGGACGCTGACGTCGAAGGTGCCACCGCCCAGGTCGTACACCAGCACCTTGTGGTCGAAGCCACGGTTGAGCCCGTAGGCCAGGGCCGCCGCGGTGGGCTCGTTGACGATGCGCTTGACGGTGAACCCCGCCAGCTTGCCCGCCTCCTTCACCGCGTTGCGCTGGTTGTCGTTGTAGTAGGCGGGGACGGAGATGATGGCCTCGTTGATCTCCTGCCCCAGGGTGGCCTCCGCCACCCGCTTGCAGTGCTGCAGGACGAAGGCGCTGATCTGGGGCAGCGAGTAGACCTTGCCGCCCATCACCACCGCCGCCTCGCCCTGCGGCCCCTCCACGATCTCGTAGGAGAAGTAGTGCTTGATGTCCTGCACCACCTTGGAGTTGTACTGCCGTCCGATCAGGCGTTTGGCGCCGTAGATGGTGTTGCGCGGGTTGACCACCATCTGGTCCTTGGCGACGTTCCCCACCAGCAGGTCGCCCTTGTCCCCGATGGCCACCACGCTGGGCAGGATCAGCGAGCCTTTGTCGCTGGGTACGACCCGGGCGACCTTGTTGCGCACGTAGGCGACGCACGTGTTGGTCGTGCCCAGATCGATGCCGAGAAGGATGGGCTTGTCGGCAGGCATACCGCTGCCCGGATGCTACGGCGCGGCCCGTCCGTAAAGCAACAAATCCCCTTATTTCCAACGAACGTCGTACCGTACGGTTACACCGCCGGGGGTGGATTCCAACACCTGGGGCGGCCCCACCTCACCCACCGTTCCCGACAGCTCGTAGACGAAGAGCAGGGTCCCGCGCAGCACGTGGAAGGCCGCCTGAGGCGTGCCCGCGCCGGCGAAGCGGGCGGTGATGGCGCCGGCCTTCTCCGCCGCTTCCCAGGTGAAGGTGATCCCCCGGGTGACGATGGAGAAGAAGCGGTCCAGGTTGCCGAAGATGGGCGAAGGCGACTGGCCGAAGAGCGTGAAGGCCATGCGGACCACCGGCTGCAGCACGCTCCAGCCCAGCGGCCGGGCGCAGGCCATCCCGCACTCCACCAACGCCTCCTTGCCCGCCAGCTGCTGCAAGGCCGCCTGGATCTCGTCGATGGGCCCTGAGGCAATGAGGCTCAGCGCCATGGGAGGATTGTCGATCACCCCGCGCGTCTTCTCCGAGACCGCCGTGCGCACCTGCTCGCGCAGCCCCCGCTTGTCCACGTAATCCATCAGCGCCCGGAAGAACGACCCCAGGCCCTGCCTCGGCTCTTCCGCCATGCCCTATTCTTCGAGCAGGTCCGGCCCGGGCGCCAATTCGATGCTCCACTTTTCGTAGGGCGCCGGCCGGGCGGGGAGCTCGTCGACGAACCGGCTGGGGCGAAGCAGGAGGCGGGCCCGGTCCCGCTCCTCCTGCATCATGGGGTAGGTGAGGTAGAGCTCGTCCTTGGCCCGGGTCACCGCCACGTAGAAGAGCCGCCGCTCCTCCTCCTCCCCGTCCGGCGCCCGCAGCGCCGGGGCGCTGGGGAAGCGGCCGTCGGCCAGCCAGATGAGGAACACCGCGCGCCACTCCAGCCCCTTGGCCTGGTGCACGGTGGAGAGGGTGAGCTTCTCGTCGGGCTCGCCGCCCTCGATCACCTCCTCGGCCTCCAGCGAGTCGAGCAGGGTCAGGTCGCCGAGAAGCTGCTCCAGCGACTCGGCCTGCAGGGCGTAGTCGGCGAGCTGGAGCACGTCGTCGTACCGGGCCTGGGCGTTGGCGTAGCGCTGCTTGAGCGCCTCGCCATAGCCCCCTTCCTGGAGGATGCAGCGGATCATCTCGCTCGGCTGCGAGCGCAGGGAGAGCAGCGTCCGCAAGGCGTCGCCCAGCGCGCGCAGGCCGGGGCGGGCCTTGGGTGGCACGTGGGCGGTGAAGGACCCGATCTCCCCGCGCGGATCGCCCCCCTGCCGCAGCCGCTGCTCCACCTGCGCCCAGAGCGCGTCGGCGCTTTGCGCCCCCACGCCCGGCACCAGCTTGACGATCCTCTTGAAGGAGATCTCGTCCTGCGGGTTCTGCACGAACTTGAGGTGCGCCAGCACGTCCTTGATGTGCGCCTGCTCGAAGAAGCGCACCCCGGCGCGCACCAGGAAGGGAATCCCCCGCCGGGCCAGCTCCATCTGCAGCTCCATCGAGTGCGTGTGCGCCCGGTAGAGCACCGCCATCTCCCGCAGCGGGATCCCTTCCTCCCGCAGCTCGAGGACGCGCTGGGCCACGAACTCCGCCTGCTGCTGCACGTCGCGCAGGGGCACCAGCGCGGGCAGCGTCCCTCCCTCCCGGTGCGCCTGCAGCTCCTTGGGGAACTGCTTGCGGTTGCAGGCGATGGAGGCGTTGGCCAGCGCCAGGATGGGCGGCGTGCTCCGGTAGTTCGTCAGCAGGCGGAGCTGGCTGCACTTCGGGTAGCGCTCGGGGAACTCGAGGATGTTCTCGAAGTGCGCCCCGCGGAAGCCGTAGATGCTCTGCGCGTCGTCCCCCACCACCAGCAGGTGGCCGTGGGAGGCGGCCATCCCGTCCACGATCTCCCCCTGCAGCCTGTTCGTGTCCTGGTACTCGTCGACCAGCACCGCCGAGAAGCGCCGGGCGAGGCTCTCGCGCGCCGCCGGCACTTCCAGGAGCCGCTTCCAGTTGAGCAACAGGTCGTCGAAGTCCATGGCGTTCATCTGCGCCTTGCGCTCGGCGAACCTCCGGGCCACCGAAAGGATCTCCTCCTCCAGCGCCACGAACTGGGGCGCCTCCAAAGCGATCACCTCCCGCAGGGGCCGCTGGGTGTTCACCGCGCAGGAGTAGAGCTCCACCAGCGCGTCGGGGCGGGGGAAGCGCCGCTGGCCCACCCCGCAGCCCACGTCGGAGGTGGCGCTGGCCATCACCTCCTTCGCGTCTTCCCGGTCGAGCAGCCCGAAGCGGTCGGCGTATCCCAGACGGCTGGCGTGCTCGCGCAACAGCCCGTGCGCCACGTGGTGGAAGGTCCCGCCCCACATCCTGCGCGTCTCCACCCGGCAAAGCTGGCCGACGCGCGCCATCATTTCCCGTGCCGCCTTGTTGGTGAAGGTGAGCAGGAGGATCCGTTCCAGCGCCGTCCCCGTCTCCAGGAGATGCGCCACCCGGTAGGTGAGCGCGCGCGTCTTCCCCGCCCCGGCCCCCGCGATCACCAGCGTGGGCCCAGGTTCGCAGAGGGCCACGGCGCGCTGCTCGTCGGAGAGATCGCGGTCGTAGTCGACCAGGCCCTTGCGGGCGGGCGCGGTGCTCTTCAGCGCGTACCGGCGCACGGCCGGGGCGGCGGGTTCCTGCTGGGCGAGAGCGGTCTCGGTGGGCATCTGCCGCCCACCCTAGTGAACGGGTGTACAGATGTCAAAATCGGGAAAGGCGCCTTCTCTCAAGCGCGTGCGCGCAGCACGTCCTTCGCACCCAACCGGGAGTGGGCAAGCTCGCCGCGGGACTTGATGAGCAGGATCTCGGCCAGGATGGAGATGGCGATCTCGCCCGGCGTCTTGTCCCCCAGCTTGAGGCCGATGGGAGCGTGGAGCCGCGGGTCCTCGCGCGGATCGCGGCCCGCGCGCCGGGCGATGCTGCGGAGGATGAGCGCCACCTTCCGCCGGCTGCCGATCAGCCCGATGTAGCGCGCGCCGCTGCCCAGGGCAGCCTCCAGCACCGTCTCGTCGAGCGCGTGGCAGCGGGTGAGGATCACCACGAAATCGGCGGGCCCCGGAGCAAAGCCCCCCAGGGGTTGGGCCGACAAGTCCGCGCAGCGCACTTCGGAAGCGCGGGGGAAGCGGTCGCGGGCAACGAAGCCGGCGCGGTCGTCGATGACCGCAGTGTCCAATCCGATCTCCGCGGCGATGCTCGCCACCCTCTCGCCCACATGGCCCGCTCCGTAGAGCAGCAGCCGGGCGGCCGGGCGCACCACGTCGAAGAAGACGGCCACCTCGCCGCCGCACTTCATCCCCAGGTCCTCGGGGATGCCGCCGCCAGGAGGCAGAGGGTGCGCGGCGTCGCCGGCCGTGGTGAGCGCGTACCTGCGCTCGCAGGAGGCGCCTTCCTCCTGGAGAAGCCGCACGGCCTCCTGGATGACCACCGCCTCGAGCGGACCGCCGCCCACCGTGCCCTGGATCCCGCCGCCGGGCGCGACCAGCATCTTCGCGCCCGCGTCGCGCGGGGCGGAGCCCGCGGTGGCGGTCACCGTGCAGAGCACGAAGGGCTCGCGCGCCCCGCTGCGGCGGGCCGCTTCCCGGAACAGTTCGGCGTCGGTGAGATTCATCGCCGCCCCAGAGTCTAGCAGCGGCCCGCGGTTGCGCCAGCGGGCGCGGGCGCTTACAAGGGCGCGCCGTGACCGACCTGGCCGTGGTGTGCGACTTCGACGGGACCGCGACGCTGCTCGACGTGGGCGACGAGATCAGCCGTCACTTCTGCGGAGCCGAGTACCTGGCCCTGCAGAAGAAGCTCTTCCACGAAGGCAAGCTCACCACCCGGGCCATCATCCAGAGCATCTACACCCCCATCCGCGCCGGCGAGGCGGAGGTGCTGGCCTTCGCCCTGCAGGCGGCGAAGCTGCGTGCCGGATTCGCCGACCTGGTGGCGGCCGCCCGCGACCGGGGCGCGCCCTTCTATCTCGCCTCGGGTGGGCTGAGGCAATACGTTGAAGCGGTGATCGCGGCGCACCTGCCGGCGGAGCTGCGCGCGCACGTGCAGGTGCGGGCCAACGAGGCGGTGTTCTCTCCCTCGGGATTGCGGGTCACCTACCCGGGCGACGCGGAGTCGCGCGCCGCGGGCTGCGAGGTGTGCGGGTCCTGCAAGCGGGTGGCGGTGGCGGAAGCGCGCCGGGCGGGGGCCTCGTACGTGCTGGGGATCGGCGACGGCTTCGCCGATCGCTGCCTGGCGAAGTTCGCCGATCGGACCTTCGTCCGCGAGGACAGCTACCTGCACCACTACTGCCGCGACCACGGCCTCGACTGCACGCCCTTCACCGACCTGCACGAAGCGGCCGAGGCGGTGCGCGGATTCGTCAGGCCGGCTGCGACGCCGATTCCAGGGCGATGATGGCCAGGGCGCGGTTGAGGATGGAGAGGCGGCGCCGGGCGCCGGCGATGGCGGCGCGGGCCCGCGGCGAGTCGCCGTGGTAGCGCTGCATGGTCTCTTTCAGCTGCTCGTAGGCCAGCTGGACGCGGCCGATGAGCTGGATCCTCTGGTTCCGGTCAACGAGGGGTTTGCGGGGCATGGGGGTCCTCCGTCGGTTGCCACCCCCTTTGATGCATTCAGCTTGCCAACTCTTCACTCCGGCCTAACCGGTCGGAATCACGAGTGGCGCCCGCAGGGCCGTGTGGGACGACTGACACGCCGACACAGGAAGATCGACCGATTGTCCAGCAGGGGAACAGGACTTCCCTACTCTTCGCTGAGGAGCCGGGAAAGGGTCTTCCGGTCGATCCCCAGCACTTCCGAGGCGCGCGTCTTGTTGCCGCCCTGCTCCTTGAGGATCCGCTCCGCGTAGCGCCGGCTGAGGACGTCGAGGGTGGGACGGTCGGCGGCCAGCGGATCGAAGGCGGCGGCCGGGGGCGGGGGCGTGATGGAGGACGAGGGCCGCGCCGGCCCGCCGCGCTGCGCCTGCCACAAATCCCGCACCGGCTCGGGCAGGTCCTCGGCGAGGATGGTGCCGCCCGGGTTCAGGGCCAGCGCCCGGGCCACCGCGTTCTCCAGCTCGCGGACGTTGCCCGGCCAGTCCCAGAGGAGCAGCGCCTCGCGCGCCTCGGTGGTGAGGGAGGCGCCGCGGTCCCCGGCGTGCCGCGCGGCGAAGTGCTCGGCCAGCAGCGGGATGTCCTCGCGCCGCTCGCGCAGGGGAGGGATGCGGATGGTGACCACGTTCAGGCGGTAGAAGAGGTCCTCGCGGAACTTCCCCGCCTTCACCGCCTCGGCCAGGTCCTTGTTGGTGGCGGCCACCACCCTGGTGTCCACCCGGACGGGCGCGCTCTCGCCCACCCTGCGGATCTCGCCCTCCTGCAGGACGCGCAGGAGCTGTCCCTGGATGCGCGAGCCGATGTCGCCGATCTCGTCGAGGAAGAGCGTCCCGCCGGTGGCCTCCTCGAAGAGGCCCCGCCGCGTGCCGGTGGCGCCGGTGAAGCTGCCGCGGGCGTGGCCGAAGAGCTCGCTCTCCAGCACCCCTTCGGCGATGGACCCGCAGTCCACCGCCAAGAAGGGGCCCGACGCCCGCGCGCTCGAGGAGTGGATGGCGCGCGCCACCAGTTCCTTGCCCGTGCCGCTCTCGCCTACCACCAGCACGGTGGCGTCGGTGAGGGCCACCCGCGCCGCCGTCTTGTAGACCTGCAGCATGCCCTCGCTGCGGCCCACCACGTTGGCCAGCGCGTACTTCTCGCGGATCTCCCGCTTCAGGTGCCGGTTCTCCGTCGCCAGCCAGCGGTGTCGGAGCGCGCGGTCCACCACCAGCTTGATGGCGTCCACCTGGTAGGGCTTGGAGATGTAGTCGTAGGCGCCGCGGCGGATGGCGTCGACCGCGCCGTCCACGTTGCCGAAGGCCGTCACCAGAAGGACCGGCGTCTCCGGCGCGTGCTTGCGCACCCAGGCCAGCACCTCCAGGCCGTCCATGTCCACCATGCGGATGTCGCTCACCACCGCGTCGAACTCGCTGTCGCGCTCCAGCCGGTCGATGGCCTCGGCGCCGTCGGAGCAGGCCACCACCGTATGCCCGTCCTCGGCGAGGATCTGCTCCATCAGCTCGCGCGAGAGCTTGTCGTCGTCCACCACCAGGATGCGCGCGGGGTCCGGCATCTTCGGAAAACTCTATCACCTCATGCGGGATGCGCTTCGGTCACGGGGAAGCGCACGGTGAACGCCGATCCCTTGCCGGGCTCGCTCTCCACGTCGATGCGGCCGCGGAGGGCGCGGGCGATCTCCTTGCAGATCGCCAGGCCCAGGCCGGTGCCCTTCCCGTCCGGCTTGGTGGTGAAGAAGGCCTCGAAGATGCGCCGCTTCACCTCCGGCGGCATGCCGGTGCCGGTGTCGCTCACCCGCAGGACCACGTCCCGGCCCTCGGTGCGGGCCTGCACCTCCAGGCGGCCGCCGTTGGGCATCGCGTCCACCGCGTTGGCCACCAGGTTGGTGAGCAGGTGGCGCACCAGGCCGGGATCGGTGCGCACCGCGCCGCCGTCCACGTCGCGCTCCACCTGGATGCGCTGCCGCGCCTCCATCCCCAGGGTGAGATCGAGCGCCTCGTCCACCAGCGGGGCCAGCTCCACCGTCTCCGCCGAGGGGGTGAAGCCGCGCGTCTGGTCGAGGAAGCGGCGGATGATCTGCGTCATCCGGGCCACCTCGCCCTGCAGCACGGCCACCTGGGAGCGCGCGGGATCGGCCAGGTCGGGCCTGCGGGCGAGGAGCTGCAAGTGCCCGCTCAGGGCGTTCAGCGGGTTCCCCAGCTCGTGGGCGATGGTGCCCGCGAGCTGGCCGAGGGCGGCGAGGCGCTCCTGGGAAGTGAGGTCGCGGCGGGCGGCGACCAGCAGGTCGTTCAGCTCGGCGAGGTCGCGGTTCTTCTGCGTCAGCTCGGCGGTGGCCTCCTCGATCTTGCGGGTCAGCTCGGCGTTGAAGCCGCGGATCTGCGCCAGCATCCGGTTGAACCCGCGGGAGAGGTAGGACAGCTCGTCGCCGCCCTCCGGGGGGCCGGGCGCCTTGACATCGAGCAGCCCGCCCTCCACGGCGCGCATGGCGAGCTGCAGGGCGGAGACGCGGCGGATGAGGATGCGCCCGAGCAGGATCCAGAAGGCCACCACCAGGAAGAGCGACGCGCCCACCGCCACTTCCAGGAAGGCCCTGCGCTCCGCCGCGATCAGCCGCTGCGCCTCGGCCAGCGAGGCGAGCAGCACCAGGCGGGCTTTGGCGCCGCGGGCGTCGCTGAAGGACGCCACCACGCGCAGGGCGCGACCGGAGATGGGATCGTCGAGCACCTCGCCGGCGAGGCGGGTGGCGGGGCCCCGCCAGCGGCTGAAGACGATGCCCCCGGAGTCGAGGCGGGCGGCGGTGAAGTCGGCATCGATCCCCAGCGCCGCCTGGCGCGCGACTTCTGCGCGAAGGATTCCCCGGTGCGTGCGGACGGTGGCCGCCAGCTCGTCGGAGATCTGGTCGTCGTCGTTGCCGGCGTGCTTGAGGGCCAGGGTGGTGGCGCTGGCCAGCTCGGTGGTGCGCTTGCGGATCTCGTCCTCCACCGACTTCTGGCCGATGCGCAGGCCCAGGGCGGCCGCGGCCAGCAGCGTAGCCGCGAGCACCGCGGTGAAGAGGAGGACGAGCTGGAGCCGGAGGGACATCCCAGCCCCGTTGTATTACGCTTTACGCTGGCGGCAGCTTCTTCTGGCCCTCGGGCTCCTCGGTCTCGTTCAGCCCCTTCTTGAACCCCCGGATCGCCTGCCCGAGGCTGTTCCCCAACTGGGGCAGCTTGGACGGCCCGAAGAACAACAGCGCCAACCCAAGGATGACGACGATTTCACCGAAGCCCAGCCGCATGGAAATCCTCCACCCCCTGCCTAATGCAAACAACCGGCCCAGCCAAAGGAATCCTGCCAAGACCAACGCCGGAGATCGGGGACACAATACGCAACCCCGCGTGCCAACGCGGCCCCGGGTTGGCATGACGAATTGCGTATTGTGTCCCCGATCTCCGACTTAGGTTGGAGTTTGGAATGTGGCCGGAGGGGGAGGTTCCGGTAACGTTCAGGCGGTGCTGGTGGTGATGGCGATCCTCCTGGCGGAGGCGGTTCCGGGGCAGGCGCGGCTGGAAGCGGCGGTGCTCGATGGGATCGGGGGATCGTGTCCGGGGCAGAAGGTGGCGGTCGATCCGGACCTCACCCGGGCCTGCCGGGCCTACACGGCGGCGGTGAAGGCCGGGCTGGCCAAGGTGAGCGGGCCCGCCGCCTCGTTCTACGCCTCGCTGGAGTCGTATGAGCCCGCGCCCGTGGTTGGCATCGCTACCGTCAGCCCGGCTTCCCGGGCGGACCGGGCGGCCGGAGAGCTGTTTCCGAAGTCATGTCGTTTCAACCTCATCGGCGTGGCCGCCGGGGAGATGCCCTCCGGGGGCGCCATCGTCTGCGCCATCACCGCGCTGCACTCCACCACCCTGCAGCGCATCCCCGGCCGCGCTGAGGCGGGCCAGACCGTGGTCGTCTCGGGAAAGCTGGGCGAAGGCCTCCGCCGGCCCCGGCTGTTCGTGACCCGTCCCTCCGGCGAGGTGGAGGAGATGCAGATCTCCAGCGACGGGGCGGACTTCTTCGCCAAGGTGGCCCTGCCCCAGCGCGGTGAGCACTCCATCGAGGTCCTGGCCGACGGGTCGGGCGGACCCCAAGTCACGGCCTTGCGCCGCGTCTTCGCCGGCGTCCAGCCTCCCTCGAGACCGCCCCCCGAAGGCCCTCCGCTCACCGGACTGCCGGGGGTGGAAGCGGCCATCGCGCACTTGCGCGCCTCCCGGGGCCTGCCGGCGCTGGAGCGCGATCCGGCGCTGGACGCGGTCGCCGAGGCGCACAGCCAGGAGATGGCCCGGCTGCGCACGTTCGCGCACGTCCTTCCCACGGACGGGACGCCCGGCGACCGCCTGCGGGCGCGCGGCTACCCCTTCCGGAGCGTGGGGGAGAACATCGGTCTTTCCAGCGACGTGGGCACCGCCCACGAGGCCATCGTGGGATCGCCGGCCCATCTCGCCAACCTCCTCGACCCCCGCCACAGGCGCCTGGGCCTGGGCGCGGCGGCGGGGCTCACCGCGGACGGCGCCGAGGGCGTGTACCTGACCGAGGTGCTGGCGGCGCCGGTGGTGGGGAGCGCCGATCCCGCGGGCGAAGTGGCCCGCCTGGTCGCCGCGGAACGGAAGAAGCGCGGCTTGGCCCCGTTGCCGCGGGATCCTGCCCTCGACGCCTTCGCCGCCGGCGAAGTACGCAAAGCTGCGGACGCCGACCAGATGAAGCTCGACCAGGCCCTGCCGGCGCGCGCCCTGGAACAGGCGCCCGAGTTGAACAGCGCCGTGGCCGAGATCTACCTGGCCAGCGGCCCGGACGATCTGGCCTTCTCCAAGAACGTCGGGGACGCGAAATGGACCCGCATCGGGGTCGGCGCGTTGTATGCCGACTCGAGGCAGTACGGTGCGAAGAGGCTCTGGGTCCTGCTGCTCTACGGCCGATGAAGCCGCTAGGCGGACTTCCGCTGCGTGGCGAAGGCCTCGATCGAGTTCTCGGGAGAGACGTGGGTCATGCTGTAGTTCGGGCAGCGCACGCAGGTGAAGCTGTTCCAGCCGCGCTTGACGGCCTCGTTGAGGCACTCGTCATAGGCGGTGCAGAAGAGGTTCCGATGCGCCTCCACCGACATCTTCTTGTTGCCCTCGAGATTGATGGGCGTCGTCATCTCCGTCGGGAACGGCTTCGCCAAAAGCGCCATTCGAACAAACCTCCTTGCGAGGCGCGGGCATATAACAGAACGCGTCAAGCTCCGCCACCTCCGGATGGGCAAAGGCGCGGAGATGTGCGCACGGCCGGCTGTTCTTGCAAGGGGACGGGATAAACGACGTGAGATCGAGGACTTTTGTCGGACTGTCGGCGCTGGGGCTCGCCGCCTTCTTGCGAGCTTCGGCCGCTGAGGATGCGGCCGCCCGGGCAGGCGCGCTCCTGGCCGCCGGCAATGCCGCCGAGGCGCAGGCGCTCGCCGGCTCCTGCAGCAGTCCGCGCTGCCGGCTGGTGCTGGCGCGCGCATTGTTTGCGCTGAAAAGGTATCCGGAAGCGGCAAGTGCGCTCCGGGATGTTCCGGACCTGGGTCCGCTGGAGCCTTGGGCGAAGGCGCTCCTGGGGGAGTCGCTGCTCCAGTCGGGTGCGGCAACAGAGGCGCTCGGGCCGCTGCGGACCGCCGCCTCGGCGGAGGGTCCGGCGTCGCTGCGCGCCTCGGCCCTGCTCGCCGAGGCCTTGCTCACGACCGGGGATTTCCCGGAAGCGCACAAGGCTTCCCTCCACGCCCTGTCCCTGCCCGGCCAGCCTCCGGAGACCATCGCCAACCTGGCCTTCATCGCCGCTCAGGCCCTCCGCGGACAACCCGACCGCGCCGAGGAAGCGGCCGAGGCGCTGCGGACGTTCTGGCTCCGCCATCCCGATCGCCCGGAAGCGGAACAGGCGCGGGCCCTGCAGCGGGACCTCGGTGTCCCGCTTCCGGAGCCGTCGGGCAAGGAGCTGATGCTGCGCGCCTCGCGGCTGCTCGCCGGCGGCCAGCCCTCCGCGGCCGTGGCCCAGGCTGAGGTGGCGGCGAAGATGCTCTCCGGCGAGGAGCGTGCGGAGGCGCTGCTGCTCCAGGCCCGGGCGCTGGCGGCCGACGGCCGCCGCAACGACGCCGCGCCCTTCCTGGAGGAGGCCTGGAAGCGCGGAGGGGCGCGCGTGGCGGCGCCGGCGGGGATGCTGCTCGCCCGGGACCGCGCAAGGCGGGGCCAGGAAGACCCGGCCTTGAAGCTGGCCGCCACGGTGGCGAAGAAGTTCCCCAGCTCGCTGGAGGCGGAAGAGAGCGCCCTCTTCAGCGCCCGCCTCTACGCCGACGCCGGCAAGCGCAAGCAGGCGCGGGCGAAGCTCGTGCCCCTGGCCCGCAAGCGCAACGGTCCCAACTCCTCGCTCGCCCGCTGGTGGCTGGCCTGGCTCTCCCGCCAGGACCACCTGCGCGACGCGACGGAGCGCTTCGCCGAGTTCGCCGCCAGCGCCTCCTCCGACGAAGACAAGGCGCAAGGCCTCTACTGGCAGGCGCGGACGACGAACCCGGAGGCCGCCGCTCCTCTCTACCAGCGCGCCGCCGAGCTGGACCCGCTCGGCTGGTACGGCTTGATCGCGCGCGAGCGGCTGGGCGAGGCCGCCTCGGAGTCTCCGCCCTTCCCGGCGCCGCGGCCGGCTCCGCCGGATCCGCCGGAGGCGCTGGCCACGGCGAGCGACCTCGCCTCGCTCGGCTTCCTCGCCGAGGCTTCCGCAGAGGCGGACTGGTTCGTGCAGAAGCATCCCGGCGACGCCGGCGCCCTCGCCCTGCCCGTCTACCAGCAGGCAGGCCGGCCCGACCGATCGGTGCTGCTTGCCATCGCCCTGATGGGAGATCGCGGGGCCCGGGCGCCGCGCCCCCTCCTCGATGCCGCCTACCCGCAGGCGTACCCGGCGCAGGTGGCGCGCGCTTGCCAGCGCACCGGCCTCGATCCCTGGCTGCTCCTGGCGGTGATGCGCCGCGAGAGCCTCTTCAAGCCCGACGTGCGCAGCGCGGCCGGCGCGGTGGGCCTGTTGCAGCTTTTGCCGGCGACGGCGCGGCGGGCGGCGGTGGTCCTGGGAAGGCCGGCGCCCCGCGACGATCAACTCCTCGACCCCGACACGGCCATCGACCTGGGCGGCTGGTACCTGGCGGAGTTGGTGGGCCGATTCGGCGACCCCGCGGTGGCCCTCGCCGCCTACAACGCCGGCCCGCGCGCGGCCGGTCCCTGGGCCGTCCGCGGCGCCGGCGAAGAGCTGGACGAGTGGGTGGAGAACGTCCCCTACCGGGAAACCCGCCGCTACATCAAGGTGGTGATCGGCGCCTGGAGCGCCTACCGCATCCTCGCCGGCGGCTCCGCCCCTCGCCTCTCCTCCACCGTTCCCCAGCCCAGGTCCGGCGCCAGTTTCTAAGGGCGGAGGGTCTTCAGGATCTCCGGGCCATATTGCTCCAGGCGCCAGGAGTCCATGCCTTCGACGCGGCCCAGGCTCTCCGGATCGCCCGGGTTGGAGCGGGCGATGGCCCAGAGCACCGCGTTGGGGGCGATGACCTGAACCTCCACCTTGCGCGCCTCGGCGCGGCCCTTGCGCCAGCGGCGGAGCCGCTCGTAGCGCTCCTCGATCTCCGGGGAAGGCGCGCCGGGCCCGCCTCGCCGTCGGTGAGCGCCGTCGCCGCCGTGGCGAGCCCGCGGAATCGGCTCGGCCGCGACCCCCTTCTTCACCGCCGCGAGAACTTGTAGGCCAACCTTCTGCAGGGCGCCGGCCGAGGCGCCCGGCACCCGGGCCAGCTCCTCCTGGCTCTTTGGCAGCCGCCGTGCCGCCTCGGCGAGGAAGAGATCCGAGAGCACCTTGAACGCCGGCCGGTCCAGCTCCCGGGCCCGCCGATCGCGCAAGAGGTACAGCTCGCGCAGAACCGCCCGTCCGCGGCCGTCCAGGGCCCGGGCCGCCTTCATCCTCTGCCATCCCTCCGGATCGAACTCGCGCGGCCGCGGCTCCTTGGCGATCAGCCGGGCGAACTCGGCCTCCGCCTCGGGCAAGAGACCCCGCACTTCCAGCTGCTCGCCCAGCTTCTCCCGCAGCGGCAGGAGCCAGCGCACGTCCGCGATGGCGTACTCCATCTGCCGGGCGGAGAGCGGCCGCTTCCCCCAGTCGCTGCGCTGCTCGTCCACCTCGATGCGCACCCCCAGCTGCTCCTCCAGGAGGTTGTGCAGCCCCACCTTCCCGATGCCCAGCGCCTTGGCGGCGGCGTGCGTGTCGAAGATGCGGCCAAAGGTGAGCCCGTGGTCGCGCTTCATGCAGAGGACGTCGTACTCGGCGGCGTGCAGCACGCACTCGCGCGCCGGATCCGCCAGCAACGGGAGAAGCGGCTCGATCCCCAGGGCCAGGGTGTCCACCGCCCAGTCCCCCTCCGGGGTGGCGATCTGCAGCAGGCAGACCTTCTCGAAGTAGGCGTGGAACCCGTTGCTCTCGGTGTCGAGGCCGACGCGCGCGCTCCTCTCCACCTCCAGCGCGCAGGCGGCGAGCAGCTCTGGGGTATCGGCGAAGCGCTGCGGGCGTTCCACGGCCGGTGCCTCTACCACGAGCTGCCGCGCTCCTTGATCTCCTTCATCACCGACCGCACCGGCCCCTTGGCCTTGAGCAGGCGCAGGTCCTGGGCGAGGCCGGAAGCGGAGCGGTAGAAGAGCAGCGCCTCCGCCGGGGGCTTGATGCTCAGGCCCAGCCGCGGCTCGCTGCGGAAGGTGCGCTTCACCTCCCCGAACAGCGCCTCGGAGCCGAAGTCGTACATCTCGCTCTGGATGGGCCGCTGCACCACGTTGCCCAGGCGCTGGCAGAACTCGAAGGCGTCCTCCTCGTCGTCGCCGAGGAAGCGGAAGCCGGCCTTCTTCAACATCGGCCCCACGTCCGGGTGCATGCGGCCGTCGGCGTTCTCGTCCAATAGCTCGCGGTACACGGTGGCGAAGCGCAGGGAGAGCACCTTGGTCGACCCGAAGTCCAGCACTCCCAGCCGCCCCTGGGGCATGACGAAGAAGTTGCCGGGGTGCGGGTCCGCGTGCACCAGGCGGGCCGCGTAGAACGGTCCCCAGATGGCGAAGATCAGCAGGCGCGCCACCCGGAAGCGCTCGGCGGGCGAGGCGTCCGACTCCATGAAGTCGAGCAGCGGCTTCCCGTGCAGGCGGGTGAGGCAGAGGACGCGCATGGCGCTCCGCTCCCGCACCACTTCGGGGACCACCAGCTCCGGGTAGCGGGAGGCGGCCGCGCGGTAGGCGTCCACCTGCTCCGCCTCCTGCACGTAGTCCAGCTCGCGCAGGAGCGAGGCGCGCAGCTCGTCGTAGTAGACGCGCCCGTCGAGCGCCTTGCCGGTGAGGGCGATTCCGCGCACCAGTACCGCGGCGTTGGCGAGATCGTTCTCCAGCGCCCTGTCCACCCCGGGGTACTGCACCTTCACCACCACCTCCCGCCCGTCGGCGAGCCGGGCGGCGTGCACCTGGCCGAGCGAGGCCGCGGCGATCGGCTCCCGCTCGAACTGCGCGAACAGCTCGTCGGGATGCTTGCCCAGCTCGGCCCGGACCACCTCCGCCACCTGGGCGAACTCCATCCGCTGCGGGGCCTGGGAGAGCAGCCTCGCCACCACGCTGCGCGCCTCCTCGGGGAGCGCGTCCGGATCCATGGCCAGGGCCTGGCCGAGCTTGAGCGCCGCGCCCTTCAGCTCTCCCAGGGTGGCGAGGATGCGCTCGCCCGCCTTGCGCAGGTCATCGTGCGGGACCTCGGCGCCGGTGAGCTTGCGGCGGGCCTGCGCGGCGAGGAGATCGCCGGTGGTCCGCGCGGTGAGGTACGCCAGCCGGCTCAGCCGTTTCAGCCGGCCCGCTGGAACATGATCGTCTTCGGCCATTTATGCTCCCAGCGTAATCCCGCGACGGCCCCGGCGCACCTTTGCCTCGGACCGTCGGGCGTGAATTGCCCCATCCAACGTGGTATGGGGCGCCGCTCATGCCCGGGGAGAGCAAGCTGGGGGCCGGCACGGCCGTCGCCGCGTACGTCGCGCTCCTCTGCGGCATGCTGGTGATCGGCGCGCCCGCGCAGCAGCAGGGGGTGGTGGGGGGCCTGTGGATCACCGAGACCCTGGCCATCACCCTTCCCGCGGCCTTCGTGCTCGGGCTGGCGAACCTCCGCTTCGCTCCTTTCCTCGGGTTCCGGCGTCTCACCTGGAAGCACGCCCTGGTCGCGGTGGCGGTGGCGGCCGCGAATCAGCCGGTGGTCTCGTTCCTCACCTTCCTCGCGCACGGCGCCCTCCCCCAGTCGCTGGCCGACGATTTCGACGCCAAGCAGCGGATGCTGGACGCGGTGTTCCGCATGCACGCCGTGCCCATGGCCATCACCGTCACGCTGGCGGCCCCGCTGGGCGAGGAGATCTTCTTCCGCGGATTCGCCTTCCCGGCGATGCGGCGCACCTGGGGACTCTTCGCCGCCATCGCCGTCAGCGGCTCCCTCTTCTCCCTCCTGCACATGGACCCGGTGGGATTCCTCGGGCTGATGGAGATCGGGATGCTGCTGGCGGCCCTGCGCGTCTGGAGCGGCTCCCTGTGGGCCGCGGTGATCGGGCACGCGGTGAACAATGGCATCGCCGGTGGAGCGTTCCTCCTCGGCTGGGAGGATCCGGACGTGCCGCCCCCGCCCTGGGTGCTGGCGCTGGGGGCCACCGTGCTGCTGGCCGGGATCTGGCAATTCTTCCGCCTGCTGCGCGCGCAGCCGCCTTCCGACTCGGAGGAGATCCCCGGCGGCCCCGGACGGAACCTCGCCGCGGTGCTGGGGCTGGCCTGGGTGGCGGCGATCGTCTGGGGAGTGCGCGCCTGGTTCGTGCTGCGAGGGGGAAGCTAGATCTTCCTGATGCTCGCCACCCGGAGCTGGGGGCCGGACATCCCGATCCCGAATCCCTCGTCGAGCGAGCCTTCCACTTCCACCCGCGCGCCCTTGGCCGCCTTCAACTCGCCGCGCGAGCCGATCAGCGTGTACCGCTTTCCGTCGTCCGCGCTCAGGTGGTAGAGGCCGCCCTCCAGGTCCACGAACTCCACCGTGCCGCTCAGCTTCATCGCAGCGGCTCCCGCGCCAGCAGCCCCCGCCCCACCACCCAGGCGAAGACGGCGCTGAGGAGCAGCCAGAAGGGCATCAGCAAGGAAGGCATCCAGGGCAGGTCGACCGTGCGCCAGAGTGCCGCGTGCAGGAGCGTGCCCGCCCAGCCGAAGGCGAGCCCCGTCACCAGCCCCCCGAACGCCGTCTGCAGGGGCCGGGCCGACAGCCGCGCCGGCAGCGCCAGCGCCAGCGGGACCAGGGCGCTCCAGCCCAGGTATCCGGCGAAAGGAGTGAGGAAGCGCTGCGGCCAGGCGGCCGGCGGCAGCGCGAGGAAGGAAAGCAGCGGGATGCGCTCCGCGCCCAGTGGCGCGAGCAAGGCCAGGGCGCCCGCGCCGAAGCCCAGGCCCGCCCAGAACAGAGCTCCCGGCTTCTCGCTGGCCCGCACCTGCCCCACCGCGCGCGCGTGCTTGAGCGCGAAGAGCGCGCCGAGGATGGCGAAGGCCAATCTCCACAAGCCCCAGCCGGACGTGGCCCGGCGCACCGCGGCCGCCGCGTCGAGCAGCCCGGCGCCATACTTCTCCCGGTTGCTCTCGGGCGCAGTGGAGGCGGTGCTCTTCAAGAGGCTCTCCACCGCCGCCGGGTTGGAGACGCCGAGCGACATCACCAGGGCCGCCGCTCCGGCCACGTGGGGAGTGGCCATGCTGGTGCCCTGGAACCAGCGGTAGTCGGCCTCGGTGGTGCTCCCCTCGGCCAGCGTCTGCTGTAGCACGCCGGCCTCCTCGCCCTGCGACTTGTCGCCTCCGGGAGCGGCGATGGCCACCTCGGGCCCGAACGAACTGTAGGGCGCCAGCCGGCCCTTGGGCCCCACCGCGCTGACGGCGAACGAGCCGCGGTAGGCGGCCGGGTACGAGACGCCACGCGAGCCGCTGTTCCCCGCCGCGCACACCACCACCGCGCCGCGCCGGCGCGCGTAGGCCACCGCGGACTCCATGGCCAGCGAGCGTGCTCCTCCGCCGAGGGAGAGGTTGAGGACCCGGGCGCCGTGGTCCACGGCCCAGCGGATCCCCTCGGCGATGTCGTGGGAAGTGCCGCTGCCCGAGGCGGAGAGGACCTTGATGGGCATCAGCCGCGCCTGCGGGGCCATGCCCGCCACGCCTTTCCCGTTGCCGGTGCTCTGCGCGATGGTCCCGGCCACGTGCGTGCCGTGGGCGTGGTCGTCGCGCGCGTCGTCGTTGTGGCCGACGAAGTTCCAGCCCTTTGCCAAACGCCCGGGATCGAGATCGTCGACCGGGTAGATGCCGGTGTCGATCACCGCCACCGTCACGCCCTCGCCCCGGGTGGCGTCCCAGGCCCGCTCGGCGCCCGCGGCCTTGAGGTGCCACTGCTTGGAGAAGTCGGGATCGTCGGGGACCCAGAGGCGCTGGTAGCGGACCACCGGCTCCGCCCAGATCACGTCGGCGCGGCCGCGAAGCTGCGCCAGCACCTGCGCCTCCGTCCCCGGCTCGACCTCGATCTCCACGTCGTACTCGGGCGAAAGCGCATCGCCGAAGAGGTCGTCCTCCTGCGCCTCCTGGTCGATCACCTTCCCGGGAAGCGCGGCGGGCGCGCTGAGCTCCACCTCGATGAGACCGGGGACGGAATCGCCCGTGATTCCAAGCACCGGGGCCGGGGTCCGAGAGCACCCGGCGAGCCCGCAGAGCAGCAAGGCGACCAGCGCGATCGCCGCCACGATCAGCCGCTCCCGCAAGCCCAGGCGCGCGCGAAGGGTGCCCGCCGTCATGGTCCCCAGCATACCTCCACCCCCGGAGAACGCTTCGGATCCGTCCTTATTTCAATTGGAAACGCGCGAGGGTCATTCGGGATCCACGTCCAGCTCCAAAGGCTCGCCGTCCCCCGGATCCAGCTCCAGCGTCCGGGTCCCCCCTCCGCCCCCGTCGCCGGCGGCCACCAGTTCCGGCCGATCGCCCCGCAGCCAGGCCGCGACCGTTTTTCCCACCTCGAGCAGCCCGCGGCCGAAGAAATGATCGGCGTGCGGGATCACCTCCAGCTTCCCGCCCTCCGGCAGGCGCAAGGCGCTCCGGTCGCAGTAGTTGTCGTGGTGCGCGCACACCACCAGCACGGGCTTGCGCACCCGGGCCAGGGCGGCGAAGTCGTACAGCGCGGTGGGCGGCGCGATCAGCGCCAGGCTTCCCACCCGCTCGTCTCCCGCCGCCTCCAGCGCGACGGCGGCCCCGAAGCTGTAGCCCACGGCGCAGGCGGGGCCCCTGCGGGTGGTGGCGAGGAGGTGCTCGCAGATGGAGAGGAGGTCCGCCACCTCGTCTCCCAGGTCCGCGATCCCCTCGCTGTCCGGCCGATGCCGCGAAACGCCCCGCGAGGCGCCCACTCCCCGGTAGTCGAAGCGAAGCGTGGGGTGGCCGGCGCGGGTCAATGCCCAGGCCAGCTCCGCGATCACCGGCGAGAGCATGCTGCCGCCGTGCGCCGGGTGCGGGGCCGCGATGGCGCAGGGCGGATCGCGGGTGCCCCGGTGGAAGAGGGCGTCGAGATCGCCCACCACCACGCTGCGCTCCAGGTACTGCCCGGGCAGGACCATCTCAGCCGCCCTTCCTCAGGACGAAGAACTTGAGATAGCTCCCTTCGGGAAAGGCGAGGAGCGCGGGGTGATCGGGCGGCTGCCTCTTCTCCTCCAGGAGCTGGAGCTGTGTGTGCGTCTTGGCCGCGGCCTCGCGGACGGCGCCCAGGAACTCTCCGGCGGAGACGCGCGCGGAGCAGGAGGCGGTGGCGAGGATGCCGCCGGGCGCCAAAGCGGCGAAGGCGGCGCGGTGCAGGGAGGCGTAGCCGTCGAGCGCAGCCGGCACCGCCTTCTGCGACTTGGCGAAGGCCGGGGGGTCGAGCACGATCAGGTCGAACGGCTTGCGCTCCGCGCGGAGG
>Ga0335085_10004622_pt1 | contig 22685 bp, 24 predicted proteins | sample Lox_Sample_45_FD_206712 | JGI IMG/M metagenome (GOLD analysis project Ga0335085, IMG submission 206712) | Soil microbial communities from Loxahatchee National Wildlife Refuge, Florida, United States - Lox_Sample_4.5 | ecosystem: Environmental > Terrestrial > Soil > Wetlands | place: USA...
CGATGCGCGACAAGGCCAAGCAGGTGGCGCTGTCCACGCAGGGTGTGAAGGACGTCGTCGACAACATGAATCTCAAGTCGACGTCCTGAGACTGCGGCGTGATGCACGTACTCCGACGAACCCTTACGAAAAGGAACAATCAATGGATCGCACGACCACTCTCAACGAAGGTGCGGGCTCGGCGCGCCCGGCCAGCCCTCTGAGCAATCCCATCGACGCGAAGGTCGACAGCGTGGTCCGAAGCGCTCATGAAGCGACGGACAGAGTCGCGGACGCGGCTTCGGCCCAGATCGGTCGCGCACGGGAAAGCGTGCATCAGGCTGTCGATGGCGCGGCGTCGACGGCGCACTCCGGCGCGGGATATGCAGCGTCAGCGATCGACCAGACGATACAGACACAGCAGAAAGTGGTCGAATCGGCTTGCGCGTCGATCCGCGCCCGGCCGCTGATGGCGGTCGCCGGTGCAGCGATCGGCGGCTACCTCCTCGGCAGGCTGGCGCGGTTCTGAGACCTGCCCACCGGAATCCGCGACAAACGCACGGAGGCAACATGTCCATTTCGCTCATACTGCTGATCGTAGTGATCCTGCTGCTGCTCGGGGCCCTTCCCGCATGGCCGTATAGCGCCGGCTGGGGCTACTGGCCGAGCGGCGGCCTTGGCCTGCTGCTCCTGGTGCTGATCATCCTGCTCCTGATGGGACGCATCTAGATCCAGCGCCAAGGGGGCCGCGCGAAGCAGCGGCAAGAACCGCAACCGAGAGCGCCAGCGTGAGAGCGTTTGCCCCGCGCGCCGACGGGCGGAGCGTCGAACCGAGCTGAAGGAAAGGAGACGACATGACGATCAACCTTGCGTTCGGGCCAGTCGTGTCGCTCATCGCGGGCATCCTGATCCTCATCGTGCCCCGGCTGCTGAACTATATCGTTGCGATCTATCTGATCGTGATCGGGCTGTCGGGTCTCTTTGGCTGGGGAGCGATGCACGTGCGGCCCACATCGACGACTGCCGAGCCGGCCGAGCGCGTGCTGGTGGTCGCGCGCGACGTGCCGCCGCTCCATAATGCAGGATGGACAAGCGTTCCAGTCAGGAAAGAATAACGTGATCCGCAAGCTCCGGAACGGGCAGTACCGGCTCTATTCGCGCAAGAAGAATCCGGCGACCGGAAAGCGGCGCAACCTCGGCACCTTTCCTACCCGTGAGGCAGCTGAGAAGCACGAGCGCGAGATACAGTATTTCAAACGGCACTAAGCGCCCTGGCGGCCGATAAGCCTCTGGGCTCCGCCGAAAGGGCTGTGGCGGGGGGCGGAACTCGAAGCGCGCCGCGCCTAGTCTTGCAAAGACGGCGTGTCTCCGCGCAGCAATGCCCTCAGTCCCTTGATGGCGACCGTCTTGTCGATGCAATGATCAAAACCCGCCTGCTTCGCTCCGGCCAGCGTCACCGAATCGAGGTCGGTGCCGCTCATCATGACGAGTTTCATCGCATCCGGCGGAAACCTGCTGCGGAGCTTGCGCGCGATCGCATAACCGTCGATCTTCGGCATATGAACGTCGAGAATCACGAATTCCGGCGCCCATTGCTCGGCCAGCTCCAGAGCCTGCGCGCCGTCGGCGGCCGTTTCAAGCATTAACAACATTTTCCGGCCACGAATATTCCTTGACCCGGATCAACAATTGCCAGCTGCCGATCGCCTCATGTCCTTTGCGGATGCCTCTTCACGCGCGCCCAGGAGCGGAGCCTGATCTTGCGGCCGGCTCGCGCAGCAGCCTGCGCAGAATCTTGCCGACGTTGCTCTTCGGCAGCGGCTCTATCCGGAATTCGACGATCTTGGGGACCTTGTACGCAGTCAGGTGCTTCTTGCAATGTTCGAGCAACACCTCCTCGGTGAGTTGCGGATCCTTCCGCACCACGACGATCCTGACCACCTCGCCGGACTTGGCATCGGGCGCACCCACGGCGGCCACCTCGAGCACACCGGGGTGCATCATTACCACGTCCTCGATCTCGGTTGGAAAGACCTTGAAACCTGAAACGATGATCATGTCCTTCTTGCGGTCGGTGATCCGGAAGTAGCCTCGCACGTCCATGAAACCCATGTCGCCAGTGCGCAACCAACCATCCTCGGTGAACGCCCGGGCCGTCTCCTCGGGCCGGTTCCAGTAGCCCTTCATGACTTGCGGACCGCGAATGCAGATCTCGCCGAGCTCGCCGACCGGAACCTCGCTGCCATCGTCATCGAGTACCGCAGCGTCGGTGGAAGGGATCGGCACGCCAATGGTTCCCGTCCAGTCCTTGGTGTCGAATGTGTTTGAGATCGCACCCGGAGACGTTTCCGTCAGCCCGTAGCTCTCGATAATCGGCGTCCCCGTTACTTGTTTCCACCGCTCTGCCACTGCGCGCTGCACCGCCATGCCGCCCGCGTTCGCAACCTTGAGCGTTCTGGTTTTTACTTGTGCAAACCCCGGCGCGTTCAGCAGCGCGTTGTACAACGTATTGACTCCTATGATTACGGTGAACGGGGTGCTGCGGAGTTCTGCCACGAAAGCGGATATGTCCCTTGGATTGGTGATAAGGATGATGTGCGCCCCGATCTTCATGAATACGAGATTGGAGGTGAGCGCGTAGACGTGATAGAGCGGCAGCGGGAGCACGGCGGTTTCCTTGCCATCGAGCAAGTCGTGGGCGATCCACGCGTGGACTTGCTGCAGATTTGCCACTAGGTTGCCGTGCGTGAGCATGGCGCCCTTCGCTACACCGGTGGTACCGCCCGTGTACTGCAGGAATGCGATGTCGTCACGCCCTAGCTGCACATCGTCGAGCGTTTGTCCCCCGCCCTCGCGCAAAGCGGTCTTGAACTCGATCGCGTCGGGGATTCGCCACTCGGGTACCATTTTCTTCACGTACTTCACCGCGAAGTTGGTAAGCAACCTCTTGACTGGCGGAAACAGGTCGCCGACCTGCGTCGCGATGACGTTCTTGATGTTCGTCTTCGGCAGCACCTCCTGCAGCGTATGCGCGAAGTTCTCCAGCACTACGATGCCTGTTGCACCGGAGTCCTTCAGTTGATGCTCAAGTTCGCGGGCCGTATACATCGGGTTAACATTGACCACGGTGAGGCCGGCACGCAGAGCGCCAAAGAGCGCGACCGGATACTGCAGAAGGTTGGGCAGCATGATGGCGAGCCGGTCGCCTTTGGTGAGCCGGAGCACCTTCTGCAGGAAGGCGCCGAACTCGCGGCTGGCCCGATCGAGCTCGCCATAGGTCATGGACACGCCCATATTGCCGTAGGCGGGCAGCGTGCCAAACCGCTCACAGCTCTTCGCGAGAATTTCCTTGAGCGAAGCGTACTGTGTGAGGTCTACTTCCGTCGCAATGCCCGGCGGGTATTGCTTCAGCCATACCTTTTCCGCAGGACGCTCGATGACGTTCGATTCGGCCACGTTAGCTCCTATCCGCGCTTGTCTGTGATCCTACCGCCACACGAGGACGGGAACGCGGGAATGTGTCAACACTTTCGTTGTCACGCTGCCGAGGACGAGCGCGGCTAAGCCCTTGCGCCCGTGCGAGGCCATGCAGATAAGGTCGCAGCCCCGTTGTTCTGCGGTTTCGATGATCGCCGCGTGGGCTTGCTCGTTGAACGCGTGAACCTGTTCACAGGCTACGCCGGCAGCGTCCGCCGCCTTGCGGATGACGCCAAGATGTCTTTCCGCCCGATTCCCGCATTCACGGTTATAGGTATCTTCCGTGTCGCTGATCATGACGTATTCAGTGGTGAACACGCGATAAGGCAGCGACACGCTCAGGCCGGTGACTCGTGCACCGAGCGACTTGGCCAGCGCTATCGCGCTCCGCCCTGCATGCTCGGAGCGCTCAGAGCCGTCGGTAGCGATAAGCAGGTGCTTGAACATTGGTCTCTCGTCATGGTCCTCGCTCACTCGAGAGCCCGACAAACTCTCTTCTACTCCCGCGAGCCGGGAACGTCTTGACCGCGGTCAAGCAAGGCGCCTATTCGACGGCAGGCTGTGTCTCGCGGCTCACTCTCTAGAGACCAGGGCGATCAGGCGCGTTGCGTTGCGCGGGGCGTTGCAGTCAGCGTCGTTGTCGAAGTAGACGTGCACGTCGCGCCCCTCGCGCAGCCAATGCCGCACCTTGCGGGCCCAGCCGCGGAGCTCTCGCTCCGAGTAATCGGAAGCGTAGGTGAGCTCGTGGCCGTGCAGACGCAGGTAGACGAGGTCGGTCGTCACCGCATCCCATAGCGGCCAGTCGGCGGCGTCGGACTGACACACGGCGATCCGGTGCTTATGCAGACAGGCCGCCACTTCGTCATCGAACCAGGATGGATGCCGGAACTCGATCGCGTGGCGAGGCCGGTCCCAGGCTCCCAGCGCGCGCGCAAAGACCGACAGGCGCGCGACATTGCAGTGGAAATTTTCCGGAAGCTGCCAGAGCACGACCGCCAGCTTCGCACCCAGGGCGGTGGCGGCGCTGCGCTCGAGACGGATCGGCGAGAGTGGGTCCTTCAGCTTTCTGTTGTGAGTGAGGTAGCGGTGCGCCTTGATCGCGAAGCGGAATTCAGGCGGCGTCTCGTCGCGCCAGCGGCGAAAGGTCCGCACGTCCTGCAGCCGATAGTGCGTGGCATTGACCTCGATGGCGGTAAACCGGGTCGCGCAAAAGCGCAGCCAGTCCTTCGCCGGCCGGCCCTTGTAGAAGTCGTCGCGCCACGAGTCGTAGTTCCAGCCGCTGGTGCCGATGAAGGCGCGCCCGGTCATCTGCCGCCCTGAGCCTTCCCGTAGGAACCGTCGATGCCGCGCCGGCCAGGCAGGCGCGGTTAAGGAGCGCCCGGCAGGTCCATTCTAGGCACCCGACACCAGCAGCCACACCTGGCGTCGACGCGGACCGTCGAAGTCGCACAAGAAGACCGATTGCCAGGTCCCTAGAGCCGGCGCTCCGCCTTTGATCGGCACGACCGCCGAGGTGCCTGCCAGCGCCGCTTTGATGTGGCTATCCGCGTTGTGCTCAGCGTCAGCGTGCGTATAGCGTCTTCGCGGCCAGATAGGACACGCATCCGTCCAGCGTCCCAACCTTCCGGTAGTCGGCCTCCGGAATGTCGACTCCCAGGGCCTTGTGCAGCGCGAGCACGAAGTTCAGAAAATCCATCGAGTCGAGATCGAGTTGGATACGTAGGTCGAGCCTGGGATCGATGCTTTCGGCTTCAACCTCTGGCGCAACCTCGATCAATGCCTGCACGACGGCGTTCTTGATCTGCTCTGGAGTCATAGCTTTTCGGGCTCCTGAAGCAGGCGATCGATGGCGTCGAGCAGCAGCGCGCCACGGTGGCCGTCGGTGGCGCGATGGTCGCCCGAAACCGTCGCGCTGACCACAGGCTGCGCGACGATCCTGCCATCGACCGCCCATGGCCGCTCAGCCAGCTTGCCGAAACCGACCAGCGCGAGCTGGGGTGGATAGATGATGCCAAACACGGAGTCCACGCCGCGCTCGCCGAGACTGGTCACGGTGATCGTCGGGTCGGTCATCTCGGAGCTCCTGAGCGAGCCTGCACGCGCCCGCTTGGTCAGATCCTGCGCCCGGCGCATCAACTCGTCGAGGTCGCATCGGTCGGCATCGTGCAGCGCGGGTGCGACCAGGCCCCCGCCACGCAGCGAGATCGCCACGCCAATGTGGATCGCGCGGCTCGCCTCGGCACGGCCATTGCGCCAGAAGCCGTTGAGCTCCGGCACTTCGCGCAGCGCGAGCGCGGTTGCCTTGATGAAAAGCACGCCGTGGAGAAGCCGCTCGGTGACCGCGCGCTCCTTGTTGCGAGCTTCGAGCCATGAGATCGCTTTCGCCATTGCGATCGTCGTGGCGAGGTAGTAATGAGGGATCTCGCGCTTCGACAGCGCCATCGTCGCGGCGATCGCATCGCGCATGCGCCGAGCCCGGTCGGCGGCCTCGGTTGGTGCCGGTGCAGGCGGCGCCGCGGCAACAACGCGCTCGACATCCTCGAGCGTGATGCGTCCGCCCGGACCGGTGCCGGAGATCAGGGCCGGATCGACGCCGAGATCGAAGACACGTTTGCGGGCGGCGGGCGAAATCTTCAATCGCGCCATCGCGGCCTCGACGGCAGCCGCCGCAATCGGAGCCGGCATCGCCGCGGCGGCGCGTAGAGTCGGCGCGACGGGGACGGCCTCCGGCGTCGGCGGCGCCGCCTCAGTCGGCACTTCGCCTTCCACGTGAATCACGGCTAGAGGCGTTCCCACCGGAAGCCATTCGTCGTGCGGCTCGACCAGCACGCTCTCGAGCACTCCGGTCACGAACGACTCGGTATCGACGTTGGCCTTGTCGGTCTCGATGACGGCGATGGTCTCGCCTCGCTCGATGCGCTCGCCGGGTTTCTTGCACCATTCGACGAGCTTCCCTCGCGTCATGTCGGCGCCGAGCTTGGGCATCACGAACTGGACCATCGCCTCGCCTCAGAACAGCGACCGCACGGCGCTGACAATGGCGGGGACCTGCGGCATCGTCGCGTCTTCGAGGTGCTTGGCGTAGGGCATCGGCACCTCGGCGCTGCACACGCGCCCGACGGGTGCATCGAGCGCGTCGAACGCGCCCTCCATGATCTGCGCGCTCACCTCCGCCGCGAGGCCGCCGGTGCGCCAGCCTTCGTCGACGATGACCGCGCGATGCGTATGGCTCACCGACTCAAGGATCCTCCCCGTATCGAGCGGTCGCAGCGTGCGTAGATCGACAACCTCGGCTTCGATCCGCTCTGTGGCGAGCGCCTCGGCCGCCTGCAGGGTTTTGCCCAGCGTACCACCATAGGTGATGAGGCTCACGTCGCGTCCGGCGCGGCGCACCGCCGCTTCACCGATGCGCATCGGCGTAGCGTCCTCGGTCTCGCCTTCGAGCGGATAGAGCAGTGCGTGCTCGAAGATGAATACCGGATCGGGCTCCTCCAGCGCTGCGAGCAGCAGCCCTCGAGCGTCGGCCACCGTCGCCGGTGCGATCGACTTAATGCCGGGGACATGGGCGTACCAGCACTCGAAGCTGTGCGAGTGCTGTGCCGCCATCCCGCGCCCGCCGCCGCTGGCCATCCTCACCACGAGCGGCACGCTGAACTGGCCGCCCGACATGTGCCGGAGCGTGGCGGCATTGTTGACTATCTGGTCGAGCGCGAGCAGGCTGAAATTGATCGTCATCACCTCGACGATTGGTCGCATGCCGCCGAGGGCCGCGCCGATGCCCGCACCAACGAAAGTCGACTCGGACAGCGGGGTATCGCGGATGCGCTCGGGCCCGAACTCGGCGAGCAGCCCCAGGCTCACGGCGAATGCGCCCCCGTAGCGGCCGACGTCCTCGCCCATGAGGAACACGCGCGGGTCGGCGCGCATCGCATCGCGCATGGCGCTGCGTACCGCTTCACGATAGGTCGTCTTGCTCATGGCCGGAGCGCCGTCTCGCGCGGCGTGTAGACGTCGCGGGTGAGATCCTCGGTGGGCTCCCATGGCCCGGCTTCCGCGATTGCAATGGCCTCGGCGATCTCGGTGGCCACGCTCGTTTCCAGCTCCTTCCACGTAGCGTCTGTAAGCAATCCTTCCGCGCGCAGCATCGCCGCGAAGTTGGCGATCGGGCAGCGGTGCTTCCACTCCTCGACCTCCGCACGCGTGCGGTACAGATCCGGGTCGGCCATCGAATGGGCACGAAACCGGTAGGTGCGGAGCTCGAGGAAAGACGGCAGCTGCTCGTGGCGCACGGCGGCGGCCGCCTCTCGCACCGCGGACTCGACCGCCAGCACGTCCATGCCGTCGACTGCCGCGGCGGCCATCTTGTAGCTCTGTGCCTTGAGATGAAGATCGGTCTCCGATTCGGAGCGCATCAGCGCGGTGCCCATCGCATAACGGTTGTTCTCGCAAAGGAACAGGACCGGCAATTGCCACAGTGCGGCGAGATTCAGCGATTCGTGGAACTCGCCTTCGGCGACGGCGCCCTCACCAAAGAAGCACACCGTGATACGGGCGCGGCCCTGCATCTTGTCCGCGAGGGCCAGCCCGACCGCGATCGGCAATCCGCCCCCCACGATGGCATACCCGCCGTAGAAGCGCTTGCTCGCGTCGAAGATGTGCATCGAGCCGCCGCGGCCGCGGCTGGAACCGTTGGCCTTACCATACATCTCGGCCATCACGGCGCCCGCGGGGATGCCGCGCGCGAGCGCCTGGCCGTGCTCGCGATACGTGGCCACGATGGCGTCGTCGTCAGTGAGGGCCTGCATCGCGCCGACGGCCACCGCCTCTTCGCCTATGTACAAGTGCAGGAAGCCGCGGATCTTGCCGAGGGTGTAGAGCTCGGCCGACTTCTCCTCGAAACGCCGGATCAGCAGCATTTGTCGCAGCAGCTTGAGCGCGTGGTCGCGCTGCAGTTCCGGCAGCGCCAGCATCTCGGTGGCCATCAGCCGCTCTCCAGAGTCGACGTATCGCCTTCGGGAAGTCCAAGCTCCCGCGCCTTGAGCAGACGCCGCATGATCTTGCCGCTGCGCGTCTTCGGCAGCGTCGCGACGAACTCGATCTCCTTGGGCGCAACGGCCGCGCCGAGGCGCTTGCGCGCGTGGGCGAGGAGCGCTTTTTTCAAAGCCTCGTCCGGCACGTGCCCGCTCTTGAGCGCCACGAAGGCCTTCACCAGTTCCAGCGCTACCGGATCGGGCTTGCCGATGACCCCTGCCTCAGCGACCGCCGGATGCTCCATCAGCACGCTCTCGACCTCGAACGGACCGATCAGGTGACCGGAGGTCTTGATCACGTCGTCCTTGCGCCCGACGAACCAGAAGTAGCCGTCGCGGTCGCGCCGGGCGAGATCACCGGTGAGGTACCAGCCGCCGGTGAAGCACTTCGCGTAGCGCTCGGGCTCGTTGAGATAGCCCCGAAACATCGATGGCCACCCCTGCTTGAGTGCGAGCTCTCCCTGCTCGTCGGGGGTATCGACCACCCTCACCGTTCCGTCGCCGTTAGCCCGCACGACGGCGGCCTCGATCCCGGGCAGCGGCCGACCCATGGAGCCAGGGCGGATGTCCATCGCGGCGTAGTTGGCGATCATGATCCCGCCGGTCTCGGTCTGCCACCAGTTGTCGTGGAACGGCAGGCCGAACGCCTCCACGCCCCACAGCACGGCTTCGGGATTGAGCGGTTCGCCGACGCTCGCCAGGAAACGCAACCGCGGCATTGCGCTGCGGCGCTGGGGATCGAACCCGGCTTTCATCATCATGCGAATCGCGGTGGGCGCGGTGTACCAGACGCTCACCTTCTGCTCGGTCAGGATTTCGTACCAGCGCTCGGCGTCGAAATCGCCTTCGTCCACGATGCTGGAAATGCCGTTCGTGAGCGGGGCGATGATGCCGTAGGACGTGCCGGTCACCCAGCCCGGATCGGCGGTGCACCAGAAGATGTCGTCGGGATGGAGGTCCAGCGCGATCTTGCCCGTGACGTGATGCGCGACAACCGCCTCATGGACGTGGACCGCGCCCTTGGGCGTGCCGGTCGTCCCGCTCGTGAAGTGAAGCAACGCCATATCTTCCGGGTCGGTCGGCGAAATCGTGAACGACTCGCGTGCGTTGCGCAGCAGGTCGTCGAAACTGCGCGTGCCCTCGGCAAGTGCGCCGTCGCCGACGATGAGCACATGCTTCAAGGACGGAAGCGAGGCGCGCAGACCCGCGACCTTCTTGTCGTAGAGAGCCCGGGTCGTGATCAGCACCTTGGCCTCGCCTTTGGCCATGCGGGCGTGGATCGGTTCGGGACCGAACGCCGAGAACAGCGTGCAGAAAACGGCGCGCTGCTTCCACGTGCCCAGGGTGGCGATGTAGAGCGCCGGTATGCGCCCGGTGAGCGCATAGACGCGATCGCCAGGTTCGACGCCCAGCTCGACCAAGACATTGGCGAACTGGCTGGAGAGGCGGGAGAGCTGCCTGAACGAGTAGTCCTCGACAATACCCTCCCGTCCGAGCCATCTGATCGCGAGCTGGTCGCGGCGGGGACCCGCCGCATGGCGATCGACCGCCTCGTGCGCGATATTGAGTCCGCGGCCGCCGGGCAGCCCGTTGAGCTCAGTGCGCGCCTGCGCCCAGGAGAACGCGCGGCGGAACGACTCGTAGTCGCGCATGTTGGGCACCGTGCGCAACTGGTCGAGCGCCTTGGTGATCGCATCGTTAGGCATTTTGCGCTGCCACAGCAGCCAAACGCCGGTGCTCCGACCGATAGAGCACAGGCCCTCCGTTTACCATGGTAGACACGCCGCGAGGAACGATCGTTGATCGGCGTCAATGCTTCGGCTGCAGAGGCCTCATAGAGGCAGCTCGAAAGCCCTGATGGCCTGGTCATTTGGGCGCCGGATCGAGCCGGGTCACCGGACGCGGCCCGCGCTGAGGACCAGCGCCACGACTCCGAGCAACAGCATCATGGCAAACTCGAACAGGTGGTCGGCGATGCCACCTCCCTTGAGGAATATGTCGCGGACCACCACAAGGTAATAGCGCAGCGGGTCGACCCAGGTTAGAAGTTGCACGCTCTCCGGCATGTTGCGGATTGGGAACGCAAACCCCGAGAGAACAGTCATCGGCATGATGAAGAACATCGCGGAGAGCATCGCTTGCTGCTGCGTCGCCGCATAGCTCGAGATCAGCAGACCGAGCCCCTGAGTGCTCGCGAGGAGAACGAGGCTCGCCAGGACGAGCGCAATGACCTCCCCGCGCAGGGGAACGCCGAACCATATGAGTGCCACGGTCGTGATGAGCGCGACGTCGAACAGGCCGACGCACGCGACCGGCACCATCTTGCCGATCAGAAACTCGATGCGGCTGACCGGCGTTACCATAAGCCGTTCCAGCGTGCCGATCTCGCGCTCGCGAACGACCATCATCGCCGTGAGCATCATGGTACTGATGAACAGCACGTTCGCCATGATTCCCGGGACGAAGAACCACCGGTCTTCGAGATTGGGGTTGAACCACGCGCGCTCCTCCACCACGACCAGCGGCACATATCGTGCCTCCGTTGCCGCGTACTGGCCGACGATCTGCGCAAGCTCGGCCATGACGAGCTGCGCCGTGTTCGGATCCGACCCGTCCGCGATCAGCTGGATCCGCCGCTGCGTCGAGAATCGGGTCGGGATCTGGACGATGACGCCCACCTTGCCGTCGTCCATTTCGACACTCGCCGCCGCGAGCGACGGCATGAAATGCAACGTGTAGTGTCCGGTCGCCACAACTGCGGAGAGTAGCTCGCGGCTCTGCTGTCCGTCGTCGTAGTTGACCACTGCGACGTCCGCGTGCCGCACGTCGAACGTCGCGGCATAGCCAAAGACTAGTAGCTGCAGGAGTGGCGGCACGAACAAGGTGAAGCGCATTCGTGGGTCCCGCAGCAACTGCACGAACTCCTTGACGAGGAGTGCCGACAGACGCCTCCACGAGGCGCGAAAGGCTGCCGTCATGGGGAAAGCCCCAGTCGTCCCGCGCGCCGGTACAGCAACGCCGCAAGCGCCAGAAGCAGTAGCGCGAGCGCCGCTACTGCCGGCCAGAGGGTAAGCGGCGAGACCCCCTTGAGAAAGATGCCCCTGGAGAGCGTCACGAAATAGCGCGCTGGGAACACGAGCGTCGCGTACTGGAGCCAGAGCGGCATGTTACCGATCGCATAGATCGCGCCGGAGAGCAGGAACGACGGCATGAACGTCGTGATCTGCACGAGCTGGCTCGAGAGCATCTGGTTGCCGGCAACGATCGAGATCAGAGCGCCCTGGCACATGACTACCAGCAGGAAGAGAGCAGAAACGGACGATATCGCCACGACCGATCCTCGCAGCGGGATATCGAAAATGAACACGGCCGCGGCGACGGCGCCCAGCACGTCGATCATGCCGACAAAGAAGTAGGGAATGAGCTTCCCGACCAGGAACTCTCCGCGCGAAAGCGGTGTGGTTCTTAGCATGACGATGTTCCCGAGCTCCATTTCCCGCGCAATGGTCAGTGCGGTCATCAGTGCGCCCACGACCGACATCACCAACACAATGACGCCCGGCACGATAGCGTAGCGGCTCTCATTCGATTCGTTGAACCAGGTGCGTGCGTCGACCTCGATGTATGGCGTCCTACCGCTGAGCGACAGCGCATAGGCATTGACAAGTGCGAGCGCGTAGTTGCGCACGAGCCGCGCCGTGTTGGCGTCGGTGCCGTCGAGGATCAACTGAACGCTCGCCGCGCCGCGGCCGAGATCCCCCGCGAAGTCGTGCGGGATGACGACCGCAGCCCAAACTCTTCCGCTCTGGATCGATGCCGCCAGGGCGTGTCGGTCGCTGTAGCGTGCCACCACATCGAAGGCACGGCTCGCGGCGAAATGCGCGGCGAGCTCGTCCGAGGCAACGTCGGCCGATTCCTGCAGGATGCCGATCGGTGCTTCCATGATGTCCAGACGGATCGCGTAGCCGTACAGGAAAAGCATGATCGTGGGCATGAGGAACATCAGCGCCAGGCTCCGCGCATCGCGCAGCAGGTGCCAGGTTTCCTTGCGGGCCATCGCGCGAACGTTGCGCCACCTCATCGCGCGCTCTCCGTCTCTTCGAGCAGTGCCACGATGACGTCCTCCAGCTCGACGCCAGCCGACCTCACGCGATCGATGGGGACGCCGATGCGCGCCGCCTCGCGCAAGAGTCGCTCCGTGGTCGCGGCGCCGTCGCTGCCGGGACGCAGCCTCGCGCGCAGCCGCCCCGCATAGGGTACGACCTCCAGCACGCCAGGATCGCGCGTCAGCAATGGCAGGCAAGCTGCGATTCGCGTGCTCTCGACCTCGAGAATCGGCGTCGCGAGGCCGCGTCCAAGGAGCGCGCGAGGGGTACTCTCGACGACAATGCGGCCCGCGTGCATCAACGCGAGCCGGTCGCAGAAAAGCGCTTCGTCCATGTAATGCGTTGTGACCAGCACGCCCACGCCGCGCTCCGCAAGCTCGTAGACGAGCTCCCAGAACTCGCCGCGCGCCAGAGGATCGAGGCCGGATGTCGGCTCGTCGAGGAACAGCACGTCAGGCTCGTGCAGAAGCGCCGCCGCAATGGCGAGCCGCCGCTGGTGGCCGAGCGGGATCGCGGCCGCGCGCGCCGAAGCCGTGTCGGCAAGATCGAGCCGCTCGAGCGCCCAGTCGATCCGTGCGCGTGCCCGTGCATTGTTGAGGCCGTAGAGCCCGGCTTGAAGCGCGAGGTTCTCGTGTACGCTGAGATCTCCGTAGAGCGCAAAACGCTGAGCGACGTAGCCGATGCGCCCGCGCGCCTCGCGCGCACTGCGAACCATGTCGATGCCAGCAATGCTGATTTCTCCACCGGTCGGTGGCAGTGTCCCGCACAACATGCGAATCGCGGTCGTCTTGCCGGCGCCGTTGGCGCCGAGCAGCCCGAACACCTCGCCGTGACGCACGGCCAGGTCGATCCCGGCCACGGCAACGAAATCGCCGAAGCTGCGCGTTAACCCCCGCGCCTCAATGGCGCCGTTTGGCGCTTCTTCCATCGCCCGGACCTTCCGCAAGAGCGAGATCGCGCAGCGCGACGTCGTGCAAGGAGGGCCGCAACCGCTGCGCCGTGAGCGGCGGCGCGATACTCGCAACCGCGGCGCGGAACGCCTCCTCGTCGACGGCGCCGCCGAGCCATACCTTCAGCGTTTCGCCCATGGGAAGCACGAGTCTGACTTGTGGCAAGGCGCGAATGTTCGTCCGCCTGGAGCGTGCATCAGTGCCGCTCAGCTCGAACAGCGGAGCGTCGACCTGGTGGATGAGATCGAGCGGCGAGCCCTGATGAACGAAGCGCCCGCGAACGAGCATCCCGACACGATCACAGCGCTCTGCCTCGTCCATGTTCGCGGTTGCGTAGACGATCGCCACATTATCCGCGCGCACCTGATCGAGCAGCTGCCAGAACGCGCGGCGCGACACCGGATCGACTCCGGTGGTGGGCTCGTCCAGAAACATGACCTGCGGCCGGCTCACCAACGCGCACGCCAGCGCGAGCTTCTGCATCATCCCACCCGAGAGCTGGCCGGCTCGCCTTTGCTTGAAATCGGCGAGGCCGGTGCGGCCCAGGAGGTCCCGGATTAAAGCTTGCGCAGAGGCGCGATCGAGGGCATGCAGATCGGCGAAGAACTCGAGGTTTTCCTCGACCGAGAGATCGAGGTATTGGCCGAATCCCTGCGGCATGTACGCGATGCGCCGCCGCAGCGATGTGTCCGTTGCAGGCAGCCCCAGCACCGACACGCTTCCGGCCGTCGGTGCAAGCTGGCCGATCAGTAAGCGCAGCAGCGTGCTCTTGCCTGCACCATCGGGTCCGACGACGCCGAATACCTCGCCGGCGGCGAGCTCGAGATCCACTTCCTCCAGCACGCGCTCCGCTCGGTAAGCGAAGGACACGCCTTGCGCGTGGACGACGGTGGCATCGCTCATCGCTCGACGGCGAGTCGCACGTCAGCCGGCATGCCGATCTTGAGCTGGGCTGCCTCGCTATCGACGTCGATCTTGGCCCGATAGACGAGGTCCACGCGCAGCGCACGTGTCTCGACCGTCTTGGGAGTGAATTCGGCCTCGGGAGAAATGAAGCTCAGATGGCCGCTGAAGACCTTTCCTGGCAGACCATCGACCACGATCTGCGCGGGCTCACCAAGCTTCACTTGCGACAGCTCCTTCTCGTCGAGATAGACACGGACCCATGGACGGTCGAGCTCGGCGATGCGGAAGACCGGTTGGCCCGCGGTAACGTTCTGACCCTGTTCGGCGAGGCGCACGCTGACGATGCCTGCCACGGTGCTCGTCAGCCGCGCATAATCGAGCTGTTGCTCGGCCGTCGCCGCGGACGCCTTCGCGGCGTCGAGATCGGCGCCCGCGCGTTCGATGTCCTCCTTGCGCGGGCCCTCTCGGAGCAGCGATAGATTCTGCCGCGCCTGCTCTACCTTCGCCGTGGCGACATCAACCTGGTCGTTCGCCGTGTCGAGCTGCTGGGGCGGCGCGAAATGATCGGCCACGAGTTTCGCAGTTCGTTCCTGCTGCGCGCTGGCGAAGCGCAGGTCGGCCTCGGCCTGCCGCAGCGCTGCCTCGGCAGCCTGAATGTCCTGCATGCGGGAGCCCGCCTTGAGCACGGCAAGCGCCTTCTCGGCGGAAGCGGCTTGCGCGCGCGCTCGGGCGAGCGCGAGCTCGAGATCGCGCGGGTCGAGCTCGGCAAGCGTCTCGCCGACCTTGACCGGCCTCCCCTCGTCTGTATCCAGCCGCAGGATGCGGCCGCCGACCTGAAACGAGAGGTCCACTTCGTGCGCATCGACCGTCCCCGAAAGCAGGATCGTTGCCGTCTTGGCGCGATTGCTCCAGGGCCACGACACATCGCAGCCTGCCAGAGGTGCCAGCGACGCCGCGAGCGAAAGGTGCAAAGCGGCGAGCCATGCCCGACGCACGCGCCCCAAACTGGCGCGACTCGCACTGCCCGCTTCCTGCGTCATCGGCGCGGCTCAACTCTTCGGATATCCGACGGTCTGCGCAAACGTCACGAACGTGGTTGCGTCCAGGCGCATGCGTGCGCCGAGCTTCGCGTAGTCGACTGCGCCGCGGAACACCGTCGCGAGCCCCTCGGACGCGCAGAACAGATAAACGTTTTGGCCGATGAACCCCGTGTCGACGGATGCGTAGAGACGTCGTTCCTCCGGGCTGACGTCGCGCATGCGCTCGCCATGCGCGACGTACACGAGATCGAGAGGAGCGCTCGCGACGAAATCTTGCAGACCGGTCTGGGCGCGGAGGTCGTCGGGAAGATACGGCACCAGTGCGTGCTGTTTCGGGTCGTAAACCCAAACGCCGTCTGCCATGGCGGCGTAGATGTCGACGACCATGATGTGGCGCCAGTAGGGCGCCGTGCGGTCGCCGCTCGAACGGTTGATGCCATAGGCCGCCCACAGCAGATCGGACAGCACCTGTACCGGCAGCGCCCGTTCCGAGAATTCCCGTGTCGATCGGCGCCGCGCGAATGCCTCCATCAGCGCGATGCCGCCCGTCTTCCGCGGCGGCGGCAGGATCCGGTTCTCGGTGGTGGCGGCGCGCGAAAGCCGAGGCATCACCGCCAGCGCCGCCCCAGCGAGCAAGGCCGCGCCGGCTTGCCGACGGGACATCGCGAAGCTGCGATCGTCCGTAACCGCTTTTGGCGAGGACGCAGGTGCCGGGGGGTCCGTTGGTGCTGGAGCTTTCACGGCGCGTACACCGGCTGATACATCACTTGCCTGATCGTGGCCGGTAAATCGTCGGGCACCTGCCCGGTCGAGACGCCCTGCTCGAAGGCGACGCGCGCAACCGCGGAACCGACGGCTTCGGCCACCTTGCGCAGGCGCGTCTGCGGAGGAAAGATGCGACCCGCGACCAAATCGTCCTCCGTCACCTGGCCTGCGAGCGCGGCCGCGGCCGCGAAGAACATGTCGTCCGTGACCCGCGTCGCGCCCGAAACGAGGATGCCGAGTCCGACGCCCGGGAAGATGTAGGAATTGTTGGCCTGGCCCGGCGCTTGTGTCTTGCCGTCGAGGGTGACCGGCTCGAAAGGGCTGCCACTCGCAAAGATCGCGCGGCCGCCGGTCCATCGGTAGGCCTGCTCCGCCGTGCATTCCGATTTCGAAGTTGGATTCGACAGCGCGAATACGAGAGGTCGCGCGCAGTGTTTCGCCATCGCGTTGAGCGCGGGCTCCGTGAACATTGCGCCACCTCCGCACGCGCCGAATAGCACGGTCGGCCGAAAGGCTTCGATCGCCGAGACGAGGTCCGGCAACGGCGCCCGATCCTGCGCGAAGGCTCGTTTGTGCGCCGGCAGCTCCGTACGGCTTGCGACGACAGTGCCTTTCGAATCGATGAACAGACATCGCGATAGCGCCTGTTCGCGACTCAGCCCTTCGCGCTGCAGTGTGCTCACGACGATCGAGCCCACGCCAAGGCAGGCTTCGCCTGCGCCGAGGAATAGGATCCGCTCCTCAGTGATTCTGCGCCCAGTGATGCGAGCCGCTGCGTACAGACCTGCGAGGCCCATTGCGCCGGTTCCCTGAATATCGTCGTTGAAGCAGCACAGGCGGTTGCGATAACGTGCAAGAAGGCGGAACGCGTTGGCGTTGTTGAAATCCTCGAATTGGACGATCACACCCGGAAAGATCCGTTGCGTCGCGTTGACGAATTCCTCGATCAGCGCATCGTAGACCTCGCCCGTGAGCCGCCGCGCACGCCTGCCCAGATAGAACTGGTCGTCGCGGACGCGCGCGGTATCTGTGCCCACATCGATCGTCACCGGCAGGCATCGCGACGGCGGAACGCCTGCGCAGGCTGTGTAGAGCACGAGCTTCCCGATCGGGATGCCCATGCCGTTGGCGCCGAGATCGCCGAGCCCGAGGATGCGCCCCCCGTCGGTGACGACGATGATGCCGACCTCGCGCTGCGGCCAACTGTGGAGGATGTCGGCGATGCGTCCCTGGTGCTCTGGTGTGATGTAGAGCCCGCGTGGCCTGACGTACAGACGGCCCCATTCCTGGCATGCCTGCCCGACCGTCGGCGTGTAGATGAGCGGTAGCATCTCCTGAGTATTGTCAATGACGACGCGATAGAAGAGCGTCTCGTTCTCGCTCTGGAGCGCGGCAAGGTATGCGTAGCGATCAATCGGGGTTGCCTTGGCTCGAACGACTTCGAGCACACGAGCCGCCTGCTCCTCGAGCGTCTCGACGCGTGGCGGCAGCCAAGCCGTCAGGCCGAGTCGGTCGCGCTCAAGTGCACTGAACGCCGTCCCGCGGTTGGTGAGCGGGTCACGCAACACGTCGACGCAGGCGACCGGCATCGAGCGTTCCAGCTTCTCTTTTTCGATTGATCGCGGCAGCATGAACTTCAATCTCCATCGATGATTATCTGCGTCCCGCGGCCTCGCGCGTTGATCCAGGTCAACACCGTCCGGCCCGTGGTGTTCAGAATGATCGCTGCCCTGTGGCGCACGGCGCAGCACACAGAGAACACTTGAACGACGCATGAATCAGAGCACCCCCCCGGCGGCTCTGCGTGAAGCGGTGTTTGACGCACTGCAGGAGATTGCGCCACAGGCCTCTCCAGCCAAGCTGAACACCGCGACCCCACTGCGCGATCAGGTTGATCTGGACTCGATGGACTGGCTGAATTTCCTCGTGGCATTGCACGAGAGGCTCGGCGTCGACGTTCCGGAAGCCGACTATGCGAAGCTTGTCACGCTCGATGACCTGCTCGCCTATCTCGGACAACCACGCCCGACTGGACCTCATCCCGCTGGCGAGCTTCTGCGAGAGCACCGGCTGCCGGACGGCAGGAGCGTGACGATCCGGTCCATCCGAACCGACGATGCCGATCGCATGCGCGGCCTCCTGAACGCCTCGTCAGAAGAAGGCCGGTACAAGCGCTTCCACAAATGGGTTCATGCACCATCGAACAATCTCGTTCATTTCCTGACGAACATCGACCGCGACCGGCATATGGCGCTCGTGTGCACCGCGGGCCACGGAACCGGCGAGAAAATCGTGGGCGAGGCACGTTACATGGCGAACCCCGACGGGAAGAGCTGCGAGTTCGGCGTGCTCGTAGAGGATGCATGGCGCAAGACCGGGGTCGCCGGACTGATGATGGAGGCGCTGATCGAAGCTGCCCGCGATCGAGGGTTTTCGGTCATGGAAGGGCTCGTGCTTGCCAGCAATGGAGCGATGCTGCGGTTCGCTCACGCGCTCGGATTCGAAGTCGAGCCGATGGGCAGCGAGCGAACGACTTTGCGCATCAGTCGGCGCCTGCAGCCCGCGTCCGGGCCGCCCCCGATACCTTCGGGCGTTTGAAGACTCTGGCCCTCACGAAGTCACCAGCGCAGCGAGGCACCCCCGGCGCCTGCGCGATATCAGCTGGGGTGCGAAACCAACTCGCGGTTGCAGGTCTCGCCGGCGTTCATCGCCAGGCTTCACGCATGGGGGCGCTTCGCATCCCCACCTGCTCCGCTCGCGAACTCGCCCAGGTGATCGTGGATACCCCTGACGCCCGAGACGTTTTCCACGAGGACGCGGAGTGCGTGCCGCTCCCGCTCGTCGAAAATCGTGCCGTTGAGGTCAACGAACCCCTTTCGGACGCGTATGTTCAGTGACTGGACGGGGCACCATGGCTGCTTCTTCATTTCGGTCACGATCGTCCGGCGGATGGCTTCGTCGCTGGCGGGGACGGCCTTCAATGGCTTGAGCAGGCACTCGCCGAGGGCGGACATTAAATCCGCGCGGCTCACGATACCCACGACTCGGCCGTCTTCGAGGACCGGGATGCGCTTTATCGCGTGCTCCTCCATCAGACGCACAACTTCGCTCAACGGTGTCTCCTTGCCCACCGTGACGACATCGGGCGACATCACGTCCCGGACCGCTTGGCCGTGGCTGCGTGCGTACGCTGCTGCGTCCGCCCCCGGTCCGAGCAGAAGCTCCAACCATCGCCGGCGGGGTGCCTCGGTGCGCATCTCGGCCCGCCGCAGGAAATCGCCCTCTGTCAGCATCCCGACGAGCTTGCCCTCGGCGTCGATCACAGGCATGCCGCTTACCTGGTGACTGATCATGCGCGCGATCGCGTCCCGGATCGCTGCCCCTGGGGCGATGCTGACCAGACAATGAGTCATGACGTCTTTCGCTTTCATCTGCACCTCCGCATGTCTCGAGATCCTCGTCGCGGGAAACTCCGCGACTCCGCTTCCCCGTCGCTAGGCCGATGGTTCAAGCACTGCACCGGTCGTGGTCCCGGCGACGCTTTGCACGTAGGCTTGTGCCACCGATGCCGCCGGAAGTCCGTGTGCCGTGTCCATGCCAAGGAGCTGCAGGGTTTCCTTCACCCACGGCGGGCTCACGACATTGACGCGAATCCGACGAGGCGCCTCCAGTGCCGCCGCCCTGACGAACGCCTCAACCCCGGCATTAACCAGGCTTATCGCGGCGCTGCCGGGTGCGGGCGAGCGTGCCAGGATCCCGCTGGTCAGCGTGAACGAGCCCCCCTCGGCCATGTAGTCGAAGCCGAACCGGATCAGGTTAACCTGGCCCAGGAGCTTGTTGCCCACGCTGAACTGGAAGTCCACGTCGCTCAGCTGCGCGAGGGGAGCGAACCTCGCCTGGCCGGCTGCGCTTACGAGGGCATCGACGTGCCCGACCGTGCGATACATCGCGTGAATGCTCGCCGGGTCGGCGAGATCGACGGTGATGGGGGTGCTCCTCCGACTGACCGGCACGATCTCATTGCTACCCATGAGGGCGGCTACGACCGCACGGCCGATCATCCCGGTTGCGCCCACGACCAGTATGCGCATCGTTGACCTCCTCGCCGTTCGTACAGAAGTAAATTGTGCCCAAAGCAAGCGAAACTTCCCTTGCGCCAGGTCAATGTGTGCAAGGAAGACGATCCGCTAGATTGTTCTTTTGAGAATTGAGTGCGAAGTAATGAGCGGGCGGTTGCGCATTCATCCTGAAGCGGCGGCGCTTCCTGCTCGGATCAAGCAGCGCACTGCTGATCGGCATGATCGCCCCCGGACGTGACGGGTACCAGGTGTCGGCGGCGGATACCGCACGGGTTGGCCCGAAATCGACCGGCGCTTCCTCCATGATCACGCTATTCCTCTGCGGCGACGTCATGACGGGCCGCGGCATCGATCAGATCCTGCCGCACCCGGGCAAACCCAATTTGTACGAACCCTACGCTAGATCTGCGCTGGAGTATGTCGCTCTGGCTGAACGTGACGGCGGACCGCTGCCAAAACGAGCAGGTTTCGACTACATCTGGGGCGACGCGCTGGCGGCGCTCGAGCAAGCACGGCCCGATGTGCGAATCGTGAATCTGGAGACGTCCGTGACGGCCAGTGACGAAGCCTGGCCGGGCAAGGGCGTCCACTACCGCATGCATCCGGCCAACGTGCCCTGCCTCAGCGCCGCGCGCCTCGACTGCTGCGTGCTTGCCAACAACCATGTGCTGGACTGGGGCCGCACCGGGCTGGAGGAAACGCTGGCCGCCCTGCACGCTGCCCGCATCCGCACTGCCGGCGCCGGGTGCGACGAGGTCGAAGCGACGGCGCCGGCGGTGATCGACGTATTGGGCAAGGGCCGCGTGCTGGTATTCGCGTACGGCATGCCGACCAGCGGTGTCCCCTCTGCGTGGGCCGCCACAAAGCATCGATCAGGCGTGAACTTGCTCGATGACCTCTCGCCCCGCAGCGTGGAAACCATCGCCCAGCACGTGCGAGCCCATAAACGTAACGGCGACATCGCCGTGCTTTCCATTCATTGGGGAGGCAACTGGGGGTATGCAATCTGCTCCGGCGAACGCGACTTCGCACGGCGACTGGTGGACGCGGCGGCTGTCGATATCGTGCACGGACATTCGTCGCATCACGCCAAAGGCATCGAAGTCTATCGCGACAAGCCGATCCTCTACGGCTGCGGAGACCTCCTCGATGACTATGAAGGCATCAGCGGCCACGAAGACTATCGCGCCGAGCTCGGGCTGATGTACTTTGCGACCCTCGACAGCGCGAGCGGAAGGATGTCGCAGCTCGTGCTCACGCCGACGCGGATGCGGCGTTTCCAGGTGAACCGGGCGACCGAGGAAGACGCGGCATGGCTCATCGCAACACTGAACCGCGAGGGACGAAAGCTCGGGACCCGGGTCGAGATGCAGCCGGATCAAACGCTCGCCGTCAAATGGACTTGATCCATGCGCGCCCTCTTCGAGCCTCGTCTGGTCAACGACGTATTCGGTGATCCCGGACTGTTTGTCGATTTCCGCGACGAGCGACGGGCGTTGCTGTTCGATCTCGGGGACGTCACGGCCCTGCCACCGCGCAAGCTGATGCGGCTGTCGCACGTGTTCGTCACCCACACGCACATGGACCACTTTTCCGGCTTCGACCAGTTCCTGCGTGTCGTGCTCGGACGCAAGGCGGGCGTGGTCTTGTTCGGGGGACCGGGGTTCGCCGGGCAGGTCGAGCACAAGCTTCGCGCCTATACGTGGAACGTCGTGCACCGCTACGAGGAACTGGTGCTTGACGTCTGCGAGATCGGAACCGACGGTCGCGGGCGGCGCGCGCGGTTTTCCAGTCGCGCGGCGTTTGAGCGCGAATCAGGCGCGTCGTTTGTGTTGAGAGGTGACGTCCTTCACGAAGAAGCGACCTTTCGCGTTCGAGGCCGGTTCGTCGACCACGATGTGCCGTGCCTCGCATACGCGGTGGAGGAAAGAGCGCACGTCAACGTCGCGAAGGACCGTCTCGCTGCGCTCGGACTCTCGACCGGCCCGTGGCTGCGCGAGCTCAAACATGCCGTCTTGACCGATGCACCGCCAGCGACACCCATTGCCGTTCGGTGGCGCGATCGAACCGGTGAGCATGCGATGACACGGCCGGTCAGCGAGTTGCGGCACCTGATCCTGGACGTCCTCCCCGGTCGGCGCTTCGGCTACGTCACGGATCTGCGCTACACGGCGTCCAACGTGGAAGCGCTGTCGCACTTGCTGGCCGGAGTGGATCTGCTGTTCATCGAAAGCGTGTTCCTGCACGAGGACGTTGACCATGCGGCGCGCAAGAACCATCTCACGGCGCGCCAGGCGGGAGAGATCGCGCGCGCCTTGGGCGCAAAAGCAGTTGTGCCGTTCCACTTTTCGCC
>Ga0335085_10004623_pt1 | contig 22682 bp, 20 predicted proteins | sample Lox_Sample_45_FD_206712 | JGI IMG/M metagenome (GOLD analysis project Ga0335085, IMG submission 206712) | Soil microbial communities from Loxahatchee National Wildlife Refuge, Florida, United States - Lox_Sample_4.5 | ecosystem: Environmental > Terrestrial > Soil > Wetlands | place: USA...
GGTCGAGCCGGACGATATCCTCGAATACACGCTCGATTCCGAGCCGGTCAAACCGCCGACCGTGAAGCAATATTCCGAACGCGTCATTCACGGCGAGATCTACAAGGCGCGAAGCGATGTGATGGCGGTGTGCCATCACCACGCTGCGGCGGTGTTGCCGTTCTGCGTCGCCGGCAAGCCGATCATGCCGGTCTTTCATCTCGGCGGCGCGATCGGCGAGGAGACGCCGTTCTGGGACCAGCACGACGAGTTCGGCGACACCAATCTCCTGGTGGTCAAGCCCGAGGAAGGCCGCTCGCTTGCCCGCGCGCTCGGCCCGCACCTCGTGGTGCTGATGAAGCGCCACGGCGCCACCGTCGTCGGCGCCGGTTTGCGCGAATTGGTCTCGCGCTCAATCTATCTCTGCCAGAATGCCGAGTATCAGCTTCGCGCCATGACGCTTGGCATGCCGCAGCGCCTGCATCCCGGCGAGATCGAGCTTGCCGGCGCCATCAACGTGCGCACTACCGCCGCCGAGCGGACCTGGGAATATTGGAGCGTGCGACTCAAGGCGCACGGTTTCTGGCCGCCGCTGCGCACGGAAGCGACGGCGCGCCGCGCCAAGGCCAGGCGGGCGGGCGCGGCCGCGCGGCGCGGCAAGACCAAGCGGCGGCGCTGATGTCGGCGGACTGCTGGCGGCGCCGCGTCAGTGCCGGTCGCGCGCCGCGGCGCTGATGGCGTTGAGCATCGCCGCGCGGTCCTCTTTGAGCGTGCCGCGCACCGAGGCTTGGGTGCCGAGTTGACCCATTTCGCGCTGCCGCTTGACCGTGGCCGCGGTCATCAGCGGCTCGACGCCGAGTTCGCGCAAGGTGGCGGCAACTTCTTCCATTTCCGCGGCACGCCGCTCGCCGTGGCTCGCCATGCGTTCGAGGTTGTAGGGCACGACTTTCGCCCAATCGAGGCCCGGATAATTGTTCTTCAGCGATGCGGCGACCTCCTCGACCACGCCGGCGCGGGCGGCGGCAAGGAAACATTCCAGCGTCAGCGCCTCGATGCCCTTGATCATGACGCTGCGCACCATCTTGATGGCGGCCGCGGCGCCGGTTTCGTCTCCGGCGATGCCAGGGCGCATGCCGAGCGCAGCAAGCAACGGCATGACGGCTGGCGCGTGCGGCCCGGCGAGCAGCATCGGCGTCTGATGGCGCGCCGGATGGATGGCGGCGATTACCGCCACGTCGACATAGCGTGCGCTGTCGCCGAGGAGCTTTGCCGTTTGCTGCTTGCGACCGGGCGACACCGAATTGATGTCGAGTAGAAACGGTTTGCCGGAGAGATGCGGCCTGACCGATCGGGCGGCTTCGACGCTCGAGGCCGCAGTAACCGCGGACACGATGAAATCGGCGCCGCGCACGGCAGCCGCCGCAGAGGCGGCGCACTCCACGCCGATCGCTTGGCCGGCCCGCTTGAGCCGTTCGCCTTCGGCCTGCGGAAACAGAATGTCCCAGGCGGCGAGCCGCTCGACGCCGGCGTCGCGCAACCCCGACGCGATGGCTTGGCCGGCCTCGCCAAAACCGATGAAACAGAACGCTGGTTTCATATCCGGCATGGTCGGTCTCTCGCCGTCATGGAACGGTCGGCGCTTTCGCCGCGCCGGAGATGACATTTTTCCTATACCGCCGCAACTTGGATTTCATCGGCGCGCTGGCCCGTATATGGTCAGGTCAATGCGTCCCGCCACGGATCCTGCCATGAAGCCTCTGTCCTGCCGCGACCGCCTCGAGCAGGCGCTTGCCCGCATCGCCGACCCGAAGGGAGAAGGCGCGCGGGCGTGCCTGACGGTCTACGCCGACGCGGCGCGCGCTGCCGCCGACGCCGCCGACGCCCGCGCCGCCAACGGCATTACGCTCGGCCCGCTCGACGGCGCGATCGTCAGCATCAAGGACCTGTTCGACGTCGCCGGCGAACCGACCCGGGCCGGGTCGAGAATTCTTGCCGAAGAGGCCAAGCCCGCCGCCGCCGACGCGCCGGTCGTGCGCCGGCTGCGCGCGGCGGGCGCCGTCATCGTCGCCAAAACAAATATGACCGAATTCGCCTTGGGCGGGATCGGCGCCAATCCGCATTTCGGCACCCCGGGCAATCCGGACGACCGCAGCCGGGTGCCCGGCGGTTCTTCAGCCGGCGCGGCGGTCGCCGCCGCCGACGGCATGTGCGACGTCGCCATCGGCAGCGACACCGGCGGCTCGGTGCGGATTCCAGCGGGGCTGTGCGGTATCGTCGGGTTCAAGCCGAGCCGCCAGCGCGTGCCGACCGCGGGCGCCCTGCCGCTGAGCACCACGCTCGATTCCATCGGGCCGCTGGCCCGAAGTGTCGCCGATTGCGCCAGCGCCGACGCGGTCATGGCCGGCGAGGATTTCGCGCCGCTCGATCCGATGCCGCTTGCCGGGCTTCGCTTCGGCGTCGCCCAAGGCCTGCCGCTGGAGGCACTTGACGAAACGGTCAGCGCTGCGTTTGCGGCCGCGCTCAAGCGGCTCGAAGCGGCCGGCGTGCGGCTGAGCGAGGAGACGGTGTCGCTGTTCGACGAGATGCGCGGAGTCAACGCCTATGGCGGCATCGTCCAGCCCGAGGCCTGCGCCGTGCATCGCGACCGGCTCAAGCGGCGCGCCGCCGACATCGACCCGAACGTGCGGGTGCGGCTCGAGCGCGGCTGCGCGGTGGCGGCCGCCGATTATTACGACATGCTGCAGGCGCGCGGGCGGCTCGTGCAGGCCATGGATCAAAGGCTTGGCTCGCTCGATGCCCTCGTCATGCCCACGACCCCGATTGTCGCTCCGACGATCGCGGAAGCAATCGACCCGAAAAATTATCCCTCGCGCAATGCCCAGGTTCTGCGCAACACGTCGATCGGCAATTTCTTCGACCTGTGCGGCATTTCCTTGCCGCTCAAAGCCCGGCTTCCGGTCGGGCTGATGCTGCTTGCCGGCAACGGCCACGATCGGCGACTGCTGCGGATCGCCGCGGCGGTCGAGGCGGCGCTTTCGGCGTAGGCTTCGCTAGACGTCACGCAGCGCGTCGAGCAGCATTCGATGCCGCTCGGTGCCGAGCTTCTCGATCAGGCGTTTCTGATGATGCGCCGCGAGCGTCTTCGCCCGCGCCAACAACGTGCGGCCTTGCGGCGTCAACTGCAGCGCATGGCGGCGGCCATCCGCGGACGACGGTAGGCGCCGGATCAGGCCGCGCTCCTGCAGCCGGTGCAGGAGCCGTACCAGGCGGGCGCGCTCGATGCCGAGAGTGGCGGCAAGCTCCGCCTGTGACAGTCCGCGATTGGCGCCGGTCACGACCAGCACCGAGAACTGCGCCGGGCTGATGTCGATGCTCGCCAGCGTGCGGATGAAATCCTGGAAGATCCAGACCTGAAGCCGGCGCACGAAATAGCCGAGATGGCTTTCGAGCCCATCGAGCGCGACCGCCGTGCTGGCGCTGCGGCGCTTGAGCACCGAGCTGCGCAACGGCACGCTCGATCTTGTGCGGCTTTTCGCTACAGCCATGCGGCCGTCCTCCGCCGTCGGGCGCCGGCCGCGGCCGTCGCACCGGCCCGGCTGGTATTGACGAAAATTGTTGTCCAGGTCAACAATATGCGCAGCCGCCGGATGCTGCGCCGCCCCGTCGCGACATTTTCTCGCTTGTGATCGCGCAAATAAATCCGGCATCATGGGGCAAAACTGCAGAGCGTCGAGCCAGGGAGGATCATCATGAAGCGCAAATCCATTTCGTCCGCGAGCCTGACCCGCCGGACTTTCTCGACCGGGGTTGCCGCCGCCGGCCTCGTTGCCGGCGTCGCGCCCTTCAACATCGCGCGCGCCCAGGGCGGCGCCCTGAAGGTCGGCGTGCTGCTGCCGCTGTCGGGGCTGCAAGCCGGCATCGGCCAGGATTGCCTGCGCGGCGTCAAGATCGCGCCGGCCATCCTGAAATCGGAAAGCCTGCCGCCGTTGACAATCATGAACGGCGATACCGAATCGAAAGTCGACACCGCGCGGGCGCGCGCCGAGAAGCTGATTTCGGAGGGCGCCCAGCTTCTGATCGGCGCCTTCGATTCCGGCCAGACCACCGCGATCGCGCAGGTGGCCGAGCAGAAGGGCATTCCGCTGGTCATCAACATCGCCGGCGCCCCGCAGATCACCGAGCAGGGCTACAAGTTCGTATTCCGCAACTTCCCCACCGGGCCGATGATCGTCGGCGACGCCTTCAACAACCAGAAGGCGGTTTTCGCCGCTGCCGGCGTTTCGCCGAAGTCGGTGGTGTTCATGCACATCAACGACACCTACGGCACCGCGATCTCCGGTGCGGTCGATCACGTGCTGCCGAAGTTCAACATGCCGTATACGATTGCGGAGAAAATCTCCTACGACCCGGCCGCGCGCGATCTCTCCGTCGAAGTCGCCAAGGCCAAGGCCGCCAATCCCGACGCGCTGCTCGTTGTCAGCCGCCTCAACGACGCCATGCTTCTGACCCGCGAAATGGTCAAGCAGCGCTGGACGCCGCAGGCGATCCTGAGCATGGGGCCGGGCTGGTACGACGACGAGTATTTCAAGACGCTCGGCAAGCTCGCCGACGGGCCGATCAGCTTCGTGCCCTGGTACGACCCGCACAAGAAGTTGACGGGCGTCCTCGAAGCGGCTCTGGCCAAGAGCTATCCGGGCGTGCAGCTCAACGCCAACCACGTTTTCACCTTCGAGGCCCTTCTGGTTGCCGCCGACGCCTACAAGCGCGCCGGTTCGGCCGATCCGAAGGCGCTGGCTGACGCCATCCGCACCACCCACATCACCGACAATGTCAGCGTCGGCCCCGGCATCATGTTCAACGCCAAGGGCCAGAACGACAAGGTGAAGGACGGCGCCATTCAGAATCGCGGCGGCAAAAACGTGATCCTGGAGCCGCAGGAAGCGTCCAACGCCAAACCCGAGTGGCCGATGCGTTCCTACCTCAGCCGCGGCTGAGGCGTCGGTGCCGTTCGACGTCTATCTTAACGTTGCCGTCGGCGGCATTCTGACCGGCCTGGTCTATGGCCTGATGGCGCTCGGGCTGTCGGTCATCTTCGGCGTCGTGCGCGTGGTCAATTTCGCGCACGGCGAGATGATGACGATTGCGATGTTCATCGCGGTGGTCGCCTTTTCCGCGTTTCACCTCGATCCGCTGATCATGCTCATCCCGATTGCGGCGGTGCTGTTCGCCCTCGGTTATGCGCTGCAGACCGGCGTGATCAATCCGTTCGTCACGCGTCCGGAGCATGCGCAGTTTCTGCTGATGGTGGCGCTCGCGATCATCATCTCCAATGCGCTGCTGATCATGTTCGGCCCGGACGCCCGTTCTGTGCAGACGGCTTATGCCTTCGACAGCTATCAGATCGGTGCGCTGATCATCGACGCCTCGAAACTCTATGCCGGCGCCGCGGCCATCGTCTTTACCGCGGCGCTGTTCGCCTTCTTCCGCTTGATGCTGCTCGGCAAAGCGATCCGCGCCTGCGCCGACAATCATACCGGCGCGCAGGTGGTGGGGCTCGACGTCAAACGGCTTTATGCGCTCACCTTCGGGATCGGCGCCGCCTGCGTCGGCGCCGCCGGCGTCATGCTCACGCTGATCGTGGACACCACGCCGCTGATCGGTCCGAGCTACACGCTTCTCGCCTTCGTCATCGTCATCACCGGCGGTCTCGGCTCGCTGCCGGGCGCGCTGCTTGGCGGGCTGTTGATCGGGCTCACCGAAGCCTTGGCCGGCCTGACGTTTTCGCCTTCGCTCAAAAGCATGTTCGCGTTCGCCATTCTCGTTCTGGTGCTCTTATTCCGCCCGCAGGGCATTCTCGGCCGGAGGCTCTCGTGATGGCGCGCCTTGCTGCCGGCTTGTCTCCGCGCAGCGCAGCGCTGCTCGGCGCACTCTTTGCGGTTCTTGTCGCGGCACCGTTCATCATCAACGATTACCTGCTCACCGTCCTGATCATCATTCTCTATTTCGCCTATGCCGGCCAGGCCTGGAATATCATGATGGGCTTCGCCGGACAGCTCTCGCTCGGACACGCAATCTATCTCGGGCTTGCCGGCTACGTCGCCGCTACGCTGTACGTCCTTCTCGGCGTCGGTCCGTGGCTCGGTCTCTTGGCAGCCATTCCGATCTGCGCCGCCTGCGGGGCGATCATCGGCTTTCTCGCCTTCCGCTTCGGCGTTGCCGGTGTCTATTTCGCCATCCTCACCATCGCCTTCGCCGAGTTCGCCCGCATCGGCTTCGACAACTGGAAATTCGTCAATGCTTCGAGCGGCCTTTTCCTGCCGGTCAAGCAATACGCGCATAACGATCTGTGGCGGCTGCGGGGCGATCCGACCATGTTCTATTATGTCATCCTGGCTGCGACCGCGCTCCTCTTCATGCTTTGCCATCTGCTGCTTCGCAGCCGGATGGGCTACTTCTGGCTCGCCATCCGCGAGGACGAGCAGGCGGCACGCGCCACCGGGATCGATACGTTCCGCTACAAAATGTATGCGGTGATGATCTCGGCGGCCGTCACGTCGTTCGCCGGCGTCTTTTATGCATTCTTCTACAACAACCTGTTCCCGGAACAGGTGTTCAGCATTTCCCGCTCGATCGAGATCATCCTCGGTCCGGTGATCGGGGGGGTCGGCACGCTGTTCGGCCCGATCCTCGGCGCTTTCGTGCTCACCGGTCTGGCCGAGGCGCTCAATTCCGCGATGACGGCACTCGGCATCGATCTGCCGGGAGCGACGCAGGTGTTCTACGGCATTTGTCTCTTGCTCGTGGTCGCGGGCCTCCCCGACGGCGTGTGGCCGCCGCTGGCGCGCCGCCTCGGCGTCGGCGGGAGCAAGAAATGACCGCGCTTCTCGCCGTCGCTGCCGTCAGCAAGCGTTTCCGCGGCCTCGTCGCGGTCGACCAGGTCAGCTTTGCGGTGCCGCCGGGCGCAATCTTCGCGGTGATCGGCCCGAACGGCGCTGGCAAGACCACGCTGTTCAACATGATCGCCGGCGCGATGGCCCCTGACGACGGCGCGATCAGCTTTGCCGGGGAGGCGATCGAGGGCCTGCCGGCGGATGCCGTCTGCCGGCGCGGTATTGCCCGCACCTTCCAGATCGTGCGGCCGTTTCCGGCGCTCAGCGTCGAGGACAACGTCACCATCGGCGCCTTGCAGCGCCATCACGAGGTCGAGGCCGCCCGCACGCAGGCGCGCAGCGTGCTGCACCGGCTCGATCTGTTCGACAAGCGGCACCGGATCGCCGCGACGCTGACGCTGCCGGACCGCAAGCGCCTCGAGGTCGCACGCGCGCTCGCCACCGAGCCTAGGCTGCTGCTGCTCGATGAGACCATGGCTGGCCTGCGCCCGACGGAGACCGACCGCATGGTCGAGGTCCTGCGCGCGCTCAATCGCGACGATGGCCTGACCATCCTCCTGATCGAGCACGTCATGCGCGCGGTGATGGCGCTGGCGTCGCATGTGCTCGTGCTCGACCACGGCGTGGTGATCGCGAGCGGAGCGCCGGAAGCGGTCGTCCGCGATCCGGCCGTCGTGCAATCCTATCTCGGTGCCGAGGCGGTTTGATGCTCCGGGTCGACAATCTCGACGTCTTCTACGGCGATGTGCAGGCGCTCGACTCGGTGTCGCTCGAGATCGAGGAAGGCGCGATCGTCGCCATTGTCGGCGCCAACGGCGCCGGCAAGACGACGCTGATCCGGTCGATTGCCGGCATGCTGAGCCAGGCGCGCGGCCAAGTCGTGTTCCGCGGCGCCGACATTTCGCGCTGGCCGAGCCATCGCGTCTGCAATCTCGGCTTGGGCCAGGTGGCGGAAGGCCGCCAGGTGTTTCCGTCGCTGTCGGTCGCCGAAAATCTCGATATCGGCGCCATGTTGCCGCGCGCGCGCGCCGATCGCGCCAAGAACCGCGATCGCGTGCTTGCGATGTTCCCGGTGCTTGCCGAGCGCGTCCGGCAGCCGGCGGGCACGCTGTCCGGCGGCGAGCAGCAGATGCTGGCGATCGGACGCTGCCTGATGGGCGCGCCGCTCCTCATCATGTTCGATGAGCCTTCGCTCGGGCTTGCGCCCAATATCGTTCGCGGCGTGCTGAACAGCATCCACGAACTCAACCGCGAAGGGGTGACCTGCCTGTTGGTCGAGCAGAACGTGGCGCTGTCGCTCAAGCTGGCGAGCCGCGCCTACGTCCTGGAAAACGGCCGCGTGACGCTGTCGGGAACCGGCGCCGAGCTCCTCGCCGACGACCGGGTGCGGAGCGCCTATCTCGGCCTGTAGGCGAGCGCAGCTCAGAAATTACGGCGCCGGCGCGCCACAAGGCGGTCAGTCGACGGCCAAGGGTTCGCGCGCCGATCCCTGCGCCTTGAGCTGCAGCCGGTAGAAGGCGGCGTAACGGCCGCCCTTGCGCAGCAGTTCTTCGTGGCGGCCCGACTCGACCACCTCGCCCTCCTGGACGACGAGAATGCAGTCGGCGTGCATGATGGTCGACAGCCGATGCGCGATCACCAGGGTGGTGCGCCCCTTGCACAATTCGGCGATCGCGTCCTGGACGTGGCGTTCGGACTCCGAATCGAGGGCGGCGGTGGCTTCGTCGAGCAGAATGATGGGCGCGTTCTTGATCAGCGCGCGGGCGATGGCGATGCGCTGGCGTTGGCCGCCGGAGAGCTGCATGCCGTGCTCGCCGACCGGCGTGTCGTAGCCCGACGGAAAACCCATGATGAAGTCGTGCGCGTGGGCCGCCTTGGCCGCGGCGACGATGTCCGCCTCGCTGGCGCCTAGGCGGCCGAACGCGATGTTCTCGCGGATCGTGCCGCGGAACAGCTGCACGATTTGGCCGACATAGGCGATCTGCCCGCGCAGCGAGCTGCGCGACACGGTGGTAATGTCCTGGTGATCGATGCGGATGCAGCCCGACTGGACGTCGTAGAAGCGCAGGATGAGATCGAGCACTGTCGATTTGCCGCCGCCTGACGGGCCGACCAGGGCCGTCAGCTTGCCCGGCTGGGCGACGAAGCTCATGTCGCGCAGGACCGGCGCGCCGGGGCGATAGGCAAAGCACACATTGATGAATTCGAGCCGCGCCGAGGTGAGCTTGAGCGGCGGCCGATTGTCGCTCGATTCGCCGGGCGGGCTGTCGATGATCTCGTACAGTACGCGGACGCCGACCAAATTGTTGTTGAGCTCGATGTTCAGCCGCGCCAGACGCTTGGCCGGCTCGTAGGCCAACAGGAACGCGGCCAGGAACGAGACGAACTCGCCCGGCGTGGCTCCGGCGACGATGCCGCGCCAGCCGCCGTAGATCATCGCCAGCGCCACCGCAAAGCCGCCCAGCGTCTCCATCAGCGGGTTGGTGCGATAGCCGACCCGCGCCATCTTGTTCGACTGCTTCTCGACCGCGCCGACGCTGTCGGCGAGGCGGCGCCGCATCTCGTCCTCGAGCGAAAAAGCCTTGACCATGCGCAGGCCCTGCAGCGCTTCCTGCATGGTCTCGATGATCCGGGTGCCGCCGGTGAATTGCTGCTGGGCGATGCTGCGCACCCGGCGCAGCATCTTGCGCAGGAACAGCACCGCCGGCGGCGCCACCAGAAATCCGGCGAGCGACATCACCGGGTCGCGGATCACCATGACGACCGAAAGTCCGATCACCGCCATCAGATCGCGGCCGATGGCGGAGATGAGGAGATTGATCACCTGGCTCACGGCGTTGGCGCCGGTCGTGAGCCGGGCGATGAATTCAGAGCTGTGGCGGTCGGCGAAGTAGCCGATGTTCTCCCGCAACAGCTTGTCGAACATGCGCCGCTGATTGTTGGCGATGATGCGGTTGCCGATCCACGACAGCGTGACCGCGGAGCCATACATGGCAAGGCCGCGGGTGGCGAAGATCACCATGGTGAGGACGCCGATGACGACGATGCCGCGAAAATTGCGGTGGACGTAGGCCTCGTTGGTCATCACGCCGAGCAGATAGGCGCTGAGCGCCGTGCCGGCGGCGGCAATGCCCATCAGTACGAGCGCGATGGCATAGCGCCGCCAGTAGGCGAGCGCTTCGTCGACGAGCAGACGACGCACGAGCGCGAGCGCAGGATAGGCGTCGGAGGCTCCGGCCTTGGCAGCTTTCATGCGCGACCCGTTAGCATGCCGGGCGAAATTGCGCGCGGCCGACCCCGCCCGTTCCATGCCCGGAAGGGCCGGAATTATCAAGCCATTTCGGCGGGCCTATGGCCGTGCGGAACCGGCCGCCGCGAGCGCCGCCGCATCCGGATCCGGGCGCGCCGCGCGCCGCTTTGTCAGTTCGTGCTCCCAGGCAAGTGCATGCGCGACGATGGTGGCGAGATCGTCGAAGCGGGGCCGCCACCCCAGCAACGCGCGCGCCTTTTGCGAATCGGCAACGATGCGGGCCGCATCGCCCTGCCGCCGCGGCGCGATTTCGACCCCAAAATCGACGCCCGACACCCGCTTGACCGTATCGATCACCTGCAGCACCGAAAAGCCGCGGCCATATCCGCAATTGAGCGTCAGCGATGGACCGCCCGATCGCAGATAGTGCAATGCCTCAAGATGCGCGCGGGCGAGATCGCTGACATGGATGTAGTCGCGGATGCAGGTGCCGTCCGGCGTCGGGTAGTCGTTGCCGAAAACCTCGATCTTGCGGCGCCGCCCGACCGCGGTTTCCACCGCGATTTTGATCAGATGGGTGGCGATCTTGCTCGTCTGCCCGCTGCGGCACTGCGGATCGGCGCCGGCGACATTGAAATAGCGCAGGATCGCGTGGTTGAGACCGTGGGCGCGGCCGGCATCGCGGAGCATGATTTCGGACATCAGCTTCGACCAGCCGTAGGGCGAGATCGGCTCGGTCGGTGCATCCTCAGTGACTGGAATTTCCGTCGGGTTGCCGTAGACGGCGGCGGTGGAGGAGAAGATGAAAAAGCGCACGCCGTTGCCGACCGCGCACTCGATCAGGGCGCGCGAATTGACCGTGTTGTTGCGATAGTAGCCGAGCGGATCGCGAACCGAATCGGGAACCACGATTGACGCGGCGAAGTGAATGATCGATTCGACGCGGTGCTCGCGGATGAGGCTTGCGACGAGCGCCTGATCGCCGGTGTCGCCGATGACGAGCGGCGCGTTCGCGGGCACGGCCCAGGCGTGGCCGGTCGACAGATTGTCGAGCACGACGACGCGCTCGCCGGCGTCGAGGAGCTCGAGCACCATGTGGCTGCCGATATAACCGGCGCCGCCGGTAATCAGGACCGTCATGCCGCGTATCCGCTTGCTCGCGATGGTTCGCTCATAAGCCCGATTCGATGAATACGCGGTTATGCCGGCACTTCGCCGCGGCGATCCAGGATCGCTGCGGCGAGCGCCCGCTCGGTGGCGGCGATGACTTCCTCGGGCGCGATCTCGACCATGCAGCGATGATGGCGAAGCCGGCAGACCGGCTTGTGGCACGGGCGGCAAGGGATGTCGGTTCCGGCCTGGATCGCGGCGGCGAGCGGGTTGAGCGGCGCCCAGTGCCAGGGGCTGGTTGGGCCGAAAATCCCGATCGAAGGCGTGCCCAGCGCCGCCGCCACGTGGAGAAGACCGGAATCGTTCGACACTGCAACCGCGGCGGACGCCAGCGCAAGGACGGCGTCGCGCAGGTCGTGGCCGGTCAGGTCGCGCGCCGCGCCGTCGCCAATGATCTCCGCCGCCAGCGAGGTCTCCTGCGGACCGCCCACCACCCAAACCGCGAAACCGTCGTCAATGAGACGGCGGGCGAGCGCCGCATAACCGCTGGAAAGCCAGCGCTTTGACGGTCCGACCGCGCCGGGCGCAAGCGCCACCACGGGCCGGCCGTGCTCCGCGAGGCCGCGGCGGGCGCGCCAGGCGGCGGCCTCGGCAGCCGGAACCTTCAGCGCCGGCAGGGGCCAGTCCGAGTGCGGGGTGGCGCCGCGCGGCAGCGCCAGCATGGCACAGCGATCAACCATGCGCGGCAATCTCATCTCGCCGAAACGCAAGTCGTTGATGAGGATGAAGCGCGCTTCGCCGACAAAGCCGACGCGCCGGGGGATGCCGGCGAGAAACGGCGCCAGCGCGCATTTCCAGGTCCGCGGCATCATCAGCGCCATGCCGTACTTCTCGCGCCGGAGGCGTTCGGCAAGCGCGGCCTGTTGCGCCAAGGCGAGGCGGCTGCGCGGCAGATCGCCGATGATCTTTTGCCGCAGACCGGGCATGTAATCGGCGAGCGGCGCGCATAGACTCGTCGCCAGCATGTCGACCGGCCGCTTTGGGAAGCGCTCGCGCAGCAGCGTCACCACCGAGTGGCAGCGGATGAAGTCGCCGATCCACATATAAGGCACGATGAGGATCGGGCTTGTGTCGTCGCCGGCCCCAACACCCTGTAATTGTGAATATTTGTTCATCATATTTATGAATATAGATTCATTCGACCGGCTGATCCTGCTTGACCGGCCCGGCCGGTCTGCTGTTGCGCCTGCCGCGAGACTGGGGCAAACGAGGGTCGGCGGCAACCTCAAGCGGTATCACGGCGTCGATGTTGTTGGTCACCGGCGGGGCCGGCTTCATCGGATCGAACGTGCTCGCCAGCCTGAATGAGGCCGGCCGCACGGATATCGCCGTTAATGACATCCTCGGCAGCGACGGCAAGTGGCGCAACCTCGCCGGCCGCCGCGTCGCCGAATTCGTTGCGCCCGCCGACCTTTTGCGCTGGCTCGACGGCCGCAAGCTCGACGCGCTCGTCCACCTCGGCGCCATCTCCTCGACCACCGCCACCGACGCCGACCTCGTCATCGAAACCAATGTCCGGCTGTCGCTGCGGCTGCTTGATTGGTGCGCGGCGACCGGCACGCCTTTCATCTATGCCTCCTCGGCCGCCACTTATGGCGACGGGGCGGCCGGCTTTGCCGACGACTGGTCGGCCGGCCAACTCAACCGGCTCAAGCCCTTGAACCTGTACGGCTGGAGCAAGCAAATGTTCGATCTCGCCGTCGTCGAGCGTGCCGCCCGCAAGGACAAACTGCCGCCGCAATGGGCCGGGCTTAAGTTCTTCAATGTGTTCGGTCCCAATGAATACCACAAAGGCGAGATGATAAGTCTCGTGGCCAAACGTTTCGACGACGCCAAGGCCGGCCGGCCGATCCGTCTGTTCAAATCGTATCGCGAAGGCATTGCCGACGGTGAGCAGAAGCGCGACTTCATCTACGTCGATGACGCGGTCGCCGTGGTACGCTGGCTTCTGGAAACGCCGGCGGTGTCCGGCATTTTTAACGTCGGCACCGGTGCGGCGCGCAGCTTCCGCGATCTGATGCTGGCGCTGTTCGCCGCGCTCGGCCGCGAGCCGAAAATCGAATATATCGACATGCCGGACTCGATCCGCGGCGCTTATCAGTACTTCACGCAGGCCGAAACGCACAATCTGCGCCGCGCCGGCTTCAACGCCGATTTCGCGACGCTCGAAGCCGGAGTCGAGCGTTACGTCACCGGATATCTCGATCGGCCCGATCGCTATCGCTAACGCCATACGGGACAGCCGGGGGCAGGGGCATGTTCGACTTCGAAGAGGCGCTGCGGCTCGTTTCCCTGCAGACGATTCTTTGCGTCGGCGACGTCATGCTCGATGACTTCGTCTACGGCGAAGTCACCCGGATTTCGCCGGAAGCGCCGACGCCGGTTCTCAAGGTCGAATACAACGCCACCGGGATCGGCGGTGCCGGCAACGTCGCCCGCAATATCGCCGCTCTCGGCGCCCAGTGCATCTTCGTCGGGCTGATCGGCGATGACGAGGCCGGACGCGCGCTACGCAGTGCGCTCGCCAAGCTGCCGTCGATCGCGCCGAAGCTGGTGACCGATCCGGCGCGGCAAACCACGCGCAAGGTCCGTTTCGTCTCCGAGCACCATTCGACCCATTTGATGCGGGCCGACTGGGAGACCGCGCAACCGGCCGGCGCCGACAGTGAGGGTGCAATCATCGCGGCTGCCGAAGCCGCAATTCCCGAGGTCGGCGCCGTGGTACTGTCCGATTACGCCAAAGGGGCGCTGACCGAACGCGTCGTTGGCGCCGTCATCGCTGCCGCGCGCCGCCACGGCAAACCGGTCATCGTCGATCCCAAGGGTCATGATTACCGCATTTACCGCGGCGCCACATTGATCACGCCCAACAACAAGGAACTGGCCGCGGCCGTGCATCGGCCGCTCGGCACCGAGGCTGAGATTGCCGCCGCCGCTGCCGAGGTCGCGCGCTTCGTCGAAAGCGACGCGGTTCTGATCACGCGCAGCGAAGCGGGCATGAGCCTGCACGTCGTGGGCCGCGCGCCGATCCACATTCCCGCTTACGCGGTGAAGGTGCGCGACGTATCCGGCGCCGGTGACACCGTCGCCGCGGTCATGGCCGTATTGCTGGCCGTCAAGACGCCGTACGATGCCGCCATGCGCGCGGCCAATGCGGCCGCCGCCGTGGTCGTCGGCAAGCGCGGCACGGCGACGGTGTCGCCCGGCGAGTTGAGGAGCCGCCTCCTGCCGCACGCGACCCTCGCGCCCGAAGAGAAGATCGTATTCGACTGGTCGCAGCTCGACGAGCGGCTCAGCGACTGGCGTCGGCGCGGCCTGCGCATCGGCTTCACCAACGGCTGCTTCGATCTCCTGCATCGCGGTCATACCAGACTGCTGGCCGAAGCGCGCGCGGCATGCGACTGCCTCGTGGTCGGACTGAATAGCGACGCGTCGACGGCGCGGTTGAAGGGCGACGGTCGGCCGATCAATGCCGTGGATAGCCGCGCCGAAGTGCTGGCCGCGCTGGAAGCGGTCGATCTCGTGGTCGTGTTCGAGGAGGACACGCCGCTCGAACTGATCAGGCGCGTGCGCCCGGCGGTCCTGGTCAAAGGCGCCCACTATCGGCTCGAGGACGTGGTCGGCCGCAAGGAAGTCGAGGCCGCCGGCGGCGAGGTTCTCCTGGTCGACCTCGTGCCCGGGCACTCCACCACGAGCCTCGTCCGCCGCTTGGCCGAGGCGGCGCCGACATCGGCACCGGCCCGCACGGCCAAACCCGCCGGAGCGAAATAACACGAATGGCCGCGGCTTCGCTTCTGTTCAGCCTCGATCGCGCACGCTGGCTGGAGATCGCCGACTGGCTGGCGGTCGGCGTTGCCGTTTCGCTTCCTTGGTCGACGACCGTCACGGGAATTCTGATCGCGCTCTGGCTCATTGTCACCCTGGCGACCCTCGATGTCGCCGCGCTCAGGCGCGAGCTTACGACGGCGGCGGCGCTGCTGCCGGTGCTGCTCTGGGTGCTGGCCGCCGTCGGCATGCTGTGGGCCGACGTGAGTTGGATGGAACGGCTCGGCGGCCTCAACAAATTCCATCGGCTCCTGCTCATTCCCCTGCTGTTCGTGCAATTTCGGCGGTCGGAAAACGGCCGCTGGGTGCTCTGCGGCTTCCTCGCCTCGGTGTTCGCGCTGCTGCTGGTGTCGTTTGGTCTGGCGCTGATTCCAGGGCTTCCCTGGCGCGGCCGCGAGGTCGGCGTTCCGACCAAGGACTACATTTTTCAGAGCGCCAACTTCATCCTTTGCGCGTTCGCGTTCCTCGGCGTCGCCCTTGAATACGTCCGCAACGGCCGCTGGCGGTATGCCGCCGGTTTCTGTGCGGTTGCCTTGCTGTTTTTCGCCAACCTCTTCTTTGTTGTCGCGAGCCGCACCGCCCTTCTAGTCGCTCCGGTGCTGCTGCTGCTCCTGGGATGGCGGCAATTCGGTTGGAAAGGTCTGCTCGGCACGGTCCTGCTCGGCGCCGCAATCGCGGCGGGGGCGTGGCTTGCGTCGCCATACATGCGCGAGCGATTGCTTACCTCGGTCCACGAGTTGCAGGCCTATCGGACCAGCGACGCGGTGAATTCGACCGCCTTGCACATTGAGTTTCTTCGCAAATCGATCTCCTTCATCGAAACGGCGCCGATCATCGGCCATGGCACCGGCTCGATACCGGAGCAGTTCCGCCATTCGGTGGTCGGCCAAAGGGGTGCTGCCGGCGAGCTTTCCGCCAATCCGCACAATCAGATCTTCGCCGTCGGCATCCAGCTCGGCATGATCGGCGTGGCCGTGCTGCTGGCGATGTGGATTGCCCATCTGTTGCTGTTTAGCCACAGCGGGCTGACTGCCTGGTTCGGGCTGCTCGTGGTTGTCGACAACGTGGTGTCGTCGTTGTTCAACTCGCACTTATTCGATTTCACGTCGGGCTGGCTTTACGTGTTCGGTGTCGGCGTGACCGGCGGCATGGTTCTGGGCAGGCGCACTTCGGCCTGAACCAGGGCCGCGAGACCGCTGCGCGTGTCATGTCGCGGGCGCCAGCCGGCGGCAACAAGCTTGCCCGGGTCGGCGCGCAAATCGCCGCCGAGGCGCTCCCAAGCGTCGGCGCGGCCGGCGAGGCGCAGCGGCACCGCGAAACACCATGGCGGAAGCGGCACGATCAGCGGCCGTCGCCCTTGCGCTTCGCGCAAGACCGCCAGCACCTCGGCGAGCGAAAGCGGACTGCCCGGATCGGCGACCACGTAGGTTTCACCGATCGTTCGCGGTGCGGCGAGTACGAAGCTGAGCGCGGAGGCGAAATTCTGAACGCCGAGCAGCGAGCGCCGGTTGGCGAAGCTCTTGACCGGCAGCGGCCAGGGCGAAAGTGCCGCGCGCAAGAGGCTGGCAAAGTTCCCCTTCACGCCCGGCCCATACAGCAGGACCGGCCGCAGGATGGTGAACGGCACGCCGGCGCGGCGCACGGCGGTCTCGGCGGCGAGCTTGGAGCGGCCATAGGCGTCCGTCGGCGCCGGCCTATCGCGATCGGTCAAGACATGATCGGCGGACGGTCCACTCTGCGCCCGGATCGACGAGACGAACACGAAATGGCGCACGCGCGCTTGGGCGGCCGCTGCGGCGAGTTCTGCCGTCGCCCGATGATTGATGCGGTCGTAGAGTGCCGACGCGGCGACGCGGCCGGTATGCGCGATGCCGGCAAGGTGAACCACCTGATCGACGCCGTCGAGCAGCGGCCGCCAGTCGACCGCTTCCGTCAGATCGGCGTGCTGCGCGACTTCGACGGCTGCGGGAAACGCCGGCAGCGGCGGCCGTCGCACCGCGGCGCGCAGCGTGTGGCCGCCTTGCGCGAGGCTGCCGATGACGGCGCGGCCGACGAAGCCGGAAGCTCCGGTTAGCAAAATCCGAGTCACCACCGCGATCCTAGTGAAAAGTGGACACCGGTTTCCCGAAAAGATCAGGCTCCGGCAAAAACCTACAGCGCGCAATCGATTCAACCTGAAGCGATTGCGCGCTAATAGAGCGGCCCCAATGCGCCGGCCGCGGTCGGCCCACTTGCTTCATTCATCGGCGCAAATGGCACATAGGTCTGGGTGCCGCAGCGGTCGACCTCGACCGAGAAGCGCGCGTCGACGATCGCCCGGTCTTTGATGAACAGGGCATAGGTACGCGGGCGACCTTTGTCCTCCTGGAAACGAATACAGGTCAGCCAAGTCCAGCCTTTCACCGAATGCACCCAACGGAAATTGGAAATTTCGAAGTCCCGGTAGGAGGCATATTGCTTGAGGTCCTCTTTGAGGTGCGTGACTATGAGGGCGTTATAGGCCGGCTCCGGGCCGTCCGCCGGCGCCGCCTCCCGCGGCAACGACACGGAGCTGCACCCGAACAGGACAAGCGACACAAGCGGAGCCGGCAAAGCCGCCTTCCGCAGCAATCGAGCCGCCTCTTGTCGTCGCTTTCGGTTCAACCGCTTCAATCCTTACGCCGCCGCGACACGGATGGGCGACCCTGCCGAACCGCGTTTGCAGCCCATTAGCAAATCCTTGATGCCGGTACGATAGAAGTCCGCCGGCGACGATTCGCGTTTTGACGCCTGCCGCAGACACAGTCCCGCCATGAACGTTTTTATTTCATCGGGGCCATTGGTTCGACAACGATGGCCGGCATGATCAAACGGTTCGTCCCGCTCCTGACGGCGCTGATGGCCTGCCTTGCCCTGGCGGCGTGCAGCTCATTTGCGGGGTATGTCTCCGATCACTGGCCGACCTGGGCCGGCGGCATGCCCGCGGACGTGCCGCCGCGTCCGGGCGCTCCCGGCTACAGCGAATTCCTGATCCAACAGCAAGGCAAGGAGGCGCCGCCGCCGCCGGCACCGGCAGACAAAACCGCCGCGCAGGCGGCGCCGGGTGCCGGTCCAGCCAACGACCAACCCGCCATGCCGGGCGGCCTGTACTAGTGCATGATCCGAAAAAGTGGAAGCCGGTTTTCCGAAAAGATCTTGCGCCGTAAAAATGTCAGAGCGTCAATCGATTCGATCTGAAGCGATCGCGCTGTAGCGCGCGATCACTTTAGGTCGCACCGATTGTGCTCTGCATGTTTTGGCTGGGGCATGATCGTTGCCGAAGCCGGTGTCCGCTTTTCCGGATCATACTCTCGGAAGTTACCGGCAAGCGGCAGCACCTGCGACGGCCGCGTCACTCATGCGACGCCGGCGCGCAGCAGATCGTGGAAATGCACGATACCGACCGGCCGGTCCTTCTCCACCACGATCAGCGCCGTGATCTTGGAGGCGTTGAGCAATTGCAGGGCTTCGCCCAGCAGCTGGTCGGGCCGCACCGTCTTCGGCGCCGCCGTCATGATCTCGTCGACCGGCGCCTGCAGCAAGTCGACGCGCATGTGCCGACGCAGGTCGCCGTCGGTGATGACGCCGGCAAGGCGGCCGTCGCTGTCGGTGACGGCGACGCAGCCGAAACCCTTTGCCGACATTTCGACGATTGCATCGGCCATCAACGCGCCGCGCGCGATCAGCGGCACGGCCGCGCCCGGATGCATGACATCGCGGATGAACTTCAGCGCGGCGCCGAGTTTGCCGCCGGGATGAAACACGCCGAAATCGATCGCGGTGAAGCCGCGGCTTTCAAGCAGCGCGATCGCCAGCGTGTCGCCGAGCGCAAGCTGCATCAGCGTCGACGTGGTCGGGGTCAGATTGTGCGGACAGGCTTCGTCGGCATGCGGCAGGGCCAGCACGATATCGGCGGCCTTGCCGAGGGTGCTGGCGGCATTGCCGGTAACGGCGATCAGCGCAATGCCGAAACGTCGCGAATAATCGATCAGGCTTCTCAGCTCTTCGGTCTCGCCCGACCAGGACAGCACCAGCATCACGTCGTCCGACGTGATCATGCCGAGATCGCCGTGACTCGCATCGCCGGCATGTACAAAATAGGCCGGCGTCCCGGTCGACGCGAGCGTCGCGGCGATTTTGCGCGCGATGTGGCCGGATTTGCCCACCCCGGTGATGATCAGGCGGCCGCGCGCCGCCCGGATGGTGTCGACGCAAGCGACGAAGGGCGCTCCCAGGCCATCGCACATGGCCGCCGCCAGCGCGGCGAGGCCGTCGCCTTCGGTTTCGAGCGTGCGCAGCGCCGAGACGATGAACCGGTGCGCGGCCGGCTTCAGCACTGCGGCATCAGCTAAACTCATTTTCCCATGCATCCCCGACGAAGCTTAAGGAGGCGGCGCTGTCGCCGCAACTGTCATTAAACCCACCTTCTTGGCGTCACTTCTTTGCCCAGGCGGCGAACGCTTCCGCGAACGCCTGGTCGCCGGGCGGGCCTTTTTCCATGGCCAGGATGGCGCGGCCGCCATTGACGTAGACCACAGGAATATCGAACCACGAACGTTCCTTGAGCAATTCTACGTTACGCTGCACGTCGGCGTCGACGGCGGAGAGGCCGATCAGGAAGTAGCCGTTCGTCACCTTGACGGCGAGCCCGGCGAGCGGCGTACCACGCGCCTGCTCGGATTGCTTCATGAGGATTCCGGGCACGTTGGCGATGCCGCCGCCCGGAAAATCCGCCGGCAGCTTGAACATGATTTCGATCGTGTGGCTCGCCGGCAGCGCCTTGTCGGTGTTGCGGCGCAGCGACCAGGTTACGCTCATGCGCCGCTCGGGAATCTCCACGTCGGCGCGCACGGCAAGTTCCGGCGCCTGCCCGGGGCCGGGTGAAACGGTTTCCGTGCGCCAGATGGCAGAGCCGACGTTGCGCTTGCCCTGCGGGTCGTTCGGATCTTCCTCATAAAGCACGACGCGTTGTGCCACCGCCGGTACCGTTTGGCCGCCCGGCGCCGCCGATTGCGCCGGCCCGCCGCCCTCCTGCGGAACCCTGCCGGAGAATTTGGTCTGGCCTGGCGCGGTTGTCGTCTGAATCGGCGGTTTCGATCCGGATGGGCCGGTGTGCCGGATCAGGCCGCTGATGTTGGACCATTGCCACGACACCATCGCCACCACGCCCGCGACCACGACAAGGACAAGCAGTATCTGAACCAGGCCGCGATATGAGCGCGGCGGCTGCCGGTGCTCTTCGTCCGCGGCTGCGGCGGACGGGGCGCGCCGCACCGGGCGCAGCATCGCCGCGGGTTCGTCCCGTGGGCCGAAATAGCGGTCGTGACCGCCGGCATAGTGGTCTTCGTGATGGATTTCGTCGTCGTGGAGTGCGCTCAAATCCTCGGCGCCGAATTGTGGCTCGAAGTCGTGCGCGGCCGCCTCCGCCGTTTCTTCCTCCGGCGGCGCTTCCGGGGGCTCTGCGGCATCGTACGAATCGCGCATGTGGCGCGCGGACTGCGCCGCCCTGGCCGTCGCGCCGCCGAGATCGCGAGCCTCGCTGACGACGTCGCGGAAACCCTTGATGGCGTCCCTGCTCAGCGACGGCGCGATGCGCGCGCCCAGCAGCCGTTCGCGCGCGCTTTGCGGCGGCCCGTCGGGCTGCTGGTCCGCCAGCCCGCGCGCGGTATCGGCGGCATGCCGTGGCGGCGCCACGTCGCCGCGCCGCGGCTCGGCGCGTGCCCGGTCGAAGGTGGCGCCGAGCCGCTCGCGCTGCGGCGACGATCCGGCGCGAGGCTCACGCGGTTCGGTTCGCGATTTGCGGGCGGCATCGGCTTCCACCTTGCGGATCGCGTCTTCCAGCGCCAGGCGTTCCTTGGTGATCTCGGTTTCCGAGAGCGCGGGCTCCGTAGAACGCAACTGCGTCACCAGCGCCGTGCGCGCGCGTTCATAGAGGGCGCGGCGCACCTCGCCGGTGTTCCTCTCGAGTCCTTCGACGGCGCGGGCGATGAGCGGCAGGTAATCGGTCATCGGTGAAGCTTACGCTGGCGGTGCCGGATTTTCATCTTGATTCACATCTCGAACGGATTCTGCATCAGGATCGTGTCTTCGCGCTCCGGGCTTGTCGACAACACCGCCGCGGAACAGCCGATCAGTTCCTCGAGGCGGCGAACATACTTGATCGCTTGTGCCGGCAGGTCGGCCCACGAGCGCGCGCCGGCGGTTCCTTCGCGCCAGCCGTCGATGGTTTCGTAGATCGGCTCGACCTGCGCCTGCGCACGCTCGCTCGCCGGAAGGTAGTCGATCTCGCGGCCGTTGAGCCGATAGCTGGTACAGACCTTGATCTCGTCGAAGCCGTCGAGAATGTCGAGCTTGGTCAGCGCCAATCCGGTGATGCCGCTGGTGCGCACGCTCTGGCGCACCAACACGGCATCGAACCAACCGCAGCGGCGCGGCCGCCCGGTGACCACGCCGAATTCCTTGCCGCGCTCGCCGAGCGTTCGCCCGATCTCGTTCTTCTGCTCGGTGGGAAATGGACCCTCGCCGACCCGCGTCGTGTAGGCCTTGCAGATGCCGAGCACGTAACCGAGGGCGCCCGGCCCGAGCCCGGAACCGGTTGCCGCCTGCGCGGCGACGGTGTTCGAAGAGGTGACGAACGGATACGTGCCGTGATCGACGTCAAGCAGCGCCCCTTGCGCGCCTTCGAACAGGATGCGTTTGCCTTCGCGGCGCCGCTGATCGAGCAGCGACCATACCGTATCCATGAAGGGCAGTACCGCCGGCGCCACGCTCATGAGGTCCTTGCGCACGTCCTCGCCGTCGATCGGCGGCAGTCCGAGACCGTTGCGCAGCGCATTGTGGTGCGCCAGCAGCCGCTCGATCTTGCGGTCAAGTGTCGCGCCGTCGTCGAGATCCATCAGGCGGATGGCGCGCCGCCCGACCTTGTCCTCGTAGGCCGGTCCGATCCCGCGCCGCGTGGTGCCGATACTGAGCGCCGCGTTCGCGGTTTCGCGCACGGCATCGAGCTCGCGGTGCAGCGGCAGGATCAATGCCGTGTTCTCGGCGATGCGCAGATTCTCGGGAGTGACATCGATGTTCTGGGTCTTGAGTCGGGCGATTTCCTCGAGCAGCGCACGGGGATCGAGGACGACGCCGTTGCCGATGATCGACAGTTTCCCCGGCCGCACCACGCCTGAAGGCAGGAGCGACAGCTTGTAGGTGGTGCCATTGATCACCAAAGTATGGCCGGCATTATGGCCGCCCTGGAAGCGGACAACGATGTCCGCCTGCTCCGAGAGCCAATCGACGATCTTGCCCTTGCCCTCGTCCCCCCACTGGGAGCCGACCACAACAACATTTGCCATGAGGGACTTTCCCCACGCGTTCGAAGGATAAACCGCAGAAGCTTCAGTGGAATCTACCGGCCGCAGCCGCGTTCCGGATAGAGGATGATGCGCGGCGACGCAAGGACAAGTGGCCGACCGCGGGTTCGGAATATTCGCCTAACCCTTTGCGGGTGCGGCAGATTCATCGTGCCGCACACCGGTTGCGACCAGAATCCTGACGGCGTG
>Ga0335085_10004624_pt1 | contig 22680 bp, 14 predicted proteins | sample Lox_Sample_45_FD_206712 | JGI IMG/M metagenome (GOLD analysis project Ga0335085, IMG submission 206712) | Soil microbial communities from Loxahatchee National Wildlife Refuge, Florida, United States - Lox_Sample_4.5 | ecosystem: Environmental > Terrestrial > Soil > Wetlands | place: USA...
CACTACGTTTCCGGCCTTTGACAAAGTCAGTCCCATTTCCTACACGCAGCGGCTCCCAGCGCTGGGCAAGGCAATTGACGAGGCGGTGACGCGGCTTTCCGTGCCAGTGAAAAAGGGAGCGTCGGAAATCCAATGACCCGGAGCCCTCCCCATGAACCCTGGGGCACCCCGGCCCTCTCCTCCTTTTGGGGAGAAGAGGGAGGAGAGACCTCGGGCGTCGCGTTGGTTCCGGGGTTCAATGCGCGCAATCGGTTGAGGGGAATTCTCACCCAGGCCCTCTCCCACCCGGTGGGAGAGGGGGAAGTTGTTCCAGCGTTTGGAGATGCGGGCGCTGGTGTTGCGAGCGCAAGAGCTTCAATTTGCGAATTTTTCGCGAAATGCTCACTTGGAAATAATTTTTGAACGATGAAAACTTTGATTAAACCAGAACGGCTCTGCCCCGGTGACACTGTCGGCATCATCGCGCCGTCGAGTCCGCCGGCGGATCCAATGGCGGTGGACCGCGCCGTGGAGGCCGTGGAGCGATTTGGTTTTGTTCCCAAGCTCGGCGAGAACGTGCGCGAACGGCACGGTTTTCTGGCGGGCGGGGACCGCGAGCGGGCGGCGGACGTGATGCAAATGTTCACCGACAAACAGGTGAAGGCGATTATTTGCCTGCGGGGCGGGTACGGAGCGGCGCGAATGCTCGAGCTGCTCGATTATCATGTCATTCGCCGTCATGCGAAAATTTTCTCGGGTTTCAGTGACATCACTTCGTTGCATTGCGCTTTTGCCAAAAAGGTCAATATGGTCACGATTCATGCGCCAATGCTGAACGGCGGTTTGCAGTCCAAGGACCTGAAGGAATTTACGCGGGCGTCGTTTTTTCGCACCGTGACGGAGGCGACACCGGCGGGAAGCATTGTTGCCGATTACGACAAAACGAATATTTCGACGGTGCGCTGCGGGTTGGCCGAGGGGCGGCTGGTCGGGGGCAATCTGTCGGTTTTGTGCGCGTCCATCGGGACGCCGTTCGAGCCGTTGTTCAAAGGGAAAATTCTATTTATTGAGGATGTGAACGAGCAACCGTATCGGCTCGACCGAATGCTGACGCAATTGTTGAACGCCGGGGTGTTGAAGCAGGTGGCGGGCGTGGCGGTAGGTGTGAACCGCGATTGCGAGGATGATGGCAAAGACCAGATGATGGACGAATACCGGCAATCGTCGGCTGATGTGATCGCGGAGCGGTTGGAGCCGCTCGGTGTGCCGGTGGTGACGGGCCTGCCGTTTGGGCATGTGGAGTTCAATGCGACGATTCCCGTCGGCGCGCATGCGAGGCTGGATGGGGATAATGGTGATTTGATCATTACCGAGGCGGCGGTGAGTTAAAGCGGTTATGGCGATTGCCAAAAATAATTTCCGAAGGAGAGGTTTTTGGTCCCGCGCTCTACGCGGGTGACGAATAATGGGCTGAGCGCAGCTCAGGCGGATCTATTAGAGCCATTCAAGTAATTCCGTAGCCGCCGAGGAGAGTCGCCACCGTCTTTTTTGAGCGGATGACGCAAAGAATCAGTCAGCGCGGACTCACGTCCGCGGCTACAGTTTTTCTGGACACGTGGCAGGCGCTGCCGCGCGCTCTATTATTCGTTCGTCACGCTGTCATCACGAACTTTAAAAATCACGGACTGACGCGGGCGCGGTAGAAGAGCTGCGGGCTGTAGGTGACGCGGCCGGCGGTGAATTGGAACAGGCCGTTGGTGCTGGTGAGATTTGTCAGGACGGTCCAATCCGTGAGATTCGTGGAGACTTCAACGGTGTAGGTCCAAACGGCATCGCCGGTGAAATTGATTTGCAAGGAGCCGTCAGGTTGCACGTTGATAGCGTGGAATTGCGCCGGGGCCGGGGGCACCAAACTCAGCAGCGCGTTGGAACTGGCCGCCGAGCCGGCGATGTTCGTCGCGATGACCGAATAAGTTCCCTGGTTCGTGAGGGCGACATTTGCGATGAAGCAGCTTGAATTCGTCGCGCCAAAAATGTTTGTGCCGTTGAATTGCCATTGGAAATCCGGCGCAGGCAAGCCGCTCGCGGCGGCGGTGAAGGTGACGTTCGTTCCGAGTTTCACGAGTTGCGGCAGAGGATTGGTGGTGATGATGGGCGCGACGGCGGGCACCTCCACGCGCACGTTGTCCACAAGGCCGAAATTTAAATTGGTGTTGTCGGTCAGCGATGCGAAGGGATCCCAGAAACCGACGAACACGTTGCTGGCGGTGAACGTGGCGTTGGAAATCGTGGCGAGGCGGATGCCGTCCACCACCCAGTCGACCGTGTTGCCGCGCCGGGAGACGATGATGTCGTGCCAGGCGAAGCCGAGCGTGCCGTTGTCGAGCGCGCCGGTTTGCTGGGGGTAATTTATCTGTTGGGATGCGGGAGCGGACCGGCCCGGGAACACGGTGGTGTAGTAAATATTGGCGTTGTCGTGGGCGGTTGTGTCGGTGCCGGCGAGGTAAATTCCGGAAGCGGGCGCGAGCAGAGTTGTGCCGGAATAGGCGCCGTAGTCGCCGCTGGTGGTGGAGGCGCCGCTCACGCCGCCCTCGCCATCGGCGGAAAAATAATATCCATCGGCGGTCGAACCGTTGCCGGTCCATTCGGTGCGATCGCCGGCGGTGCCGATGCCGGCGGTGAGAAATTCCGTGGAGCCGGCGCCGCCGTCGGGGAAGGGGCCGTTGACATTGATCCAGCCGTCAAAATGCAACCGGCAGTCGCCGCTGAAATTTTGGTTTTTCGGTGAAATGGAAAGGGCCGCGACGACGCCCGCGGTGAGGTTTGCTTTCAATTGAACGCCGCGTGTTGTGCCGGCGGAATACGGCGCGGGAGGAATCCCCAGTGACGAGTAATCAAAATTAAACGCGGCGACGTTGTCGGCGGAACTTTTGTTGACGTTCCAGCTGGCGGCGGTATTGGCATCGAAGTCGTCAGAGAAAACGACGGCCTGCGGCGGGTAAACGGCAAGCGAGACGACGCTGCTGGTGGTGCTGCCGAAGCTGTTGGTGACGACGACAGCATAATTTCCCGCATTGGTTGTTTGCACGTGGGCGATGGCAAGGGCGCCGTTGGTTGCGCCGGGAATTTTTGCGCCATTAAAGAGCCATTGATAATACAGCGGCGACTTGCCGCCTCCGACGGCGGAAAAATCGATGTTGGTTCCCGTGTCGACAGCGAGATCATTCACTGGCTGCGAGACAAAGTAGGGATAGTTCAGCCCGCCGATGACCAGCGCGCCGAGGCCTGCGCTGTTGCCGTTAAAAACATCGGAGTCTCCGCCGGACCAATTCGTGTCGGCGTATTGCCAGATGGTCCACGTGGGCCAGGGATAGGTGGAGGCGGGACTGCCTGCCTGAGCGTTTGGGTTGGCGGGGTAGTCGGAGAGCCAGGAGGGCCAGTTCGTGACGGAGTGGTCCAATCCCGGGTAGCCGTTGGCTGGATTGGAATACCACGTGCCGGTATAGACGATCGGGCGGAGGGTCACGCCGTTCAATTGAGCGAGGTTGGAAACCGAATTGCACCATTCATTGACCCATGCGGAGAGATATGCGGTGGTGAAACCGGTGATGCCGTTGAATCCATTGGTCGCATTGGGGTCTTCCCAGTCGAGCATCGGCACGAGATAACCATTGCCACTTTTGATGTAGTTGCCGGCGACGCTCCAAAAAAAGCCCGCTTCGCTGTCCGCGCTGAACTGGCCGGTGAGGTTCGTGTTGACGCTTGGCCGCGCGAAATGATAGGCGCCGATGTAAATTCCGACCGCCTTTGCGCCGGCTTCCTGCGAGGTGAATGATGAACTGACAAAACTTGTTCCCTCGGTGGCCTTCGTCCACGCAAAGGTGACGCCGGCGTTTTTAACGGCTGTCCAATCGACGCTGGGTTGATGGTCCGAAACGTCCGTTCCCAGCGGGCGCTGGGCAAAGGTGTCGATTGCTCGCAAGGTGAGAAAAAGAATGGAAAGGAGAAGCAACGACTGCCCGCGTTTTATGAGGCGACGCCAATTGCCTGCATGCAACATCACGCAATACTCGATTCCCGCCATTTCCTCTGAGCCGCCGCTGATCACACGATTCAATGGGATTCCGGGTTCACCGTAACAAATGCGGCATCCGTGTCAACGAAGTGCAGGGGACCAGTTTTAGGGGTAGCAAAATTTGCGAAAGGTTTGCAGAATCGCCTCCAAATCAACGAACGTGAACGCTAAATCTCAAATCCGTTTCGTGTTTCTGATGGCCTTTTTGTGGCTGGCGGCGAGTCCCGCCCGCGCTTTCGGGACGAATGGCGCAACCAATCTCTCTGAATTGACGGCGCAAATTCAGGCGCATCTTTCCGAGCCGCGTTTTGATGGCGCATTGTGGGGCGTGAAGATCGTCTCGCTCGACTCGCAGAAAACCATTTTCGAATCTCATCCGGATCGATTGATGAGCCCGGCGTCGAACAGCAAACTATATACGGCGGCGATGGTGCTGGATCGGCTGGGCGGGGACTATCGCATTGTCACGCCCATCCTGGGGTCGAAGCGGCCCAATTCGCGAGGGACCTTGCGCGGTGATTTGGTGATCGCGGGACGCGCGGATCCGAGCTGGAACACGCGCCACGCGGGCACGAATTTTTGGGATTTATTTGCGCCCTTTGTGGTGGCGATCAGCAATGCGGGCGTGCGCCATATTACGGGTGATTTGATTGGCGACGCGACGTTTCTGCGTTCGCCGCCAAATGGCTCGGGGTGGACGGCGGGTGATTTGGAGGATTATTACGGCGCGGAGATTTCGGCGCTGACGCTCAATGATAATTACACTCAAATAGCGGTGAAACCCGCGGCAAAAGCGGGCGAACCTTGCGGACTGGCGGTCGTGGATCCCTGCACGGGCCTGGAGCTGGACAATCGAACCGTCACGACGCTCACGAATGTGGCAAAGCATCTCGAGGCGCATCGTTTTCCGGGCGAAAAGCTCGTCCATATTTTCGGCAACATGCCGGTTGGGAGTGAGCCGGAGATGATTGACACGCCGGTGCCGCGGCCGGCCGAATGGTTTGCGGCAGCTTTGAAGGAGGCGCTGCGTCGAAACGGAATCAAAGTAGACGGGGCGGCGCGTGCGGTGTTTTGGCCTTCGCCTGCGCCGGGTGCGGCGGTGAAATTGAGCGAAGTGGTTTCGCCGCCGTTGCGCGAACTTGTGCGCGACTTCTTGAAACCATCGCAAAATCTGGAGACGGATTTGATTTTTGAGCAGACGGGGGAGACGACGCGTTCCACGAACGATGCGCCGTGGGAGACTTCGGAGGACCTGGCGCTGAACGCGCTCGATCAGTTTTTGGCCACGAACGGTTTGCCGGCCAGTGAGGTGCATTTTGATGAAGGTTCAGGCCTTTCCCGCAACAATCTGACGACGGCAAATGCGACGGTGGCGTTGCTGCAGTTCATGTCCAAACATCGCGACGGAAAGGATTTCATCGCGGCGCTTCCGCTCGCCGGCGTGGATGGCACGTTGCGCCGCCGGATGAAAGACACGCCTGCGGCGCAAAATGTCCACGCCAAGACGGGCACGCTCCGCTGGGCGAATTCGCTTTCGGGTTTCGTGACCACGGCTGCCGGCGAGCATCTCGCTTTCAGCCTGATGCTGAATCGTTACGCAGCGCCGCCGGACCACAAACGCACAGCCGATCTGGACGACATCGCGGTGATGCTGGCGGAATTTTCCGGGCGCACGGATGATTCGCTGGAAAGCCGGTACGCGCCGTTCGGCACGCTGGTTGTGACGCAATTCGTGTCCGCGCCGTTTCCGCATCCGGCGCGCGCGGAGGGCCACAAATACCACGACGAATTCTATTCGGCGCAGGAACATTACTCCGACAGCACGGTGGCGATGTTCATTCCGAAGGATTTTCGGCCGACGAATGAGGTCGATTTCGTGGTGCATTTCCACGGCTGGCGACACGCGGTGGCCGGAACCTTGGAGGAATACCGTCTGATCGAACAGTTTGCCGACAGCGGCAAAAATGCGGTGCTCATCGTTCCCCAGGGGCCGCGCCTGGCGCCGGATTCGTTTGGCGGCAAACTGGAGGACACGAACGGCTTTGCGGCTTTCATGGCGGAGGCGGTGGACAAACTCCGCGACGGCGGCGTACTGGGGCAAACCAATTTTGAAGTGGGCAACATTATTTTGTCCGGACATAGCGGCGGATATCATGTGATGGCAGCGATACTCGACCATGGAGGGATGTCTGAAAAAATCCGCGAGGTATGGCTGTTCGATGCATTGTATGGCGACACGGAAAAATTCTCCGCCTGGCAGAAAAATGAAAATGGCCGTTTGCTCGACATCTATACCGACCATGGCGGCACGAAGGAGGAGACGGAGGGGCTCATGGGGTCCTACAAGACAAACGGAGTCAGTTTTCTCGCGGGTGAAGACACCGGTGTGACGACAGAAATGCTGCGGACCAACAAGCTGGTTTTCATGCATTCGGACCTGGTTCACAACGACGTGGTTGCCGCTCGCGGGGCCTTCGAGCAATTTCTTAAATCCAGTTGCCTGGAAAACAAATGAACGCGCGCCTCTTTTTATCCAGTGTTTTCGCCGTGCTGCTGGCCGGCTGTCAATCTATGCCCATCCACAACACATCCGCCCCGCGGCCACCGGTGAAACTCGGCATCGAAGTCCTGTTTGAAAAATATCCCGATTTGGTTCGCGGGAAGCGCGTGGGGCTGATTACGAATCCCACCGGGCTCGACAGCCATCTGGACAGCGACGTGGATCTTTTCCGCGCGCAACCCGGAGTGCAGTTGGTGGCACTTTACGGTCCGGAACACGGCGTGCGGGGCAATGCGCAGGCCGGCGAATACGTTCCCTTCTACTATGACGAGCAGCTCAAGCTGCCGGTGTTCAGCCTTTACGGCCAGACGCACAAGCCGCCGCCGGACATGATGACGAACATTGACGAATACATGCGTTCGTTCGATACGAAGCACGAGGGCAAACAGGTGGCGGCGGGGATGATGCAATCCGTGGACGTGATGGTGTTCGATCTGCAGGACGTGGGCACGCGCGTTTATACTTACCTGGCCACGATGGCTTATGCGATGCAGGCGGCGGCGGACGCGGATATTCCCTTCATCGTTTTGGACCGGCCGAATCCGATCAATGGCGTGGCGATGGAAGGGGCGATTCTGGAATATCCGCAACACAGCTCATTCATCGGTTTGTATCCGATTCCGTTGCGGCATGGGATGACGGCGGGGGAATTGGCGCGGTTATTCAACGACAAATTTTTGAAGAAGAAGGTGAAACTCACCGTGGTGCCGATGGAAAACTGGACGCGCGACGAGTGGTTCAACGAAACGTCGCTGCCGTGGGTTATGCCGTCTCCGAATCTGCCGACGCCGGAAAGCGCGGCGGTTTACCCGGGGCAAGTGATGATTGAAGGAACCAATTTGTCCGAGGGGCGCGGGACGACGAGGCCGTTTGAATTTTTTGGCGCGCCGTGGATTGATGGATTTGTGCTGGCGAATAAATTGAATGAGCTGCACCTGCCCGGCGTGAAATTTCGCGAAGTCTGGTTTACCCCGACATTCTCAAAATTCGCGGGCCAGCAATGCGGCGGCTGCCAATTGCACGTGATCGATCGCAATGCGTATCAGCCCGTGGCCACGACGCTTTCGATCCTGTCCGTCGTGAAAGAGCTCTACGGCAGCAAGCTGGAATTTCACGGCGAGTATTTTGACAAGGTGATGGGGACATCGAGCGTGCGTGAGGCTTTGGAACGCGGCGAGCCGGTGGAAAAAATCGTTGCGGGTTTTCAGCCGGGCTTGAGTGAATTCGCGAAATTGCGTGCGCCATATTTGCTGTATCAGTGACGTTTTATGCGTGTTAAATCAATTGTCTGGCTGCCGGCGGTTTTGTTGGGCCTCGCTCCGCGGCTTTTTGCCGGGGGCTTCCATGCGGAAAAACTGGCGGAAATGGATGCGGCCATCAACGAGGCTATCGCTCATCACAAGTGTCCCGGTGGCGTGCTATGGGTGGAGCATGGCAGTTTTGTTTATGAAAAAGCCTACGGCGACCGGGCGCTGGTGCCGGAGCGCGAGGCGATGACCGAGGACACGATTTTCGACGCGGCTTCGCTTACAAAAGTTGTCGCCACCACGCCCGCCGTGATGCTGCTGATCGAGCGCGGGCAAGTGAAGCTGGATGAGCGCGTCGCCACATATATTCCTGAATTTACCGGCGATGGCCGGGAACTGGTGACTGTTCGTGAGTTGATGACGCACACTTCGGGCCTGCCGGAGGACATTGAAACCAAAACCGATTGGCACGGCGAGGCCGAGGCGATCAAAAAAGCGTGCGCGGAAGAATTGAAGTCGAAGCCCGGCACGGTTTTTAAATACAGCGACATTAATTTCATTTTGCTCGGCGAGATTGTACAGCGCGTGAGCGGGATGCCGCTGGAGGTGTTTGTTCAACGCGAGATTTATGGGCCGCTGAAAATGACAGACACCGGTTATCTGCCGTCCAAGAATAAGTTGCCGCGCATCGCGCCGACGGAGGTGGTGGACGGCAAACCGTGGCGGGGCGTGGTTCATGATCCGACGGCGCGGCACATGGGGGGCGTGGCGGGCCACGCGGGTTTGTTCATCACGGCCGCCGACCTCGCGCGTTATGCGAGGATGCTGCTGAATCTTGGCGAATTGGAGGGCGTCAGAATTTTCAAGCCGGAGACGGTGAAATTGATGACCAGCGTGCAGTCGCCACCCGAAATTTCCGCGAAGCGGGGGTTGGGCTGGGACATTGACACTGCCTTCAGCAGCCCGCGGGGGAATGTTTTTCCGCGGGGTTCCTACGGGCACACGGGCTGGACGGGAGGCTCGCTGTGGATTGATCCGTATTCCAGGACCTTCGTGATTTTTCTCTCCAATCGGAATCATCCAACTGAAGCGGGCAACGTTATTGCGTTGCGGCGGACGCTGGGAACCCTCGCGGCGGAGGCGTTGGAGGATGTTGATTTCTCGAAGGCGCCGGCGTTTTTGGAGAAAGCACAATAACCCGAAACGGTGATGCAAGATAAGCCGGATTCCATCCCGGGGCCGCAGGCGGCCGCGATGATTGAGGAGTTGTCGCATTACGTGATTGCCGACGTGCAGCCGGTGGTGGTGGACCTGGCGCGCAGTGAGGGAATGTGGCTGATGACGGTGGACGGGCAGAAGATTTTCGACTGGGCCGGTTATTACGCTTCGAAACTTCTCGGGCACAATCATCCGGGGCTTTACGAGCCGGATTATTTGCGACGGCTGGCGAGGGCGGCCAACAACAAGGTGGCCAATCCGGATTTTTTGACGAGGGAATGCCTGGAGTATTACCGCACGCTGCACGAGCTGGCGCCGCGCTGCATGCGGAATCCGAAGCTGGAGGTTTACGCCGTTAATTCCGGCGCGGAGGCGGTGGAGAACATGATGAAGTATTTCATTAACCTGCATCACCAGAGCCGGGGTGGCCGGGCGCAAAAGGGTGAAAGACTGCGGTTCCTTTATTTTGAAAATGCATTCCACGGACGCACCGTTTTCGCGCTGAACGTCACGCAGACATTGGATCCGGTGGCGACGAAGGATTTTCACGGGCTGATTCCGGCGAATGTTCAAGTGTCATTTCCGAGCATCAATACCTCGGAATCGCCAAAGGCGAATCGCGCTCGAACGGACGAAGTGTTGCAAACCATCGGTCAATTGCTGGAACGCTACGCGGGCGAAATCGTGGGGATGGTGGTGGAACCGATCCAGGGCGCGGGCGGTCACCGCGTGGCCGAGCCGGAATTTTTCCAGGGGCTGAGCCGGCTGGCGCATCAGCACGGGGTTTTCCTGGGATTCGATGAAGTGCAGACGGCCGGCGGACTTACCGGCGACATGTTCATGGTGGACCAGTTGGATTTGCCGCACCCGCCGCAAGCCGTGGCGGTGGCCAAGAAATTCGGCTGCGGAGCGGTCTATATGCTTTATCCGATGGAGGACAAAGGAGTGTTGGATTCGACGTGGGGCGGACCGCTGGCCGACATGGTCCGGTTCGTTCAGGAAATGAAGATTGTGGAACGCGAAAATCTAGTCGGCGCGGCGAAGACGAATGGTGAAAAACTGGCGGCGGGGCTGCGCGGCCTGGAGGAGACATTTCCGGGCATGATTTCCAATGTGCGCGGGATGGGGCTGTATCAGGGATTTTCTGTGGCGACGCGGGAATTGAGAAACCAACTGGAGGAAATGGCGCTGCAAGAAGAGCGCCTGCTGTTGCTTCCCGCAGGTGCGGTCAGCATTCGATTGCGGCCGAACCTCAGCGTGACCGAACGAGATGTCGCGCATCTCGTGGAATTGCTGGCGCGTTGTCTTAAACGGCTGAAGCCTTAGCAGAGGAACTAATTTTGAATTGGTGTTGTGTCCGGGAGAATACTGAGCGGGTACCCCTAATTTTGGGGGGGCATTTTTCCTTGAAATTATCGACCCCCGGTAAAATAATCTCTCATTCACTGCAGGCAGGGGTTGCATCTAATGATGCGAGGGGAAGTCGTGCAGTATTGCAGAAAATGAAGTATCAGAAGTTCAGTCCACTGCGCACTTCAAAGTCGCACCATCACCTGCGACACTCTTTCCGGCTCGAAACACTCCATCACGCCCCCCGGCTCGAAACACTCCCTGAAGTTCCGTTCGGTTCGTTAGCAAGTCAGATCAGTAAACCCAAACTCACAACCAGTCCCTAACATGCTTAAATCAAAAGTTCTTCTCATGGCCGCCGGTGTCTCGGCCATATTCGCCATGGCGACGTCCATGCGCGCACAGCTTATTTATTCCGAGGATTTCTCGAACCCAGACGAAACCACAAACTGGGTCGTGAATTACGGCGATACCGGGAGCAATTACGTCAATTTCCAGTTCGATTACACGACGGTGGGCATTCCTCCGGCGCCGCACAGCACGGGTGGGAACACCAAAGGTTTGAAAATGTCGCCCGACATCACGGCGGGAAGTCTTATCGGAGCGTCTGCGGTCGCTGGTTTGAGTGCGACGCCGACGAATTTCAGCATCACCGAGAATTTCGACATGCATGCGGACATGTGGATTAACTACAACGGCACAGGGCCGTCCACGCCGACAGTGGGTGGTGGCGGAAGCGGTTCAACGATCGTTTACGGCTGCGGTTATGGAACCGCGGGGACTTCACCGCAGACGGCGGGCTCCATCGATTCGATTCTCTGTGGCATGCAGACCGACAATGGTTCCAGCGCCGAATGCCGCATGTATGGGCCCTTAGTGGCAGGCAGCTATCAAAATGGCGTTTATCAATCGACTGGAACCGCGGTTCCAGGCTTTCCCGGTGAACCTTTTGTCTACAACAACCCCACGGGAACGCGCGCGTTTTATGCTCAGGGCACTTGGACCTCGGTTCCGTCTCCGAACTGGACCAATTACTTTCCGTCCGTCGCGCCGCCGCTGGCGCAGATGAACCTGTATCATCAGCAAACAAACATTCTGTGCAACCTAGGTGCTCCCGATTTCGGCTGGCACGACGTGGAAGTGCAAAAAGTCGGCAACGTGATTGTGTATTTGATTGACGGGCAGATTGCCGCCACTGGAAATTATTCCTCGGCGGGAGCTCCCTCCGGTGACAAGCTTGTATTCACCGCCTTTGACATTAATTCCTCTCCTTCGACCGACCCGAATTTCGTGAATTTGAACTTCGTGGTGTTCGCGAACATCGTCGTTTCCAATTTCCCGACTGTGGTGAATGTGACGGCGTCGACGCCGACGTGCGATGAAGGCAACCCAAGCTCACCTGGCGTATTTACGCTCACTCGCAGTTCGAGCACTGGCCCGCTCACCGTCAATTACACCCTCAGTGGCACCGCCACCAACGGAGTTCAGTATCAAACGATACCTACGAGTGTGACATTTCCGGACGGCGAAATGACCGCCACCGTCAATATAGTTCCCATCGATGACGGCGTTCCCCGACCGACGACCTCGGTGGCGTTGAATCTCCAGCCGGGTCAAGGGTTCGCCGCGGCAGGCAGTGCGATCGTCAACATCCTCGATGCAGATCAACCCACGGTTGATATTTCGGGCACCTCGCCAGTCTATGGCCGTTATACGAATACGGTGGCGGGGACGGGCAACAACGACTACGTGATCTTAACTTTGACCCGCCGCGGGAAATTGAATACGGGTTCTGACTTGTCGGTAAATCTGTCTTACAGCGGTTCGGCGGTGAGCGGGGCGGATTACATACCTGTTTCCAGCGTCACCATTGTTGACGGAAGTTTCTCCAACGCCGTGCTCATATCGCCGGTTAACGATGCGGGCGTGTATACGAATCGCACGGTAACCGTCAATGTCGCCTCGGGCACTGGTTACGCTGTCGGGACTGGTCCGGGCACCGGAACCATTGTTCCTGCAAGCTACGTGCCGGCGCCGGTCATCTTCTCCGATGGTTTGACCAATTCCGACGATGGCACCAATTGGAGTCTCGTTTACGGCTGCGGTGATACGGTGACCAACGTCGGTAATTTCAGCGCCGATTTTGGAATGGATCTAAACAATGCCGCCGGTAGCATCGTGATTCCGCCGCCGCCCAGCGGTGTCGCCAATGCGCTTCATCTGACCTGCAACAAGGCAGGCGCCCCCGGCGCGCCGGGAGCGATCAACGCCTATTACACCAACAAGCTGTTGAGCGGTAATTTTGCGGTTCGCTTCCAGATGAACGTGATTCAGGGACAAGTGAATCAGACGGAAGGCCCGGTGTTCGGAATCAACTGCACCGGATCTTCGAGCAATTGGTGGTATGGCAGCGGGTACATCAATCCCAACGTCACCTGGTCCAGCGATGGCATCTGGTACTGGATGACTGCGCAGCCCGGCGGAGCCGGCGCAGGAGATTATCTGGAATACACCGGCAATGGCGGCACGAATGGGAACACCGGTTGGCAACGTCTGGCCACCAAGACCCAGACTTCATTTGCCCAGTCATTCAAGGAAAATCCGGGTCCGTTCACTGCTTTGGATGCGGCCGCCAATATGACCGCAGGTGTTCCGGCCAATAGCACTCCGGCGCTTGGCTATGACGCCAGCACCTGGGCCGATGTGGAAATCAAGCAGCAGGACGGTGTCGTCACGCTGTCCATCAATCACACCGCGATCTTTTCCTACACGAACACGACGGTATGGAAGAGCGGCTATCTGATGCTCGGCTATGCGGATCCGTTTGGCGCGAGCATTGGAAGCCCGGATGCGGGTGTCTATTATGCGAATCTGCAGGTGGTGCAGTTGCCGACGGTCAGGATTGACAGCATTGCGATTGTCGGCGCCAACGTCGTCATCACGTTTACCACCTCGGATCCGTTGGACACGGTTACTTCATTCAACCTCCTGAGTTCGACCACGCTCACCGGAGCCTATGCGGGACTCGCTGGAACGTTCACTTCCGTGGGTTCCAACCAATTCCAGGTCTCAACGCCTTATACAGGCGGGGCCTCGCGGTACTTTAGAGTGACGCATAAGTAACCGCCATGGCTTGATCGGCCGGGGTATTTGCCCCATGCAAATACCCCGGCTTCGAAACGATATTTTTTTGCATTCTGAGATAAAGTTGTTTGTATGATGAAGTCCGTTTTAAAGCGTGGTCGGCGGGTTGGAGTGAGCGGTGGAACTTCAGGGTTTACGCTGATTGAATTGCTCGTGGTCATCGCTATCATCGCCATTCTTGCAGCGATGTTGCTGCCGGCACTGGCAAAGGCGAAAGGCAGAGCGCTCGCGGTCCAATGCGCCAGCAATATCAAGCAGCTTCAGACCGGATGGAATCTTTATGCCGGTGATAACACGGATCACGCCATGCCGAATTCTCCATTGGGTGCGGGAAATTCCTGGGTGGGTGGCTCGCAGGAACAGTGGACGGCTGTGGATGCCAATACCAATGTGCAGTATTACGAAACGAATTTGATGGCTCCCTACGTGGGCGGTCAACTGGGTGTCTATCGTTGTCCGGCGGATAATGTGGAGTCAGATAACGGCCAGCGCATACGCACCTATTCCATGCAGGCGCAGGTGGGAACCACTTTCAATTATGGCCAGAACTACGCCAAAAGCTATTTGAAGCTTTCAGATATCACCATTAATCCCGGCCCTTCTGATTTAATCATCTTTTTGGAAGAAAGCATGTGGACCTTGCAGGATGGTTATCTGCAGGTGAATACCGCGTATGGTGCGACACCGGGGACATTTTCAGGGGCGGCTACTTTTCCAGATGTACCGGGAGCCTATCATAAATGGAGCTGCGGCATTTCCTTCGCGGACGGCCATTCAGAGATCCACAAATGGCTGGATCCTGGCTTGAAACTTCAGGTGATTAAGTACCAAACGCTCTCAGGCGGCCTCACGGTGGGAAATCCAACGGGCCCTCAGGCCGGTGATTGGTATTGGTTCGTCACGCACTGTGCGGGTCACAAGTAGTTAACTAACTGTGCTAAAGAAAAAAACCTTCCAGCACCCCGCCGGAAAAAACGCGTTCACTTTGATTGAACTGCTGGTAGTCATCGCCATCATTGGAATCCTGGCAGCGTTGCTGATTCCCGCGCTGGCCGGGGCCAAGGATCGCGCCCGCCGCATCGGCTGCCTGAATAATGAGAAGCAGATGGGGGTGGGCAGCCAGATGTTCGCCGAGGATGACAACCGGCACGCCTATACCGGCACTTTTAATTACGCCGACGACGACATGAACTGGCTGTACCCGAACTATGTCTCCTCGCTCAAGAGCTACTGTTGCCAGGCCACAAAAAATGAAGTGCGGGCTGATACCGCGAACATCGTGCCCGGCATGCAAGCGCCCCCGATCGCAAACCTCGCCCTCGGGAACCAGTCGGGTGTCCAGTCCTATGCCGAACGCATCCACGGCGGCGGGGTGTATGTGGTGGATTTGATCAGCAACGCCGGCGGCAAGGATCAGCAATACGGCAGCAGCTACGAAGTCTCCGGTTATCTCAATAGCTATCTCAATACAGGCAACAACAACAACAACAAGCGCAAGACCCAGATCAGTTGCGCGGGGTATGCCACCAAAATCACTGAGTTGCCGTATACGACCGCCGGCCAATACATCGGCCCGGCTGACATTTGGATTATCTACGATGCCGACGATCGCTATGCGAACGATCCGGCACGGCAAAATGACAATTACCCGGACCGTGGCGATAATCACGGCACCGCCGGAGCCAATGTTGTTTTTTGTGACGGCCACGCCCAGTGGATCCCGCAGAAGTTTTATCTTCGCAGCTTCATTCTTGGCACGGATGAGTATCATCCGCCGATCCTGTGAAATACGCTGCGAGGCTCGGATGCTGCCGGCGTGTCTTCGCGGATGAGGCGCCTTTAATCCCGCGCTTGCACGCGCAGGCCGTTTGGCTCCCTCGCGCTCGCAAACGACAGCACGCCGTTTTTTGCCGTGACGCCCGCAAAGGGATCGTTGGTGATGAGAATATTTCCGTCCACATCCAGAAAGTCGGCAAGTTCCGCCAGGTGCGCGGCGGCGCTGATCTGCACGCTGGTTTCAATCATGCAGCCAATCATCGTCTTCAATCCGGCTTTGCGGGCCGCTTGCAATGTCTCGAGGGCCATGCTCGCGCCGCCGGTTTTGACGAGCTTGACGTTGACACCGTGAAAACACTCGGCGCAACGCGGGATGTCTTTCACGGTGTGGCAGGATTCGTCCGCAAACACAGGCAACGGCGAACGTTCTTTGAGCCAGATCAGGTCCTTATCGGCGGCGTTGCGAGGCATGGGTTGCTCGATGAACTGAATTTTTTTGTCCGTGGCGACGAGCCATTCGAGCATCCGCAATGCGTCTTCCCTGGTTTTCCAGCCTTCATTGGCATCCACGCGCACGGGTTTGTCCGGCGCGACACTGCGCAGCGCAGCGAAGTTTTCGCGGTCGCGGGAATCGCCGACTTTGAGCTTCAGGACGGGATATTCGGCGGCGTCCAAAACTTTTTTGCGGACTACTTCCGGCGTGTCGATGCCGATGCTGAACGAAGTGATGTGATGATTTTCGCGGAAGCCGAGGCCAAAAAAGTCGTAAAGCGGTTTGCCCGCGCGTTTGGCCGCGCCGTCGAGCAGCGCGAGATTCAGCGCGCATTTGGCGGCGAACGGAATCCCGGGGATTGTTTCGAGCCGCGCCATGCTGCCGGGCACGTCGTCAAAGGAGAGTTTTTTGGTGTCCAGGCCCTGGAGAAAATTCAGGAGGCCATCCGCGGATTCGCCGTACAAGCTGGAAGGGGCGGCTTCGCCAATGGCGCTTGTGCCGTCGGCGCCGGTGAGTTCCACGATGACGGTGCGATGAGTGCCGGAACCGGTACCGCTCGCAATTTTCCACGGGTTTGCGAGTCGCAGTTCACAGGAACGAGCTGTCAATTTCACGTCGTGATTCAAACAGTTTTCCGGTGGTTTGCAATTCGATTGAATCCCAAATTGCCACCTAAAATTAGGGGTATTCTCCCGGGATAAATCCCGGCAAAATGAGGCAAACCCTCTGCACTCGGCACCAGCGAAATCATGACTGACCCGCATCTCGAGCAACCCAAACGCGGTTACAATCGTTTCCTGCTTCTCGTGGCGGGGCTCGGGGGATTGCTCTTCGGCATAGACGTCGGCATCATCGCCGGCGCGCTGCCGTATCTGGAGGCCACGTCCGGCCTGGATGCCAACCAACTTTCCTTCATTGTCGCCGCCGTGATGCTGGGCGCCATGATATCAACGCTTTTCGCCGGTGCGCTGGCGGATTTGTTTGGCCGCAAGAGCATGATGATTTTCAGCGGCGCGCTGTTCGTGGCCGGCGTGCCGCTCATAGCGCTGTCACACAGTTACGGAGCGCTGATTTTCGGGCGATTGCTTCAGGGGATCAGTGGCGGGCTGACCGGAGTCGTGGTGCCGTTGTATCTCGCGGAATGTCTTTCGGCGCGGGATCGCGGCAAGGGCACCGGCATTTTTCAATTGCTGCTCACGCTGGGATTCGTCGCGGCGGCGATCATTGGATTCTATATCAGCGGCCGAGTCGAGGAAGTGGCCAGGCTTGGCGATGCGGAAAAGCTTTTTCATTTTAAGGACCTGGCGTGGCGCAGCATCTTCTGGATGTCGCTGCCGCCGGGAATTTTATTTATCGTCGGCAGTTTCCTGGTTTCAGAATCGCCCCGCTGGCTTTTCCGTCGCGGCGAAAAGGAGGCTGCCCTTGCGGTGCTGCTGCGTTCACGCTCGAGTGAGCAGGCTAGAGTTGAATTGCAGGAAATGGAGAATATCGCGGCTGCCAAAAAGGCCCGTTTGGCCGCCCGCGAGAATGACTCGTTGCTCCAGCGCAAATATATCGTGCCGTTCGCGCTCGCGTGCATCATCCTGGCGTGCAACCAGGCCACCGGCGTCAATTCCATCATCGGCTATAATCCCACGATACTCATCCAGGCCGGATTGAGCGACACGCAGGCGCACCTTGGCTACGTCTTCCTGACCATGGTCAATTCCGCGATGACCATCGCGGCCATCGCGCTCGTCGATCGCAAGGGCAGAAAATTTCTGCTCTCGGCGGGCACGGCGGGGGTCATCGTTTCCCTGCTGGCGGTCGCGAGTGTTTTTCACAAAACCGAAACGCGGCGCGTGGATGTGCGGGATGCGATACAGGCGCTGGTGACTTCGACAAATCAGGACACGGTTGTGAAATTCAATGACGCATCCGCGGCGAGTTTTCTGGCCCAATCGGGCAAGAGCATTCCCCAGCCTAAAACTTTGGTGGTGATTTATTCCTGCGGCGATTTTCATGCCACGACCAAAGTCGTGCGTTCCGATGATCCCGGCGCGGAGTTGGTGATCCGGCGGGAAAATTGTTTGCCGGGCAACAAGGTTTCCGCGTTCTTAAAAAATCCCTTCGCCAGCCTCGCGGCGGCGCGCGTTGCGCCGCTGAAAATCGACCACGCGCTTATTACTCCCGTCCCGTCTGAGCGGAACGGCTGGCTGACGGCTGTTTTGATTTATTGTTTCATGGCTTCGTTCGCCGTGGGGCCGGGTGTGTGCGTCTGGCTGGCGCTTTCGGAACTCATGCCGACGCGCATCCGCTCCAATGGCATGAGTATCGCGCTGATGGTGAATATCGCCGTCTCCACGACCATTGCCGGCGTCTTCCTGCCGACCGTGGGCCAGTACGGCTACTCCACCATTTTTTTCATTTTCGCCGGTTGCACGGTTATTTACTTCGTGACCGTGATGTTCTTCCTGCCGGAGACGAAAGGAAAAACACTGGAAGAAATTGAGGAACATTTTGGAGGCGGACACTGACCATTGACTCATGAAAAAACTTCTTCTCGCCACGTTCATCACTGTTCTCTCAACGCGGATCTTTGCGGCGGGTGCGGTTTCCATCATCCCGGCGCCAATGAAAGCGGAGGTGCGCGATGGAACATTTCAATTAACGCCTGCGACTTTCATCCAGGCTGACAAGGAATTTAAGAATGAAGCGAAGCTGCTGGCCGAACGTTTGCGGGTGGCCACGGGTTTCCCTGTGAAACTCAAAGGATTGTCAAAAGCCCCTTCCGCTCAAATCGTATTAATTAAAACGGATCACGGCTCGTCGCCCAGTGGGGAGGATTATTCCCTTTCGGTCACATCGAGCAACGTTGTGATTTCGGCTCCTACGAGTGCCGGCGCTTTTTACGGCACCCAATCGTTGCTGCAACTGCTGCCGCCGGAGATTTTTTCGTCGAGTCGCGTGACCAATGTGGACTGGCAAATCCCGTGCGTCGAAATCGAGGACCAGCCGCGATTCGTGTGGCGCGGTTTCATGCTGGACGTGAGCCGTCATTTTTTCACGAAGAAGGAGGTTGAACAGGTTTTGGATCTGATGGCGCTTTACAAAATGAACACGTTTCACTGGCATTTGGTGGACGATCAGGGCTGGCGCATTCAGATCAAAAAATATCCCAAGCTCACTTCCGTGGGCGCATGGAGGGAGGGCATCGGGTGGGGGCTCGATCCGAAATCCTCGTGGGCCTACGATGATGAGGGGCGCTTTGGCGGATTCTATACACAAAAGGAAATTCGCGAAGTGGTGGCTTACGCCGCGGCGCGACACATTACGATCGTTCCGGAAATTGAAATGCCGGGCCATTCCTCGGCGGCGCTCAGGGCGTATCCCCGGTATTTATGTCACGACGTGGAAAGCGGCAAGCTGCGGGGCAAAAAGGGAATTTCCACCGGTGTTTACTGCGCCGGCAATGACGCCACGTTCGCCTTTCTCGACAATGTCCTATCGGAGGTTGCCGGATTATTTCCCGGGAAATACATCCACATTGGCGGCGATGAAGTCGGGAAATCCAATTGGATGGCGTGCGCGGACTGCCAGTTGCGGATGCAAACGGAACATCTAAAGGATGGGCACGAGTTGCAGGGGTATTTCATCCGCCGCGTGGAGGGAATCGTCAACGCCCATGGCAAAAGGCTCATCGGCTGGAGCGAGATTCGCGAGGGCGGCCTCGCGCCGAGCGCAACGCTGATGGATTGGATCGGCGGCGGCGCGGAATCCGCCACGAGCGGGCACGATGTCGTGATGACGCCGACGAAATATTGCTACTTCGATCATTACCAATCCACGAACCACGCGGCCGAGCCCAAGGCCATTGGCGGTTTTCTGCCGCTGGAACGGGTTTATGAATTTGAGCCGGTCCCGGAGAATCTTGCCCCGGAATTTCAGTCTCACATTTTGGGCGGCCAGGCGAATCTGTGGGCGGAATACATTCCAAACCTGCGCCAGGTTGAATATATGATGTTCCCTCGTCTTGGCGCGTTGTCGGAGGTGGATTGGTCGCCGAAGGAAATGCGCGACTGGCAAAATTTTCGAGACCGCACCGCGTTGAACGAAAAGCGGCTCGATGCCATGGGCGTGAACTATCGTCCGCTGGCGAAGCCTGAATAGCCGAAATAAAAAAATCAGAAAATCATGAATCGATTCGAAATGATTGCTGTTGTTGGACGGCAACCTCGCAAATGGATGTTATTGCTGTGCCTGCCGTGGGTTTTTGCCATTGGCTGCAGAACGACGCCACGCGCCGGAGAGATTGAGCCGCGGCGGGGGGATGAGATTGTGGCGGCGGGGCAGATGTTTCATACGGGCACACGGGTGGTTTTATGGATGGATCCCGGCGGGTACGACGCTTATCGCGTGGAGCGGCGGTTCGCGCCGATAGAGAAATCGGACTGGTCCAATTCGTGCGCGGAAGTGAGGACATTGAGAACGCCGAACCGCTACGGGCTGCGCGCGGGAGTTCTCACGCCGGCGCAAATCGAGAAAGTGCGGGGCGGCGGTTGGGATTTGCCGTTGCTGCAAAGTGTGGTGGACCAGTTTGTGATTCATTTCGATGTTTGCGGGACGAGCCGGACGTGTTTCGACATTCTGCAGGACGAACGGGATTTGAGTGTCCATTTCATGCTGGATCTGGACGGAACCATTTATCAAACGCTGGACTTGAAGGAACGCGCCTGGCACGCGACCACCTCGAACGACCGCTCGATTGGTGTCGAGATTGCGAATATTGGCGCTTTCCCGGCCGCGGGAACAAATAGCGAGTTTGCCCAATGGTATCGCACGGAACCGGACGGCCAGACGACCATCACGATCCCTGAAAAATATGGCGACGGCGGCGAGCGGACGAAAAATTTTGCCGGGCATCCGGCGCGCCCACTGCCCGTGCGCGGGACGATTCAAGGCGAGGATCTGGTGCAGTATGACTTCACGCCGGAGCAATATGCGGCGTTGACCAGGCTGACAGCCGCGCTTTGCAAAATTTTTCCAAAACTGCAATGCAGGTATCCAGTGGACGCGGAGGGCAAATTAATTCCGCACAAATTGCCGCCGGATGCATTGAAAAACTATGAAGGGGTGCTGGGGCACTATCATATCCAGACCAACAAAGATGATCCCGGCCCGGCGTTTGACTGGGAACGGGTCATCGGCGGAGCGAACAAGATTTTGGCGCGGGACTATCCCAAAACACCGCCTGCCCACGAGGCGGAGAATTTGACGAATAATCACTGATGGGCATAAATTTTCGATGCATCCCCCCTAATACAGGGGATTCTCCTCGAAGCCCATTCCAGTAAGTTTTAGGCGTAATGGAAATCATTGTTCAACCCACTGCGCAAACCGCAGGGTGCACGGTGGCGGAGTTAATGGCGCAGGCTTTGGCCGCTCAACCGGAGCTGGTGCTGGGCCTGGCCAGCGGCCGCACGATGGAGCCGGTTTATGACGAACTGGTGCGGATGCATCGGGAGGAAGCGCTGGATTTTGCGCGTTGCCGGACGTTCAATCTCGATGAATATATCGGACTGGCCGCGGACGATCCGCGTTCGTTCCATTATTTCATGCGGCGGCGGTTTTTCGACCATGTGAATATCCAGTCGGGCCACACGCACCTTCCGGACGGGCTGGCTTCGAGTCTCCAAGCCGAATGCGAGAATTACGAAAAGCTGATTGCGGAGAAGGGCGGGATTGGATTGCAGTTGCTGGGGATTGGACTTAACGGCCATGTGGGATTCAATGAGCCGCAATCACCACTGGATTCGCGCACCCGGGTCGTGGAGCTTTCGCCGCTGACGCGGGCCCAGAATGCGTCTTTCTTCCCGAGCCTCGAAGAGGTGCCGCGGCGGGCGATTACGGTGGGTATTGGAACGATTTTGGATGCGCGCCGATGCGTGTTGCTCGCCACGGGGTTAAGCAAGGCGAAGATTGTCTCGAAAGCAATTGAGGGTCCGTTGACCACGGTGGTGGCCGCGTCGGCGTTGCAGCTTCATCCCAATTGCACGGTGGTGCTGGATGAAGCAGCCGCCAGCGGGCTGAGGAACAAAATTTTCACGAGGAAGTGAGTTTTTCAAACAACGGCGGCGCCGCGCCGGCTAATTCTGCCAGTGTCCGTAGCGATTTGGAGGAATCTTTGCCCCGACTGGGTAGATGAGATAAACGGCGTGGTGTGACTTGGACCACGAATGAAGGACGTCTTCGCGTTTGTAAACCTGGCGGACGGATTGGCCCCGGTCCAGATGCGCCGCGGGGTCGTTCACCACCACGTCGCCCTTATCCGTGAAGCCGATGCAGACGATCAGATGGCCGGCCGCGTCAAGCGGGCGGCCTGGTTGAAGCCAATCCCATCGCGCGGAAAGGACGACCGGAATGCCTGCGGCAATCCAGTCTTCCACTTCCGAAAGGTCATTGCAACGTGTCACATAACTCCTCATGCCTCTGAAGCTGCCGGCGAAAGCGGTGTTGAACACCCAGTTGCCCGTGCCACCAAAAGCATCGTCATAAACCGAAGTCGCGACTTGCGGCACGGTGAGGTTCATTTCCGGGCGGTTCAGGATTTCTGACCAGCGCGCCAACGCCATCGAGACGGAAGTGGGGCTGCACCAACCGCTGGCGCCAGGATAACCGTGCTGCGTGCGCTCCGGAGTGATGATGATTTTTCCCCACGCCGCATGGTGGGGTGGCATGCCGGCCGGCGAAACCTGTGTGTTGGAGAAGGAGGCCCCAAGAAATTTCAAGGCCGGCCGCGCGCCGTTTGTTCCGCCCAGCGTCACGCGGATCCGGGCGGCATCCGCCAAGCGGTTCAAAA
>Ga0335085_10004625_pt1 | contig 22675 bp, 25 predicted proteins | sample Lox_Sample_45_FD_206712 | JGI IMG/M metagenome (GOLD analysis project Ga0335085, IMG submission 206712) | Soil microbial communities from Loxahatchee National Wildlife Refuge, Florida, United States - Lox_Sample_4.5 | ecosystem: Environmental > Terrestrial > Soil > Wetlands | place: USA...
GCTCCAGCGGGGGCCACTCTCCCCGCGCGAATGCCCTACACAGTCAATCGTGACGCGCCTGAGCTGAGGAGGTCTCCCCCGCACAAGGCAACCAGTCAGCCCAGCCGACCCGATGCATGTCATCTATGCGTCCGTGCGCTGGGAGCCGGTGGCGAGGTGACGCACGGACGGGCACGGACGGCGGCGTCAGGAGGCCGCGCCTTCACGCCCCGGTCCGGACCTTTGTGCCGGTTGACCTGCGGTGTTCAAGATGCCATCTCGCCTTCGCCGTCTTCCTCGCCCCCCGGTTCCGGCTCGGCGTCCCTGGCGCCGAGGGCGTCGGTGATGCGCTGATTCGCGGCGTCGGCCTGCCCGTCGATGCAGTGCGCGTAGATCTTGAGCGGGACTGCGACGCCGTAACCTCTTCGCCGACCACTTGTCATCGCCGAGTCGGTCTCGGGCGATGATTGCGTCGGTGCGTTGGTGCTTCTCGGGTCGAGGATGCTGCCGGATATCCAGCAGCGGCGAGAGCAGCTCTGTGGCACGCGCTGTAGGCCTGTTCTGAGCCGCACGGACAGTCCTGGGCGTCGGTGACGGGAACGGCCGGGTGAAGCCAGCCGTCGGCGGCAGAGCCGTCCGCCAAGCCGGCACGGCGCTGGACCGGGAACAGCCGGACCCAGCCCCGGTCATCCGGCTGGCTGAAGGATACGATGCGCTCGACAAGGCTGCTGGCGTCCCCGAATCCCTACCGGTCGAGCAGCGCGTGGTCCACGAAGACACGCCGGGACTCGTTCCCGGGCATGCTGACGTACATTTCGAGACGCTCCGGGTGGCAGGTGACCTTCTCCACAACGCCGCACATCCAGCGGGTCTCGTCGGGCAGCGGAATCTCCCTTGCGTGACCCGGGTTGACGCAGGCTGCCTCATCGCAGCCGTAAGCCAGCTCTACGCCATCTGCCGGGGGATGGATGAACGCGGTGTAGACGATCCGGTGATGGGACTACGAAGACCCATTTGTCGCCTGGGGTCTGTCTGCGATGTCGATTACGGTGAGGTCGAGTGCGGCGGCGAAGGAGGAGAATGCCTCCTGAACGGCGTCGGGATTCTCGATCCAGCAGAAATGCCCGGCGTGCTCTATCGTCGCGGAACGCACGTTTGCGGAGGCGTAGGAAGCGTTTTTCCATAGCGACTGGTCAACGATGCGGTCCTCGGCGCCGCTCACGATCAACGTCGGCAGCAAGCGGGGAAACCATGACGCGACGTACTGTCGATCGAAGTTGGCCGCGGACCACTCAACGGCGGCCCCGTTGTAGGGCATTCGCGCGAGGAGGTCGCGGCCGGCCGCCAAGCCTTCCGGAGCGAAGTTCCAGGGCGCGGAGGCGACCGCTAGGGCAGCCAGGTTGGCATCGGTCGGGTCGGCTTCATACCGTTCCGTGGCTGCGGTGACCTCGGCCAGCGGGTTGGCGGCACATATGGACTCGAAGGTGGGCATCCAGCTGCTGTCGGGCGCTGTGCTAACGAGGGCGAGCCCGGCCAACTGGTTCTCTAGCTCAGGTACCGACAGCAGGTACTCGCCGCCGGTCGAGTGGCCGACGGCCACCGGGTGTTCGACAGCGCCGGCCGCCTCCACGACGACGTACGGCCATAGCGAATACGGATCGGTCGGGGCGCCTGGCGCGGAAACGTTCGAGCCGTCACCAGGCAGGTCGACCAGCCAGCTGGTCCCTGGCACATCTACCGCGGCGACCAGCTCAGCGAGGCTCTACGAGCCGATTCCGGGTCCGCCGGGTAGGAACAGCCAGTTCCACGGTCCCGGGGTGCGGCTGGTTCGTCGCAGGCGAACGCCATGCGCAGTGTGGAATTCAATGGGGTCGTCATGGGCGTCGTGTTCCATCACATCGGTCTCGTTTCGTCGTCCGGTCGGCACCGCTAGCACGTTGCCGAGGTGCCGAGCCCCGGATAGCCAGATCGAGCAGGCCACTGAGGCGTGCCGCCACTGGATCAGTTGCAGGCAACGGTTCTAGACCGCGCTGAAGGCGGTCAACCGCATCAGGTGCGTCGGAGTAGACACGTACATCTCAGCCTCCCGCCATCAACACCCAGCTGGCCTCGCCAGGAAGAACCCGAGGCCTCAGCGATGGCCATAGTGGTGGTGGCTGGCGTGGTGGAGCCAACCGATGGTGTGTGCCCGGTTATGACCACCGTGACCGACAGCCGAGCGTCAGGGTTGACGCCGTTGGTCGCGATCAGGGTGAACCGGTAGGTCCCAGCGCCGGCTGGAGTGCCGGCCAGCGTGGCGGTCTGTCCATCCAGAGTGAGCCCCGGCGGCAGATCGGCCGGGTCGGACACCGTGGTCGTGGCGTACGGAGTGCCGGTGACCTGGAATTGATATCGGTACGGGGCGTTGACCTGACCGGCCGGCGGCGTCCCCTGCACAGTGGGCGCGACGGTCGCGAGGATGGTGATCGCGGCGGCCAGGTCGGCGTGGCTGATGGTGTTCGTTGCGGTCAGGGTGAACGGGTAGGTTCCGACTTGGGTCGGAACACCTGTGATCACGCCGTCGTCCGTGAGGCTCAGGCCGGGGGGGCAGGGTGCCCGCGGTCAGTGTCACCGTGGCTGAGCCGCCGACGGCGAAGCTGTAAGTGTAGGTACGGCCGAGGTACTGCGACGGCGCGGTCCCAGCGATCGTCGCGGCTGGTTCCTGCCGGATGATGACGACGGACCCGTTGCCGCCTCCACCCCCTCCACCGCCGCCCCCCGCAGCGACCGCGATGAGCTGACTGTTCAGGGTCAGGGTTGTTGCCCGCCGCCACCGCTTCCGTCCGTGGTTCCCGAACCGCGGGCCCGGCCGCCGCTGCCGCCGGTGTATTCGCCGACCGAGGCCCATCTGCCGCCGGGTGCCTGGTTGCCGTCGTTGGCCTGGCCCTGCCCACCGACGCCGAGGGTGAACGTGTCACCCGGGTTGACCGGGATGGTGGCGCCTATCTTCGCGCCGACACCGCCGCCGACGGTACCGCGGCTCAACGTGTTGTTCCCGCCGCTGGCCCCGCTGATCTGCAGGGCGCGTTGGTGATACCGGCCGACACGACGACACTCTGCGGAGCACCGGTGAATCGGAAGGTCTGCGGGGTGCCGGATGCGAGTGCCGTGGCGCGCGGGGCGGCGGGCGGAGCGGCCTGCGCCTCGCTTGCGCTCAGGACGCCGCTCATCGCGAGCGTGCCGACGATGCCGAGTGTGGTGGGTAGGACGCGTTTGTTCATCAGAGTCTCCGTCGATCGTGTGACGCGTTTGGTGCCGCGAGCTTCCTGTCGAATAGGCACGGAACAGGTCATGTTTGTCCGCGAGCCGTCCGAGTGAGACAGAGAGTCACAGTTGGCGATGACTACACGCAGTCGGGCACGTCGTCAGGGGCAGCCGGTCTTGGTGGGGTTCTTGATGGTGCCGTCGGGCATGAAGGTGCTGCAGAAGGTCGCGCCGGTGAGGTTGACGTTGGTGAGGTTCGCGCCGGTGAGGTTGGCCTCGGTCAGGTTCGCGCCGGTGAGGTTGGCGCCGCTGAATGAGCCTTCGCTCATGTTGGTTCCGGTGAAGTTGGCGCCGCGCAGGTCGGCGCCGGTGAAGGTGCCGAGTCTCCCGTCGGTCCCGACGAACGAGGCTCCGGCGAGATCGGCGCCGACCATGTTGGTGAGGACGATCTCGGCTTTGTCGAACGTTGCGCCTTCCATGGTCGCGTTGACCGCGGAGGTGGCGCCGAGCTGGATGCTGGTGAAGTTCGCTTGGTTGGCGTGCGCGAAGGCCATGCTGCCGAGGTAGAAGTTGCTGCCCGACAGGTCAGCTTTGTCGAGGGTCGCGTAGCCGAGGAACCCTCCCTGCAGGTCGCTGTTGGCAAGCTTCGCCGCGGGGGCACTTGGTGTAGGCCTGGATCTTGCAGCCGTTGGCGAAGCTGCCGGCGCCGACCTGGTGGCCGTTGATGAGGGCGTTGACCGCGCCGTAGAACGGGCTGCTGGACGTGAGCGGGATCGGCCCGCCGGGGCCGGCGGGGTGGATTGCCCGGGACACAGGCCCTTGTGCGGGTTTTTGACGCTTCCGCCGGGCATCAGCGTGTTGCAGTAGGTCACGCCGGCCAGGTTCGCCCCGGTGAGGTCGGAGCCGGCGAAGTCGCCATTGGACAGGTTCGCCTTGGCGAGGTAGCCCCGGTCAGGTTGTCACCGTTGAAATCGGTGTCGGACAGGTTCGCCCCGCTCAGATCGGCGTGGCTGAGGTTGCTGCCGACCACCGCGCCAAAGTTCGCGTCCAGCCCTCGCAGGTTGGCACCGGGCAGGTAGGAGTTGTCGATGCCGCCCAGGTGCAGGTTCGAGTTCTTCAGTGACAGACCGGGGGCGTAGATCGCGTTGAGCGAGACCCCGGTCAGGGTGGTGTTGCTCAGGTCGGCGTCGGCCATCGATGCGCAGGTGAAGCTGGCCATCGCCACCGCCGCACCGGACATGTTCGCGCCGCTCAGCGTGGCGTAGTTAAGCAGAGCACCGCGCAGCATCGCGCCAGCCAGTTGGGCGTTCGGGCAGTTCGTGTGCGCGGCGATGACGCACTCGTTTACCGTGGCGCCGTAGCCGACGCGGGGCTGGTTGCCCTCGGCCAGCAGGGCGTAATACGGGTTAGTGTTCGGCACCATGATCGTGCCGCCGGGGGTGGCCGGATTCGTCGGGCTGGCTGGGCTGGATGAGATCGGCCCGGGGCTGCCCGGATTCGAGGCGGTGGTCGCTGAGCTGCAGGCGGTGGTGAGAGCCAGGGCAGCGATGACCGCCCCGACGACCAAGGACACAGGCTTCTTGGACATGACAAACGTCCTCCTCCGTGCGATGGGTTGGGTGGACTGCTACGTCGTGGCGTCGGCGCGTGCCCGGCGCCCAGGGTGGTGCGTGGTCGGTTACCTGCCGGTCGTGACCATCGCGCTCGGCGTGGTGTCGCGGCCGCCGGCGTCGCTGATCCGCTTGCTGCGGTTGACCGCGAACAGGATCAGCGCGATCGGCAGCACCCAGTTGAGGATCAGGTCGACCGGGCGGGCGCCGGCGACCGGGTTCGATGCCGGGTCGAGCCGACCGGCAAGCAGGTGGCCGGCTCCCATGACCGCCGCGATGCCGCCCCACAGCGCGCTGATCTTGCGGTTGACCGAACGGAACACCGGCGAGGTCCAGTACTCGCGGGGCACCGCTTCGCGGGCGTATTGGGCGGTGAACGGCACGGTTATCGCGGAGACGAGCATGATCGCGGCCAGGACGAGCGCAGCGGTCCCGCGGCCGTAGTCAGCGATCCAATCGGTCACCGACTGCCCGCCGGAGAAGCCGACGAACGCCAAGACCCCGAAGGTAGCGACGCCGGTGAGATCGATGATCTTGACGCCGCTCTTCCGGCTCTCCCTGATGAGGAAGAACAGTGACAGGGCGGCGGCGGCCAGGGCGGCGATCGCGGCGGCGTCGGCGCCGCGCCGATTGGTGATCACGCTGAAGACGACCCACGGGATCAGGCTGAGAAACATCTTGTTCGAGTTCATGCGTACTCCTGGAGCAGATGGGATGTGGTTAGACGGCGATGCGGGTCAGGGCCTAGTCGAGCGCTACGGTGGGGAAGGCCTCGACGTAGCGGTGCCCGGCGGCGCCGAAGTAGGTGCAGGTGTGGTCGGTGAGGTCGACGCGGAAGCGGATGACGCCGGCCTTCCACGAGTCGGCCAGGAAGTCCGCGAAGGTGGTCTGTCCGGCTTGATCAGCGCGAATCGCGGCGATAAGCGCAGCCTCGTCCCAGTCGGGCACGGCCGACACTGATCCGGCGATCGGGTCGGAGGTCTGCGCGACGGCGCCATCGGCCAGGTGGTAGATGCTGCCGCCGGTAGCGACGGAGGTCTCCACCGCGGTGATGCCGGCCACGCGCAGCGCTTCGGCGTAGTAGGGGAAGCCGTTGACCCGGGGTCGGGCGGCGGCGCCGCGGCGCTGGGCCTGCTGAACGGTCTCGACGAGGTTCGTAGTCATCGGTGTGTCCTGTTCTCTTGACGTGTGCAAGTTCATCGCCGCCATCCGAGCGACCAGCCCTGACGGGGCCACCATCGGGACTCACCCACAGGTTCGGTCAGGCGGCGGTGGCGGGTGCGAGTGCGAGATCAGGCATTGGCTGGTTGAGCTGGTACATCCGGTGGGTCATCGCGGCCCGGGCCCGGAATGGGAGGAGCCGGGTCACGACGTGGCCGATAAGCTTCGCGTCGGGTGAGAGGTTGTACTTGTAGCGGGGCTTGCGGGCCTCGACGATCGCGGCGAGCTTGGCGGCGGCCTGCTCGGGTGTCAGCAGCATCTTGACGCTGTCGGAGCGGTCTCCCATCGTCGCGAAGTGCTCGAGGTAGGGCCGGTACCGTTCCCGCTCGCCGGCCGGGATCGCCGCCAGGCTCTCCAACGCGGCGCCGGTCGTTTTCGCGTGCAGCGGGGTCTTGGTGACGCCCGGGTTGGCGAGCACGGTGTGGATGCCCAACAACCCCAGGTCGTAGTACATCGACTCGGTCAACCCGGTCAGCCCAGCCTTGGTCGCGTTGTAGAAACCGATGAAGGGGGAAGCCATCACCGACGCCCACGACGCGACGTTGATTACCCGCGCCTTGTCCCTTTTCGCGTCGTTGTCCGACTCGTTGAAGCGGCGCAGCAGCGGGACGCTGGCCTGGGCCACCAGATAGGGCGCCATCAGATTAACGTCGATGATTTGCCGTACCCGGTCGACGTCGGCGAACTCGAACGGCGCGGTGTAGCCGATCCCGGCGTTGTTGATCACCGCATACAAGCCGTCAACGCCAACAGCGGCGTCGACCTGCTGCAGTGCGGGGCCGATCTGCTGGAGATCACTCAGATCGAGCTGGATCGGATGGACGTTCGCCAGCTCGGCGAGAGCCGCCCGGTCCCGGGGATGGCGGTAGGTCGCGAACACCGTGTAGCCGCGGTTCGACAGTGCCTGCGTGGTTGCCTGTCCGATGCCTGAGGTGGCACCGGTGACGAGAACGTTCTTGGTCATCATCGTGTCCGTTCAGTTTGTGGGCGAGGACTGCGGGTGCTTACTTGCGGGTGCGAGTTCCTGACGGGTTCAGGTCGGCAGCTGTGAGGACGAGACTGATCGCCGACCGCATGCCGGCCAGGTATTCGTCGCGGTCGGAGGTCTGCTGCTTCACCCCGTAAGAGGCTGCTTGCAGGACTTGGGCGGCCTGCCCGACGCCGACATCGGCGACCGGCCACGCCCGGCGCCCTAGAGCGCCCTGTAGCCGGGCGCTGACCTCGGCCACGATCAGGGCGTCGATATCCGCGACCGCCTCCGGGACCAGCGCTTGGGCCGTGGTCAACAGCTCCGAGAGCAGCGGCAGCGACTCGCGGGGCATCGTCTCGTCGAACGCCGCCAGCAGCTGCTCGGACAGACTCAGGCCCTCGCGCCACAGGGCGACGTGGGCGATCTCGCGAGTCGAGCGGCACAGGCTGTCGACCACCGCCGCGAACAATGCCTCCTTGCCCGGGAAGTGCAGATAGATCGCCTGCCGGGACAGGTTGGCTGCGGCGGCGACCGCGTCCATCGACGCTTTCTTGTAGCCGAATCGCAGAAAGATCGGCACCGCCGCGGCGACGATCTCGTCCCGGCGGGTGGACACTGCGGCGCTGCCGCCCTCTATCTCCATCGATGCCATGCGACTTACTTTACAGTAGTACGCAATCTTGTCAAGCTCGTCAAGCAGTCTAAGGCCCGGCTTGCTATCACCGCCGTTACCGTTGAGAAGCGCCCGGTCAGCGAGGTCGCGAAGTCCCACGGAGTGGCCCGCTCGTGGATTCGCACGCTGGCGGGCCGCTATAAGGCCGAGGGCAAGGCCGCGTTCGAGCCGCGGTCCCGGGGGCCGAAGACCTCACCGGACGTAACCGCCCCGGACACCGTGGAGCTGATCACCCGGCTGCGGAAGGAACTGGCCGGGCAGGGGCTGGACGCCGGGCCGCAGACCATCGCCTGGCACCTGAGGCACGACCACCAGGTGAAGGTCTCGCCAGCGGCCGTCAGCCGCCGCCTGGCCCGCCAGGCACTGGTCACCCCTGACCCGTCGAAGCGCCCGAAGTCGTCCTGCATCCGGTTCGCCGCCGAGCAGCCGAATGAGCGCCGGCAGTCCGACTTCACTCACTACCCGCTGGCCGGCGGCCAGGACACCGAGATCCCGACCTGGCCCGCCGGCCGCTCCCGCTACGCGCGCTCTCGCTCGCCGCGCACCACCGGGTCACCGGCCCCGCCGTCCTGCCGGCCTTCTGCGCCGCGTGCGAGCAGCACGGCATTCCCGCCTCTACCTTGACCGACAACGGCATGGTGCTCACTACCCGCCTGTCCGGCTCCAGCAGACGATGAAGAACCGGCCATGCGCCCAGCCCCGCCAGCCCGACACCCTCGCCGGCCTGCAGGGCCTGCCCGATGCCTTCGCCGGCATCTACAACGCCAACCGCCCGCAACGCTCACCGGAAGGCCGCGCCACTCCCGCCACCGCCCACGCCGGCCGCCCCAAGGCCGTCCCCGCCGACAGGGCCGCCGACACCCACGACCGCGTCCGCACCGACCGTATCGACGCCACCGGGCTCGTCACCCTCCGCCACCAAGGGCGCCTTCACCACATCGGCATCGGCCGCCCCCACGCCGGAACCCGCGTCCTGCTGCGGCGTTGAAGGTGCCATCTCAGGCCTCCCGCAGCAGCTGCACGAGCTCGTGCCGTGATGTGGTGCCGGTCTTCGCGTAGACGTTGGACAGGTGGAACGCGACGGTGCTGCGGGTCACGTACAGCTCGCGGGCGATCTGCGCGTAGCTGAGGCCTTCCAGCAGCAGGGCCGCGACGTCGCGCTCGCGGTCCGACAGCGGGGAAAGCGGGTCGTCCGCCGCGCGGGCGGCCGCGGGCAGCAGCCGCGGGGCGTACCCGCCAGCGCCGAGGGCGGCCAGGGCACTCTCGGCCTCGGCGCGGGCCCGGGCCGAGGCCGGGTGCCCTTGGGCGGTCGCGGCGGTCGCGGCGTCGACGCGCAGCAGTGCCTCGAACGAGACGATCCCTGGGAGGGCGCCGACCGAGAGCAGGGCGTCGGCGTTCGCATCGCCGCGGGTGCCCGCGGCTAGCGCCTGCAGCCACGCCACGGCGTGCTCCCGCCAGGTGCCACCTGGGGCTTGGCTGAGCCGGCTCGCGCATTCGTCGACCGCGTCTGTGTCGCCGGCCCAGGCGGCGCCGATGCCGGTGGTGAGGTACCACAGGTAGGGCACGGCTCCCTTCGCGTGCGCCAGGGGGTCTCCCATGTCGGCTGCGCGCTGTGCGTGCCAGCCGCTGCGCTCGGTTTGGGTGCCTGCGTAGGCGAGGGCGGCGACGTCGGCCATGTCGCCGCAGTACACCGCGCCGGGTATGGGTCCTGCGATCCGGGCCGCTCGGCTGGCGGCGATCGCGGGACCGACCGGCTTGCCGTCGGCGACCGCGGCCAGCGGGGTCACGGCGAGGGCGGCGGGGTGCGGGGCGCCCAGTGGGGCGATCAGCGGCAGGCCGATGCTGATGGACGCGCGGCGCCATTCGCCCGCGGTCCACTGGGCGAAGCCGAGCAGCGAGTGCATGACCCCGTCACCGAAGCCGATCGTGCCGTCCCCGATCCGGGCGGTGACCAGCGAGAGGTCATCGATCGCCTGGCGTGTCATGCCGGTCAGCGCGTAGACCGCCCCGCGCCACGACAATCGGGTGAGCCCGCCGGCCGAGGCTGCCAGGGCCGCGCGGTCGGTGCCGCGTTCTGACTCGAAGCCCCACAGGTCGCCTTGCCCGGCTAGCGCCTGCCGGGCCTGCCCGTAGGCGAAGGTGAAGGTTCCCTGCAGGGCAGGGTCCGGGGTGGCTGAGGCGTGGGCGGTTTCCAGGTCGGGCAGCGCCGTCCCGGGGTCGCGGCCGACCGCGACCGCCAGCCAGCCGCGCAGCACCCGGGCCCGGTAGCGGTTGCGCGGGGACAGGGCGGCGATGTCATCCTCGGTGAGCGGGGCAAGAAGGCTGGCAGCCCGCGTCCACTGCTTCGTCGCCGACAGCAGCTCAGCCGCCACCAGCCGCCGGTGCGGGCTGTCCTCGGCGCCCTCGGTGACGTGCGCGGCGTCGTCGAGGTCATGGGCCAGGATGGACTCGAAGTCGCCGTCCAGCGACCGCCGCTCCGCCTCGGCCAGGGAAGTGGAAGCTTGTGCTGCCAGCCGCAGGAACCGTGCGGCCTCGCGGAACCGCTGCCGCTCGTGCAGCAGGCCGGCGTGGGCTTCCAGGTCACGGGCGAGCCCCTCGTCCGGGGAGGCTGACGCCGCGGACCGGTGCAGCAGCCGGTCCCCCGTCGCGGGAAGCCGGGCGGCGGCCGTGCCGTGCAGCTTCCGGCGCTGGGCGAGCGGGATGCCGTCGTAGACCGCCGCCCGGATGACGGCGTGGAAGATGCGGACCCGCGGCCGGGCCGCGGTCCGGTCGGTCCGCACCAGGTTCTCGCCGCGCAGCACGGCGAGGGCGGCTCCGGCGTCCGCTACCCCGCCGACGGCTGCCGCGGTCGTGGTATCGCTCCAGGTGTCGCCCAGGACTGCCAGCGCGTGCAGGAGCCGGGCGGCGTCAGGGTCGAGCCGGGCCACGCGGGCGTCCATCCGCGCGGTGAGCTCTGCCGGCGCGGGCAGCTCGCCGCTGGCGGCCAGCGCCGCGAGCTCGGCGGCCGGGTGCTCCCGCAGCAGCGCCCGGATGTGCAGCGGGTTGCCGGCGGTGTGCTCCCGCAGCCTCTCCGGCAGGCCGGCCGGGGCGTCAGGCGCCAGGGCCGAGACCAGTTCGGCCGCAGCCGCCTGATCGAGCCCGCCGAGCCGGATAACCTGCCCGTCGCTGTCCGCGACGCGGCTCCAGGCCGCGTGCGCCCGGCCCGGCGGGCGGACGGCCGTCACGACGAGCAGCCGGTCGCCCACGGCCCGCCTGACCAGGGCCGCGAGGGCGTCGAGGGAGTCGCGGTCAATCCACTGCAGGTCATCGGCCAGCAGCGCGACCGGCCCGGTCAGCTGCAGCCGGTCGACGACGTCGCCCAGCACGCGGGCAGCCTGCAGGGTGTGCTCGGGCAGGGCCGCCCCCTCGGGCACCGCGTCCCACTCGCGCAGCAGCTGCAGGCGCTCGTCCTGCGCGCTTTCCTCGCCGCCCGCGCGCAGCACGTGGAACCCGCCGAGCCGCCGGGCGACCTCACGCAGCAGGGCGCTCTTGCCGTAGCCCGCCTCGCCTTCGATGCTGAGCACCGTCGGTTCCCCGGCCCGGGCAGCGGCGATCGCCCGGTCAATCAGGGTAAGTGCGCTCTCGGGCCACCGCACGCGCGTGTTCACCTCCCCGGCCCCGCCGCGGGAACTGTCCATTTCGTACAGTCAGCCCCGCCGCGAGATGTTCCACGCTGATGGTATCGGCCCGGCACCGAGCCGGGCCCGTCGAAGGACTCCCGCATGAACCCGCTCACCATCATCATGGGCTTCATCCCGCAGGCCGTCTTCATGATCCTCGTCAACTGGCTCCCCCTCGGCGGGGCCGCTGCCGCAGGCCTCGCCGTGGCGCTCGCGCTCATCGCGTTCACCGCCGCCCGCGGAGGCGTCAAGGTCCTCCCGGTCGTGCAGGCGGTCATCCTCGCCGTGTTCACCGTCGTCGGCTTCGCCGTCAACCGCCATGATGCGGCATCGTTTGAGCCCTACGCCCGCGGGGTCGCCAGCCTCGCCCTCGCGGCGTTCATCCTCGCCACGAGCGTCTCCCGCCCGTTCACCGCCCAGTTCGCCCGGGCCGGCGTGCCGCCCCAGTACTGGAACAGCCCCCAGTTCATCGGCGTCAACCGCCGCATCAGCACCGCCTGGGGCCTCGCGGTGCTCGCGGTCGGCGCCGCCCACATCGTGGCGGCGCTCGCGGGCGGCGGCGCCCCGCTTATCCGGATCCTGCTCGACTGGGGCGTCCCCGCCGCCGCGGCCTACCGCGCCTACTCCGTCACCCAGCGCGAGATCGCCCGCAGCGCCCAGGCCCGGCCGGCCGACGCGAGCCAGGCCGCAGCCCCGCCCGCTCCCTGAACCCGACGCAACCGAACCGAGCCCGAGGAGAACCTCATGAGCACGACCACAACCAGCACCGCCCGCACGACCGCCGCCCTGGACCGGCAGGGAACCGCCTCCCACGAGGTCTACACCGCCGGCTTCTACACCGGGGCCGGCGAGTGGGACTTCACCGTCCGCGCCATCCTCGGCAAAGCCTCCCGGGGCGGCGCCGACGCCGGCGAGGTACTGGCCACCGTCGCCGCCGTCCCGCCAGGCGACCGCGCGGGGTGGTTCTCCGCCTGGACCGCACTGGGCGACCGCATCGCCGCGATCGCCGCGGCATCCGCGGCCGCCGGGCACCGGGTCAGCGCCGCGCGCGCCTACCTGCGGGCCGCCGACTACTACGCCGTCGCCGTCAACTCGATCGACGGACTTGACGGCGACACCAGCGGCCTGCTGCCCGCCTTCCGCGCCAGCCGCGCCGCCTGGGAAGGCTTCGTGGCCAACAGCCGCTGGCCGGTCGAACGGGTCGACATCCCCTACGAGGGATCCAGCATGCCAGGCTGGCTGTTCAGCCCGGACAACTCCGGCGCCAGGCGCCCGGCCCTGGTCATGAACAACGGCAGCGACGGCTCGATCAGCGGGCTCTGGTGCGAGGGCGCCGAAGGAGGGCTCGAGCGCGGCTACAACGTGCTGCTGTTCGACGGGCCCGGGCAGCAGTCAATGCTCTTCGAGCGCGACATCCCGTTCCGCCCCGACTGGGAGAAAGTACTGACGCCCGTCGTCGACTTCCTCCTGCGCCGCGACGAGGCCGACCCTGGGCGGCTCGCCTTGTACGGGGTCAGCCAGGCCGGCTACTGGGTCGCCCGCGCCCTGGCCTTCGAGCACCGCTTCGCCGCCGCGATCGCCGACGGGGGCGTCGTAAGCGTCGCCCGCACCTGGCTCGCCCGCTTCCCTCAGCCAATGCTGGACCTCTACCACTCAGACAAAGCCGCCTTCGACCAGCTCATGCGCCAGCACATGGCCGCGCCCGAGGCCCGGGCCGGACGGGAGAACTGGGCGTTCCGCGCCCGCCCCTACGGCGTCGAGGGCTACTCGGCCGTGCTCGAAGAGGCGGCGAAGTACGACGTCACCGGCGTCGCCGGGCAGATCACCACCCCTCTCTACATCACCGACCCCGACGGCGAGCAGTTCTTCCCCGGCCAGTCCGCCGAACTCGCCAGGCTCGTACCCGGCGCCACCCTCGCCCGTTTCACCCAGCAAGAAGGCGCCAGCTACCACTGCCAGCCCATGGCCCGCGAACTCACCGAGCAGCGCATGTTCGACTGGCTCGACGAGCACATCGCCCGCCCGCCGGCCCGCTGAACCGGGCCGGTTCCCACGGTTCCCATGGCCGAGAGCTGGAGGCGCGGCGCGCCCGCCGGCCTCATGCCGCCGGCCGGCGGGCGCGTATGCTGCTACGCCGCCGCGCCCGCGGCCGCGGCGGCCCGCCGACGACGACGGAGCCGCGGCACGCTCCGCGACCCTCCGCCCTCGTCGGAAGGGGCCGGGAGCGCACCCCTGCCGCGGGCCGTCCGTGGCCGTCCGTGGAAACGCCGACGGTGCGAACCGACCGTCAGAACGATGCACACCGACCGTCCTAGAAGGACGGACGCCGTCCGCTATACGTCCGTGGACAGCGCAATCTGACGGTCCACAGCGCGACAAGGTGACACACGCCCGGACCGAGAAAAATGGCCCGCATAGCGCGAGATATCGCAGCTAGTGGGCCATTTGTGCTGGCCAGTGGCAGGTGTTGGGTTCGAACCAACGTAGGCTGAGCCGACGGTTTTACAGTCCGCTCGCTCCGCCCGAGTCACCCCGCTGGCCGCGATCTAGCGCGTCGAAGGTCATTCCTATAAGGTCAGATCAGCTAACTATTAATGACAAGCTCTTAAGTTAGTCGCTGCCGACAGCCGAGGAGCGGCCGATGACGATCATGCCGATCGAGCGAGGGAAGATCCGCGAGTACGCGACGGCGACCGGGGCGGCCCGCCCGGCCTACCTGGACGATCCGACGGCGCCTGTCCCGCCCACGTTCCTGGCCACCGTGGTGTTCTGGACGCCCATCGGCGAGACGGTCCGGTCACCCGAGGTGCTCCTGGCGTGTGCCGAGGCCGGGGTCCAGGCCGACCTTGGCAGCCTGCTGTCGCTCGAGCAGGAGTACGTTTACTACGGAGCGCCGCCGCGCGCGGGGGAGACGCTGCGCACCGCCGAGCGGCTGAGCGACGTCACCGTGAAGCGGACCCGCGACGGCCGGGCGTTGGTCGTGATCCGGTTCACCGTGTCCTTCCACGGCGAGCGCGGCGAACTGCTGGCAGAGTGCCACTACACCTCGGCCTACGTGCAGCGGGGGACCAGGCCGCAGGAGCGCCCGTGACCGGCCTCGCCCCCGGCGCCCGGCTACCGGAGCGCGTCTTCGGTCCGGTCACGATGACCGATATCGTCCGCTACCAGGGTGCCAGCGGCGACATGAACCCGATTCACCACGACGACGAGTTCGCGCGGGCGGCCGGGTTCCCCGCCGCGATCAGCGTGGGCATGCTCGGCGCCGGCTGGCTGGCCGCCTACTGCACCGAGCACCTGGGCGAGGAGACCGTGCGCCGCTTCCGCACCCGTTTCTCGGCGGTCGTGTACCGCGGCGAGCGGCTGACCGCCTCGGCCGAGGTGGTCAGCCGGTTCGCCCGCGACGGGGAAACCCGGGTGGAACTGGCCATCCAGCTGCGGAAGGACGACGGCGGCGTGGCCATAAGCGGCACCGCCGAGTTCGCGGTGAGCGAGGAGAACTGTGCAGACGAGAACTAACGAGCGCCCGGGACTGCCGATCGCGCTGGTGATCGGCGGCGGCGGGATGGGCATGTCGACCGCCAGGCGACTCGGCCAGTCGCACCGGGTGGTGCTGGCAAGCCAGTCGGCTAGGAAGAACTCCGGCCGCGAGGCGGCGCTGCGCGAGGACGGCATTGACGCGGTGGCGGTGCAGTTCGACGTGACCGATGCCGGCTCGGTGGCCGGGCTGGCGGAATTCGTGGCACAGCGAGGTCAGCTGCGCACGCTGGCGCACGTGGCAGGGCTTTCGCCGTCGATGGGGGACTGGCAGCTGATCTTCGGCGTGAACCTCATCGGGACCGCGCTGATGGAGCGCGCCTGCCTGGGACTCGCCTGCCCGGGGACCGCGGCGGTCTTCGTCTCCTCCTCAGCCGGCCACCTGGCCAAGCCGCCGCCCGCCGACGTCGCGGCCGCACTCGACGACCCGCTCGCGCCGGGCTTCTTCGACCGGCTAGACGAGGTGATCGCCAAGCAGGAGCAGACCCCGCTGCAGGCCTACCGGCTGTCGAAGTGGGCGCTGAACCGGATGTGCCGTCGCCGCGCGGGCGCCTGGGGCGCCAAGGGCGCCCGGATCGTCTCTATGTCGCCAGGCCCGATCGCGACCCCGATGGGAGCGAAGGAGCTGGAAGGACCGAGCCGCGAGGTGAAGCTGAGGCTGATGGAGAAGGTGCCGATCGCCCGCGAGGGCACCATGGTCGAGATCGCCGACGCGATCGAGTTCCTCGCCTCCGACCGGGCCTCCTACATCACCGGCACCGACCTGCTTGTCGATGGCGGCATGGTGGCGGCCACCCGGACGGTCCCCGCTTGAGCAGGGAGCCGACGGTGACAGGCATACCGACGGTGACAGGCACCGCCAAGGAGGCCGGGACGGGACCGCTGGCCGGGCTCACTGTCGTCGACCTGTCGGCCACCCTGCCCGGCGCCCAGGCGACCCAGTTCCTGGCCGACGCCGGGGCCGACGTCATCCTGGTGGAGCGCCAGGGGGGCAGCCCGCTGCGCGCCGACCCCGGCTGGCCGGGGCTGCTGCGCGGCAAGCGCAGCATCGTCCTCGACCTGCGCGACGGCGGCGACCGAGACGTGCTTGACGGTCTGCTGAGCCGGGCCGACGTCATGGTGACCACCATGCGGCCCGCGGCCGCCGAGCGGCTCGGCTTCACCGCCGAGCGGCTCACGGCACGGTTTCCGCGGCTGGTGGCGGCGATGATCACCGGCTGGGGAAGAAGCGGCCCGTGGGCGGGCTACAAGGGCTACGAGGCGCTGATCATGGCCAAGACCGGGATCCTGCACTCGAAACGGCAGCTGACACCGGGCCAGGATCCCGCCTACGTGTCGGTGCCTTACGCCTCGTACGCCGCGGGGCAGACCGCTGTCCACGGCATACTCGCGGCGTTGCTCGAGCGCGAGTCGAGCGGCCTCGGGCAGGTGGTGGAGGCGAACCTAGTGTCGGCCGTCGGCTCGCTCGACACCTACAACTGGTTCTACGAGATGATCCTGCGCCGCTACCCGGACGCGTTCAAACCGCTCGCCGACGCCTTCGATACCCGCGGCAGGCCGCAGTCCCGGCTGATGTACGCGCTGCTCGTCGCCGTCACCAAAGACGGCACCTGGCTGCAGTTCGCGCAGTCGGCACCCCACCTCACGCAGGCCTTTCTTGAAGAGCTCGGGCTTGCGGATGAGGTCAGGGAAGCAAAGTGGGCAGGCTTCCCCGACCTGCCGTCGCCGGAGCTGCGCCTCGAGTGGTGGGAGAAGATGCTGGCCAAGGTCGGCGAGCGCACGCTCACCGAGTGGGAAGCGGTATTCGACCGCAACGCCAACGTGTTCGGCGAGCAGTTCCGCACACCGGACGAGGCGCTCGCGCACCCGCAGCTCGTCCACGAGGGCCGCGTGATCACGGTGGACGACCCCGACCTGGGGCCGGTACGCCAGCCATCAACCATGGTGCACGCCGGCCGCCGGCCGCTGACCGAGATCCGTCGCGCGCCCCGGCTTGACGAGCACGCCGCCGAGATCCGCGGGCTGGTCGAGGACCCGCCGCCATCAAGGCGACAGTCAATAGCAGACGGAACGGGTTGCGGCGTCGCCGATCCCGCCCCCGGTGCCTGTCCGCTGGCCGGGGTGACGGTGCTCGAGCTTGGCGGCATGTTCGCCGCACCGTTCGGCGTGACCGTCCTGGCCGACCTCGGCGCCCGGGTGATCAAAGTCGAGCCGCTCGACGGCGACACCATCCGCGGAATAATGGCGTTCCCCGAGGCGGGCGGCGGCAAGGTCTTGCAGGGGAAGGAGAGCATCGCTCTCGACATCCGCACGCCAGAGGGCCTGGCAGTCGTCTATGACATCGCCCGGCGCTGCGACATGGTGCTGCAGTGCTACCGGGCCGGCGTGGCGGCCCGGATCGGCATCGACGAGGCAGCGCTCAAGGCGGTCAACCCGGATCTGGTGTACCTGAACGCGCCCGGATACGGCATCGACGGACCGTACGGCGGCAAGCCTGCCTACGCGCCGTCGATCGGCGCGGCGTCCGGGGTGTCGCTGACCGACGCGCCGCTCGGCGGCTCACGTCCGGAAACCCACGAGCAGCTGCTGAGCGGCGCGCGCAACCTCCGGGCGGGCGGCACCGTGCCCGCGGTGCAGTCCGACGGCATCGCCGCGCTCGGCGTGGCATCCGGCCTGCTGCTCGGTCTTTTCGCCAAACGGCGGGCTATCGCGCTGACTGACATGACTACCACCATGCTCGGCAGCTGCACCCAGGCGCTAATCGGCCGAAACACGAGCTACCAGGACCGTCCGCCGCTGACCCGGGTCGACGACGAGTTCCGTGGCCTCGGCCCGCTGTACCGGCTGTACCGCGCGGCCGACGGCTGGGTGTTCCTCGCCGCACCGGCCGAGCGGGACTGGCCTGCCCTCATGACTGTGCTCGGCGACTATGGGCTCGGCGACGACAGGAGCCTGTCCGGTGAGCGCTTCGCCACCCCGGAGCGCCGGCTGGCCAACGCCGCCGCACTCGCCGAGACGCTTGAAGCCATCTTCGCCACCGGGGCCAAAGACGAATGGGAAGCGCGGCTGACCGCCGCCGATGTCGGCTGCGTCGCCGTCGCGCAGGTGAACGCCGAGTGGCGGATGCAGGACGACGAGTTCTACCAGGCCGGGTACGCAGTAGACGCGGTCAGCCCCATCTTCGATGAGCACCGGCGCCCGGCCCCGCTCAACCGCTTCTCCCGCTCCGTGACCAAGCCGGATGCGGGCTGCCGCCTCGGGCAGCACACCGACGCGCTACTGCGCGAGATCGGCTACGACGACGCCCGGATCGCCAGCCTGCGCGAGCAGGACATCGTGCGGTGATGGAGGATTCATGACGATTCCGGTTCCGGCCGCACTGAAGCCATCCGGCTCTGTGCCGTCCGCGCCGCCGCGCCGGCCAGGCTCCGTCCGGCGCACCGCCACCATGGACTTCACCTGGCCCGACGGCATGACCGGGGACACCGTTCTCGACGGCAGGGCCCGTGACCTGCGTACCAACGGCGACGGTGCGGCGACCGTGCTCGCCGAAGGCTCTCTTCGCGTGGTGAGCGACTACCAGCGGATCATCAGGGAGATCGGCTCGGCCCCGGAACTGCCCGCGCTGCGCAGCCTGGCCGGCGAGCCGGCCATGTCCGGCTTCCGGCGGCGGCTGGCCGCGACCGGCGCCACCGCGTCCGTTGCCGGGACGCCGCTTTTCCAGTTGCTCGACGACCTCCCTGGTGCGACGCTCGTCTCCGGGGCCGCCTGGCAGCGCTGGTATGACATGGACCGCTACCTGGAACTCAAGGCGGACGTGCGCCGGCGCGTGATGACAGATGTCTGCACCGGCTACCAGGACGGCTCGAGCGCGCTCAACCCGGACGGTACCCTCCGCTGGCAGCAGGGACGCGAGCCGGCCGTCGACATCGACGACACGGGCGACGACCTGGCCTGGCACCGCCATGCCGGCCCGCACGGGGTGACCATGCGGCGCGCGCGGCGGATCGACGTGTGGGCCGCCGGCCCGGTGCTGCACGTGGACGCCTTCTTCCAGGATTCCTCGTCCCTGCCGGATGGCGGGCGTCAGGCGATCCACGAGTACACGCTGACCGCGCAGGCGGACCTGGCCGCCGGGGTCGTGCGCTGCGTGGCCCCGGTGCCGCGGGTGCTGCCCTACGGCGAATGCCCGCTAGCCGTGCGGAATGTGGGCGCCCTGACCGGAGTGCCGCTGAGCGACCTGCGCGCCACGGTCCTCGAGCGGCTGCGCGGGCCGCTCGGCTGCACCCACCTCAACGACATGCTGCGCGCCCTCGCCGACGTCCCCGCCCTCGCCAGGCAGCTCCGCGCCGGGGGCTAGCCGATCGCGCCGGCGGTGCGCGTTCCGTTGGCCGGCACGAGCGCGTTGACCCTGGCAGACCGCCTGATTAGTTTCACGAATGATTGGCTCGCGGAAATAGGGCTTACGGCCTGCCGTCCTGAGTGAGGGGCCACATGGGCAAGCTTGATGGTCAGGTCGCGTTCATCACCGGCGCCGCTAGGGGCCAGGGCCGGAGTCATGCGGTCCGGCTCGCCCAGGAAGGCGCCGACATCATCGCGGTCGACATCTGCGCGCAGATCTCCTCGGTGTCGTACGCGATGTCCACCCCGGACGACCTCGCGCAGACCGTGAAGGAGGTCGAGGCCACCGGACGGCGGATCGTCGCCAGGCAGGCCGACGTGCGTGACGTCGAGGGCCTGCGGGCCGCCCTGGAGGAAGGGATCGCCGAACTCGGGGGACCGCGCATCGTACTGGCCAACGCCGGCATCGGCGTCGGCGGACCGAACTCGAGCGACCAGGACTGGCACGACGTCATCGCGGTCAACCTGACTGGCGTATGGAACACCGGACGGATCGCGATCCCGTCCATGATCGAGGCGGGCAGGGGTGGCTCGATCGTGCTCACCAGTTCGACCGCCGGCCTGCTCGGTGTCGCCACCAACGAGACCGGGCTGCTCGGCTATACCGCGGCGAAGACCGGTGTCGTCGGGCTGATGCGCAGCTGGGCCAACTACCTGGGCCCGCACAACATCCGGGTCAACTGCATCGCGCCGACCGCGGTCCGTACGCCGATGGCGGCCAACGTTTCCATCGCCGCCCTCTTCGAGGTCAATCCAGCGCTGGCACGGGCGATGTCGAACTCGCTGCCCGTCGAGATGGTGGAGCCGATCGACATCTCCAACGCGATCGCCTGGCTCGTGTCCGACGAGGGCCGGTACGTGTCGGGAACGGTCCTGCCAGTCGACGCCGGCTCGCTGAACAGGCGATAGGCAACCCGTTGACCGTCGCCCGGGCCAACGTCTAAATTAATACATGGAAGTCCGACTATCTGGTTTCCAGGTAACTGTCCAAGGGAGAGGCCGACGATGGCCCAATACAAAGAGTTCCTCGTCTCCGGTGACTGCCACATCATCGAGCCGCCTGACCTGTTCAAGAGCAGGCTCCCGGCCAACATGCGCGACCGCGCGCTGTGGGAGGAGGAGTTCACCCTCGAGGAGCCGATCGTCAAGGGCGGTCACACTGAGTTCAGGAAGCTGCACACCATTGGCTTTGACGGCTGGACGGTGTCCAAGTACCGCCAGTTCGAGGGTCACGACGGCACCACGCCTGGCTGGATTCCCGAGGACATCCTGGCCGACATGGACATGGAGGGCGTCGACGCCGCCGTGTACTTCCCCAACCTGGCGCTGTTCGTGCTGTTCACCGACGACCACGAGCTTTCCATCGCTCACGCGCGGGCGTGGAACACCTGGGTCGCCGAGACCTACCTCCAGCACAAGGACCGGATGCGTCCGGTCGCGGCTATCCCGCTGACCAACATCGCCGACGCGGTGGATGAGATCGAGCGGTCGGTCAAGCTCGGCCTGCAGGCGCTGATGCTGCCGGAGATCCCGCCGGAGCCGTACTGGTCGCGCAGGTACGAGCCGGTGTGGTCCTGCGCCGAGGCGCACGGCCTGCCGATCTTCTTCCACGTCGCCACCGGCGGTGTCATGGTCAAGGAAGACGCGTCCAAGACCGGAAGCACGGTCAAGGGCATGATGACCGCGATGAACATGGGCAAGGGCCAGCTGACCGACGACATGGTGGCCGGCCGCACCATGGGCGGCGGCAACACCGCGGCCGCCAGCCCGTCGAAGATCATGGCCGACCTGATCGGCGGCGGGGTACCCGAGCGGCACCCGGGCCTGCAGTTCACCCTGGTCGAGTTCGGCGCCAGCTGGCTGGTGTCGTACATGGCGTTCATGGACAAGTCGTGGCGCCGGGGTACCGGCCAGGATCCGAAGTGGTGGCTCGGCTTTTGGGACGACGACAAGTCGCCCTACGAGCAGCCCGCCATGGGCCGCCTCTTCAACATCAACGAGAAGTGGCCGTACCCGCTCAAGCCGACCGAGTACGTGCGGCGGCAGTTCCACATCCAGTTCGCCGACGACCCGGTGGCTGTCCAGGCCCGGCACATCACCGGGGTGTCCACGGTGGTCTGGGGCAACGACTACCCGCACGCCGAGGGCACATTCAACGGCACCGACGAGGTCATCGCCGAGCACTTTGACAGCACCGTGTCGGACGAGGACCGCGCCGCGATCCTCGGCGGCACCCTGGCCAAGGTGGCCGGCTTCGACACGAGCAAGAAGCTGGCGGTCGACCGGCAGCCGAGCAACGCGGCGGGCTGACATTCGCTGACACCGGAATCCCGGCCCGCGGGCTGACCGCGGGCCGGAGTTCCGCGTTCCGCCAGGAGTGACGATGGACTTTCCAGCCAGCACGCTGGCTGGACGATCGCGACGGGCTGGACCGGGGCCGATGAGGGGAACTTCACCGACACGCAGCAGGGGCTGTTCCATGCGGCACTGGAAGACGTGGCGTTGGCGTGCTATACGGTGCGACCGACCAGATGCCGTTTCGGCGGCCCGCTGATGTGCACGGCTACTCGTCGCGCATCAGCTCGGCGGTGGCCGGGGACAGCGGCGCGGTGAGCATGCCCACCCAGCCGTCGACGTAGTTGCTCAGCTGAGCCTCGCTGATCCGCTGGTGGCCGCGCGCGAGCTCGGCGAGCAGGTTGAGCACGCTGTTGTGCAGCTGCACCTCCCGGCCCAGCCGGGCACGCTCGGGCAGGCCGGACAGCAGGCCAGGCACGGCGTCCCTGAGCACGTTGACGGTGCTGTCCAGCGTCTGCGGCGGCAGGTACTCCGCGAACGTACGGGTATTGGCGCTCACTCGTGCCAGGAATGGCACGAACATCTCGCCCGCGTCGATGCTCTCGATCAGCGGGCGCACAATGATCCACACCGCCTCGCGGGGGTCGCCGAGCGCCCCGCGGTCCTCTGCCTCGCGCAGCAGCTCGGCCCGGCGTGCGTTGACCTTGCGGTAGCGGAACTCGAGCAGCGCGCGGACCAGGCCCGCCTGCGACCCGAAGTGGTAGGTGATCACCGAGGAGTTCGCCTGCCCGGCCGCCACCTGGATCTCGCGCAGCGTGACGCCTTCGACGCCGTTCATCGCGAACAGGCGTTCCGCGGCCACCATGAGCAGCTCACGGGTCGCTTCGCCGGTCGCGTGATGGCGCCTGCCCCGCGCGTTCTCCGCTTGCGCAGTCATGGTTCATCCTACAGCGGGCCCTGCGGTCTCGCGGGAAAAGATAATGAGTTGCTCTTAGAAAACTCTAGACAGTTGAATCAGTTAGTGAAATGCTCGGATCATGCCGAAGATCTGGACCAACTCGGGCGACTCCCACTTCCTTGAGCCGGCCGA
>Ga0335085_10004626_pt1 | contig 22672 bp, 17 predicted proteins | sample Lox_Sample_45_FD_206712 | JGI IMG/M metagenome (GOLD analysis project Ga0335085, IMG submission 206712) | Soil microbial communities from Loxahatchee National Wildlife Refuge, Florida, United States - Lox_Sample_4.5 | ecosystem: Environmental > Terrestrial > Soil > Wetlands | place: USA...
GTCCTGTTCTCGATTTTGTGCCTGTGCCTCTTCTGTGCCACGGGTACGGCCGCCGATCAAGAAACGGCCAAGAGCAAATACTGGGCTGCGGATATTCACCAGCAACCTCTGCCCGGCACTCGGCTCACTTCCGGGCTGACGATCTGTGACGAAGCGCTGTGGATGGGGCGCTGGGTCAACCGCTACTGGATTTCGACAGGAATCATCGAGCCGGAGTTCCACCTCGAGGGACAAGAAGAGAAGCGGGAGACCCTGCCGATTGACGGATTCCGTCTCTCCATTGAGGGTCAGGATCTGGCGGGAACGTGGCGCTGGGTGAAAGCGGAAAAGTCGGAGGTCCACAACCCCGACGGCCTGCTGGTTACTGTGGAACTTTCGAGTGATGCGCGTCCGGTAACGGTGAAGATTCACACCCTGCTTTATGGCGGACCCGTCATGGTGCGATGGCTTGAGGTCACCAACAGCGGCAAGAAGCCCACGGCGATTTCCGCCGTCTCACCCTGGTCAGGCCTCGTCTGGGACACCACCACCTATCAAGAGCGATTGCCGAAGGGAAGCGAGAGCCCTTTCGAGGTCGGGTACGCGCAGTACGAGGAATGGGGGCATGAAGGCGCGTGGCGCTTTGAGCCGGTCTCGAACGGTACTCGGGCCATTTCTGGTACGCGCGGAAGATCCGGATGGGGGCACCCCACGTTCTTTGCTCACAACAAAGCAACAGGAGAATGGTTTGTAAGCTCGCTCGGATGGAGCGGCAATTGGACCATTCAGGTGACCGGCAAGCAAAACCCGCAAGCTGACCGTGCCCAGTTCCTCTTCCAAATTGGCCCGAGCGCAGCAGATCCGGCCCTGCGAGTGTTGGACCCGGGCGAAACTGTGTCCACGCCCAAGGCTCACACGCTCTGCAAGCGCGGAGATTTGGACAGCGTCATCCAGGCCCTGCATGAGCATGTGCGGCGGGAGGTGTTGCCGCCCCCGATTCCAGAACGGGACATGCTGGTGGAAGCCAACCATCGGGGTTACATTGTCGACCACGAGAGTGAACAAGGCCTTAAACGTGAGATCGATCTGGCTGCCGACGTCGGCGCGGAAATGTTTGTGATCGATGCTGGCTGGTACGGACCGGAACCAAACCGCTGGGGCCCGAACGTGGGCGACTGGTACGCCGGCGCCTGGCTTCCCAACGATCTGAATCCGGTGCGCGAGTATGCCCGGCAGAAGGGCCTCCTTTTTGGATTATGGGTGGAAATAGAAAGCATTGGCAGCGCCTCGAGGCTGCGCCAGGAACATCCCGACTGGGTGCTGACCCGTGACGGCAAGCCCGTGGCCGACGGACGCCTGCTGGATTTGACGAAACCTGCTGTCACCGCATGGATGGAGTCAGAAATCGCCCGCATCATCAAGAAATACGACCTGGACCTCTTTCGCATCGACTACAACTCGAGCGCCGAAGAAGGCGGGAATCGCATCCTTGATGGGTTTACGGAAAACACCTTGTGGCGTCACGTGGATGCGGTTTACGCCATGTTCGATCGCCTGCACAAGCAATTCCCTCACGTTATCTTTCAGAACTGCGCGGGAGGCGGGGGTAGACTCGACCTGGGCATTATGAGCCGCTTTCAGAACACCGAACTCTCCGATTGGTTGCGCGCGCCTCGCGGGTTGAAAATCCTGAACGGCATGACCTGGATTCTGCCGCCGGAGGTTCTGCTTCGCACCTTTGGAACTGAATCGGATGGACCCGTCTCTGACGCCGACCTGGTCACGCAGTTGCGTGCCACCACCATGGCCCTGCCGATCTTTCGCGGTCTCAGTCCCACCCTCGCGGATTTCAACCCGCTTGAAAGAGATGCGGTGCGGTATAACGTTGACCTTTATGAGCATGTCATCCGGCCAATGTTGAAGGATTGCCGCGTGTATCACCACACTCCGCTAACTCCTTTGTTGGAGGGTTCGCCCTGGGTGGTTCTGGAATATTCCACTCCCGATTCCCAAAAAGGCCTGGGCTGGATATTTCGCACGGATGAATCCAGTGATGCGACGTATCGCTTCACTCCGCGGGGGCTCGATCTCTCCAAAACTTACGAAGTTACCTTTTCCAATAGCGGCCGGACCCTCGAAATTCCCGGGTACCTTCTGTTGCAACAAGGTATCCCGGTTCGATTGGAAGGGGATCTCACGTCGGAGCTTCTGATCTTTCGGGCAAAGTGAATGAGGATTGAGCATTCATTGCTACCCGCCAGTTTTATTGGTGGAAGAACGTAACGGCGGCTTTACGCCGCCATGTGGGGAGATAAACCCGCTGCCGCGTTGTCCCCCGCGAGCAAGCGTCGCAAAGGAGATGGAAATGTTATCCTTACGATCACTCCACATCATCCTGGTATTGGTCTTTCAATGCTTGTTCCTCGCGAATGCCACTCTGGCACACCCAGCCTCCGGCATCGTGGTTGACGCTCAAGGCCGGGTCTACTTCATATACCACGGCGTAATGCGGCTCGAACCCTCGGGGAAGCTAACAAACTTCCATGAAGACAGGGGTGGCCATTGGCTGGCAATAGACCCGGCAGGAGCTTTCTCGAAAGTGACACCGAAGGAGTTTGAAAGGATCACTCCCGATGGCGCTATACCCTGCCTGATATTTGCCAGCGGTGGCGCGCCTCTCGTCGTCGGCCAGGATGGCAATCTTTATTATGGGAGCAACGGATCGCCGGAGGAATCATTTCCGCCTGGAGCATTGGCCGTCGTGCGGCTGTCACCTGATGGTCGGAAGGATCTTTTCGCACCCTCACTCAAGCAAAAATTGGCTGAACTAAATGACGGCGTCACAGGATTGACCTCGGGTCCGGACGGCTCAATTTATGTCGCGACGTGGAAAGGGATGGTGAAACTGAAGAAAGATGGGTCCATTGCGAAAATCGTATACCCCGTAATAGTGAAGGATTGCGACAGCGACCCCGCCGATCACAACCCGGCTAATGCTTCTTCCCCGCTGCTTCGGGGTTTGGGTGTCGATTCCAATGGAAATATATATGTTGCAGCCACAAGCTGCCATCGAGTTCTGAAGATCACACCTGAAGGTCAGGTTACGTCCATCTTAAAGGCGGAGCGCCCCTGGTCCCCTACCGGCATTGCGGTAAGCGGCGAACACGTATTTGTCCTCGAATACACCAATGCAAATGGCCCTGCGACGGAAGGCTGGCGCCCTCGAGTAAGGAAAATTGCGAGAGACGGCACAGTGACGATTCTGGTGACTGTTCCCCCAGAAGCCTCATCTCTATCAAGCCCGCATCCTTGAAGGACGGAAAGCACGTGGTCAAAACTCAGTTCTTTAATTCGCCTTTTTCCCAACCCCGGTCACTCAGGAGCTCTTATGAATCGGCGCAAGTTTCTTGAGACAACAATAATTGGGGCAGGTGGCGCCATTTCCGGTGTCCCCGGCCGCCTATCCGCATCGCAAGCACTCGAAAGTCGCGACGGCTACATCCGGCATGAGGAAGACCATTGGGCCATTGGAAACTCCAAAGTGGAAAAAATCATCACTTTGAAAGATGGCAGGCTGCTTCTGACTTCCTTCAAAAACAAGTACTCGGGTCGCGAGTACATCCATGGTGATATCTCGTCTTCAGAGGTCCGGCTGACCGTTGACAGCAAGGAAATCACGGGCGCCAGCCCGGGTTGGGCGTTGACGGGAGAGGATTCTCTCCGGCTGCCGCAAGGAGAACTGCAACTTGTCCTGAAATTGCGGAATGGCCCTTTGGGAATTTCCAAGCATTACGTGCTCTACCCCGGCAGCCCGGTGATTCGTGAGTGGATTACCGTCGCGAATATTTCCACCCAATCGGTCACCCTTAGCGACCCCGCGTTCCTTGAGTCCCGCGTTCTGACGGCGGACGTGGAAAATCTCGACCTCTACTACATGACCGGCGGCTGCACCTCTTACAGTGTACAATTGCTTAAAAAGGACAAGATGAGCGCCACCTACGCGCGCACCTTCGATTCCTACGATCCCTCTGACACCGGCCCCCGCGGTCTGAGCTACAGCGCTCATCTGCCGTTGCTGGTATTGCACGACCGGCTCGCCAAGGATGGAGTGATGGCGGGGTGGGACTATCTCGGCCATTGGACCTTCAAAGCAGGTAACTATGATGGCGCCCCGGTCAATCTCTCCATCCAGGTGGCGGGCTACAAAAAGGAATTAGAGCCGGGCGAGAGCATCAATACGCCCAAAGCCTTTACCGGCGTATTTGCGGGCGACCTGGACGCCATGGGGAACCTGCTTCTCGACTGGCAATACGAGTACCTGTGGGATCTTACCAATCCTGACTATTTTGCCAAAACCCGATGGGCCGTGGACTGGCCTTCGCCGTGGGTGGGTTCGGGTGGATCGCCCAGCGCCGACAATTGGGGAAGGCGCCTGGCTCTGGACCTTCGTTATGTGGATTTGCTGCGGGAAACGGGCGGCGACATTCTCTGGGATGACGCCGGCTGGTATGACAAATGGGGAAGCTGGAACAGTCCCGAATGGCGCCTCGCTAACGAATACCTGGCCAAACACGGCATGAAGTGGGTGTTGTGGTTCCCCACTTTCCTTGCCACACCGGAGTCGGAAGTTGGGCAACAGCATCCCGAGTGGTTAATCGCAAAACAGGATGCCATGGAGCAGTCTGTCAAGGCCACTGCGGACTGGCAGCGGCAACTTCTCGACAAAAGCGTGGCGGCTTGGGGAGATTTTCAGTGGCGCTACGATATTGCGCCGGCGGTCAGCGCTACCGACACCGGCTACCTCGATTCGGACCAGAATTTCCGTGCTCTCATTGAAGGCTTCAAACGAGCCCATCCCGCCAGTGGCGTCGATGCGTGCTATGGAGGCGGCCGGTGGATCAGTTACGACATCGCCCGCCTCGCCGAATGCGGCGAATATACGGATGGCGGCGTCGGGCCCTACAGCGGTTACTATACGTCGCTCCTCGTACCTCCGGACAAGTATCATAACGTCTCCGACTTTGACCACACTTTTTACAGCCCTGCAAGCGACCGCGTCCACCTTTGCCTGGATCCTTGCTGGTATCGGGATCCCGGCGATGGGCCGGACCTGGAAGCGATCCGCAGGGACTGGGAAATCTACCACTACCTGGTGGCCCAGGGCGTGGCGGGGCGCTGGAGCCATGTCTTCCGGCCCGTCGTCGAGAATGACGACGCCATATGGTATTTCCAGCGCATGGACCGAACTGATTCCAAGGGGGTCATCATCACCAAGCACGCGAAGCTGGGCCCCACGTACTACCTGATTTGCAAGCCGAAAGCACCCATCGCGTCCGACACGTACTACGGCGGCTCGTGGGATATGAGCAAGGTCACAACAACCGAAGTGGCGCGTGCCGACACCGGGATTTATGAGGACCTGGCTGACCACGAATACCGCTACTACGGTGTTCCCGGGGAGGTCTACGGCCCGCTGAACTTCAAATACTCAGCGAACGGGGAAACGAAGTCCTACATCACCTCCATTCAGAAGCTGGGGAGGCAGCAGAAGGTGGAAGAAAAGCATTTTGGCATGGCGATTCAGACCGGCAGCGAGCCCATCACCATTACCCATCTCGGCCAATACGCTTTGCGCAACGCCGGAGGCAAATACACCCTGATGGTAGTTCGCGCCGAAGACGGAGCAATCCTCGCTTCCGCGGATATTGATGCGAGTGTGGGTTATGTGGATGCGCTGGGGTTCAAGTACGCCGCGCTCAGCACCCCGTTGCGGCTCGATCCGGCGCCCGCCAAGCCCGTGGTCGTCAAGCCCCGCGGGTTGAAGGCCGAGGCAGCATACGACGTTCGTTGCGCAAAATCGGATCATAAGGCGACGAAGTCGGGTAAAGACCTGATGCAGTCTGGCGTCGAACTCGGGCAGGTTGAGCCCGGCGAGTTAATCTTCCTCAACCTCTCCAACTATCCTGGCTCGGGAACCGACAAGACGCCGCCCAGCCCTCCGCAGAAGGTCACCAAGCGCTTGGGGACGAACCTCGGCGTCCAGGGAATTGAGGTTAACTGGGAGGCGGGCGGCGACAACAATTGGGTGTCGTACTACGAAGTCCTGAAAAACGGGGTGGTGGTTGCGAAGGTGGCAAAAGGCTCTTTCTTCTTTGATTACAAGGATGATCCCACGCAAACCCTTGAAGCTCGGTACGAAGCTCGCACGGTGGATGGCGACGGCAACCGAAGTCCATCGGTGGTAGCGGAGTTGGTAGGTGGCGATCCCGAGACGTACACAGCACTGGGGGGCTTCAGCCCGACCCAAGGGGGGCGCCAGTGGAGATATGAAGAAGCTGTGGACGGCGGCCCCTTCCGAGAGATGCGGTGGGATAACGGTGGGTACGAGGGGAGGTGGGTCGGCTCAGGCATGGCCACTATCGGACGAATCTGGATGCAGCCGGGTGCTTCGTCGGACGCATCCCGAACGTTTGTCTCACCCGCGAATGCCGAACTCTCCATTACAGGGTCGATCCGGAAGGATCCAAGCTCCCAAAACGGGCATACGATCAAAGCGTGCATCCTGCACAACGGCCGGCAAATCTGGCCGGCCACCGGATGGGCAGAAGTCCTCCCGCAGTTCGCAAAGTCCATCGAATACCGGGTGGAAAAGAAAATTGTAGCCAAGGGTGATTCGGTACGATTTGTGCTCCAACACTCAAGTCACATCGCCGAGGATGCTGTAATTTGGAATCCCTCGGTGACTGTGAGTCGCCGCATCCAGCACGACTCTTAAGAAGAAATGACACTTGCAAGGATTGTTCGGCCAGACGTCAGCTGAATGAATGCAGCTTCGGACCATTCCCGACCGCAGATGCGTCACTCGTGATGTACTCGATTTGCAACGTTAGTGCGGAGTTCCTCCGATGAGAACTCAATCTCCACGTGTCAAAGCCCTTTTATGTCCGCTTCTGCTGGCGTTTGTGCTCGATGGCTCGGAAGCACTAGCCGGGCAAAGGCCTTCTACTGAGAAATTACCTTCCGTGATTGCGAAGATCGCTGAAACTGTACCTTTCTCGTTTGTATACGGTGGAAAGCCGTCCAGCGAACTCCTGCCACAATGGGAGCAAAAACGGCAGACGCAGCCCCTGCCTGGCGACCGGGAACGCCGCGTGCTGACTTACCGCGACCCCCGCACAGGTTTGGAAATCATCAATGAAATCCTCTTGTATAAGGCCTTTCACGCTGTCGATTGGGTTCTGCGACTCCGCAACGGGGGATCGGTGGATACCCCTATTTTGGAGAAGATCCTGCCGTTGGATGTGCGGATTGGGGTGCCGGGCGGTGGGGATATCATCTTTCACCGTGTGCTGGGCAGCGCGAAAAGAACTCCCAATGCGGCCGGGGAGTGGGGTTCACGATTCGTCAGAGACTACTCCCCGATAGAAAAAACCCTTGCCCCCAGCGATGACTACTCCATCGTCCACTATGTGATGCAATCCCGCACTCATGTCGAAAGCTACCTTCCCTTCTTCAATCTGCAGTGGCAGGCCGGAGGACTGATTGGAGGCGTCGGTTGGTCCGGCGAGTGGCTCATCCGCGCGCAGCGGTATTCTGCTCGCGGATTGACCCTTCAGTCGGGGCAGCAGAGCACTCACCTGACGTTGCACCCAGGCGAGAGCATCCGGACCCCGCGCATTCTGCTGCTCCAGTGGACAGGCCAAGACCGCATTGAAGGGCAAAACCTGTGGAGGCGTTTGCTCATTGCGCATTATGTTCCCCGAATTGGCGGGCAAGTCGTGATGCCACCCGTCGCCCATACAAGCGCCTACGCTCTCATCTTTGATGCCGTTGCCAAGAAGACGGGCAAGAGCCCGCTGGAGGTACTGCCGACGCTGCGAGAGTCCGACCTAGATCATGCGAATGGCCTTCCAACGACCACGGAGGCCCTAAATTATGTGACCGAAGCGAACCAGTTGGAGCTAATTCGAGGGATGCCTCCGGTGGGCATCGAAGCCTACTGGATGGATGCGGGATGGTTTCAGGATTTGTGGCCTGATGGCCGGGGAAGCTGGGCGCCCAGAAAGGAGTTTCCCCGGGGCCTGAAACCCATCGGCGATGCCGCCCATCAGAAGGGATTGAAATTTCTCTTGTGGTTTGACCCGGAGGGGGTGGGGCCCAAAAGCCGCATTGCCATAGAACATCCCGAGTGGGTGTTGCACCAACCGGAGGAGGGTCCATGGGGGGGCATCTTCCGTTTCAGCGATCCGACCGCATTGAGATGGATGACAGAGTTGATCTCCAACTGCATTCAAGCGTGGGGTATCGATATTTTTCGCAACGACCGCAATACCTGTCCGCTGCCATTTTGGCAGGCGGCAGACGCGCCGGACAGGCAAGGCATCACCGAAATCCGCCAGATTGAGGGCCTCTATGCATTCTGGGATGCCTTGCTCCAGCGTTTTCCGAAACTGATGATCGACAACGGCAACTGGCGGGGAACCGGCCCCGATATCGAAGCCATGAAGCGCACGGTGGGCTGCTTGACACGCAGCGAGGCGGCGGAAGCCTGCCTGCCCAGTAATGCTATCATCGAACAGGCGCAAACAGCCGAACTCAGCCTCTGGGTTCCACTTGACGCGAGCTTGCTGGGAGCAGTGGATGCGTACACGTTCCGCAGCACGGCCACCACGGGAGTAGCTCTGGGCTTAAATCTTCAGTCGCCGTATGTCCCGGCCGACCAGTTGAAGAAGGCTATCACCGAACTCAAGAGCCTACGCCCCTACTGGTTGGGCGACTATTATCCGCTGACAGAGATCAGCCAGAACGAGCGGACGTGGTGCGCGTGGCAATTCGATCGGCCAGATCTGAAGGCAGGATTCGGCGCCTTTTTCCGGCGGCCCCGGAGTGAACAATCCACTTTCGAAACCACCCTGCGTGGCCTTGACCCCGAAGCAATTTACGATGTGATTTTCGCCGAATCCTACGACATCAAGGAGAAGCGCGTCATGACAGGCGCCGCGCTCAGTAAGCTGAGAGTGGAAATCAGCTCAGCGCCCGGTGTCATGCTCGTGCGATACCGAAAAATCAAGAGTTCCTAAGCATGCCCGAAAGGAGTACGAACTTGACGAGAAGGGAAAGGCTGCAACGGACCTTCCGCCGCCAGGCAGTGGATCGTATCCCGGTGGCGCCATTTCTTTACTACAACAATGTTTACGAAATGTTTGGATACTCGCCGAGCATTGATGAATTCTTCGATCCCCCGGATTTCGACCCCATCGGTAAATTTCTGGAATACTGCGCCCGCTTCGGCTTCGACGTGCTCCACACACTCGGAAGTGTGTGGGACGCCTACACTATGGATAAGCCTGGGGAAAACTGGGACGTTCACATCATGCGTGAAGGTTCCGCCGATAGCCAACGCCGGACCCTCACCATCCACACTCCAGGCGGCGAGTTGCGCCAAGTTGAGAACTTCCGTCGCAATTCGAGGTTCCTGATCGTTTCCGCGATCGACGAATACCTCATAAAAACACGCCAGGATTTCGAGATCTTTGCCCGCTATGCGCCCGGGGGGGAGGATGTGGATTGCCGCCTAGTGCGCCGCGCCAGGGAGGCCATCGGCGAGGCAGGAATGACGGTCGCCTGCACCCATGGGGCGTTCAACGCGTTGAATATGTTCCGCAAGCTGGACGATCTCATGACCGACCCGTTTACAGACGAACCCTTCTACCGGGCCATGATGGAGTATTTTCTTGATCGACTCATTCGTCAGGACACGAAGATGGTCGAGGCGGGCGCGGATGTGATCGAAATCGGAGCCAACATGGCGACGAGCGCCGTGGGACCGAAGTACTTCGAGCAATTCGTCCTTGACTATGAGAACCGGCTGGCTGGCGAAATCCGCCGCGCGGGCGCGTTCACCATCTTTCACAACTGCGGGGATGCTGCCAAAATCATGCACCTGTACAATCAACTTGATATCGACGTGTGGGGTTACCTCACTCCCCCTCCTTTCGGTGACGTGGACCTCGACACAGCCCTTCGAGTCATCCGGCCGGACTTGGTTCTGCGTGGCAATGTCGATCAGGTGGAATTTCTGGTAAAGGCCAGGCCGGAGGATATACGGTCCAAGGTGCGCGAACTGATGGAAAAGGTGAAGCCGCGTCGCAACTGGATTCTTTCCACCACCGACTTCTTTCTGGATGGCGTCCCGTACATTAATATCGACGCGTTCGCGGAAGCGGGCCGGGAATTCGGCCTGTATTGACAGTGTCCTGCTATCGAGCCTTCAAACAAGCAGAATTGTTATAACTCAAATTCCACCCATCCATCCGCCACTTCACCAGCCCTTTCCGGACGGGGACTCATCTATTTCATGCAGACCCTTAACATCAAGGGAAGAACGGTCGGAACTGTCCTCGCCGTGGCCCGCTATAATGCGTTTGGCCATCCTCAACGTCCCGACGGGTGTCTCCGTCGCTGGTTTCAGGTGACCATCATGGGCCGGTTTTGGGTGATGACTGAGGCTCTGAACCTTCGATCAAAAATGGTACATAAGCCTGGCAGTGTGGGCAGACAGCTGTCTGCTCTGACCTATTATTCTCAGACGCACTTTTCACCTCGAATGCGCGCAGGCAGTCTGTGCAGGTCAGGGCGATATAACCGGCACCGCCCGGGCGCGTCCGAACAGGGATACTGATGACTTGCGGAAGGTCAACATGGTCGGGTGTTGTTCGAGCCAGATAGTTGACAGCCTGTAAAAGTTCGGGAAATTGCAGCATACTCTTCTCGAACCAGCAGTCAGGCTTGATCTCCTCCGAAAACTCTATTGCGATCATTCCCGAGAGGACAATTACCGGAATGAAAGGGAATCGCCGGCGCACCACTGACACAAACTCAATTCCCGACATGCGAGGCATCTTCAGGTCGGAGATGATAACCTTGGGAAGTGTCACCCGGAGTTTCACCAGAGCGTCGATTCCATCCTCGGCGTGTTGTGCTTGGAAGCCCCCTTTTGCCAATTGCCTCGATAGAAGGTCACGGATAGAAGGATCGTCATCCACGATCAAAACACAATTTGCGCAAACCTCCGGCATTAGGTCCTCCTGAAGGAGCAAGGGCGGCAAACCTAGCCCTTGAACACCTCATACAGAATTTCCATTATTATGATGCCCAGTTTGCAGGGGTGACACAGACTTTCTATTATCGACGTTTTGTCGCTCTGAAAGTATATACCTAGCGGTCATCGAAAACAATTGTTGTTCGACCCTTCGCCGAGCTGTTTGGTGGAAGCGAATGCTCGCATGTTACCGGAACTGCTGAATAGATTCAATTTGACGGCGTAAGGTATAAGCAAGTCGCTAAACTCGTGGATTCGCCAACTGCGGAGCCACCTGCCGTAGCCCCTTTAACTCTTGCGAATGGCCACGTGGAGGAAGCATCGCTTCTCGCAAGCCGGCCCAACACCCAATCTTTTCCCCATGGACCCCTATCATTCTTTAGGAGATCAGTACGAGGGATGTTCCATCTCTGCAAATAGCGGCAACATAGACCGTCACGATGCGCCTCCAAGGTGATTGATGGGACACGGCTTGCTCAGGACAAACCAGCTTGAAGTGTTGCCCTTGGAGGTGGTCGCTTGTATATTACCCGTCGACCAGAAAGCCGAGATGGATGATCTGGATTAAAAAGGAGGAGACACATGCGCGTTGTGGTAATCGGGGGAACAGGTCATGTGGGTACGTTTCTCATCCCGCGACTGATTCACGAGGGCTACGAGGTGGTTTGCATCCACCGGGGAGGACGTAAGCCATATCTGCCCGATCCCGCATGGAAGAAAGTGCAGCATGTCATCATGGACCGGCAGGCGGAAGATGCGGCCGGTACTTTCGGATCGAGCGTGAGCAGTCTCAAGCCTGACATTGTCATTGACATGATCTGCTTTGACCCGGCGGCCGCCCGGCAGTTGGTGGAGGCCTTGCGCGGGAAGGTGCGCCATTTCCTCAGTTGCGGAACCATCTGGGTCCACGGCTACCCCGTGACCGCCCCCATGACAGAAGCCTTGCCGCGTCGCCCTTTTGGCGAGTACGGCATCAAGAAAGCGCAGCTCGAAGCCTATCTCATAGAAGAAGCCCAGGTTCGTGGTTTCCCGGCAACCTCCGTACTACCCGGTCACATCGTGGGACCGGGCTGGGTGCCCCTGGATCCCTTGGGCACGTGGAGCCTTGAGGTGTACGGGAAAATCGCCCGGGGAGAAGAACTGCTGATGCCGCACCAGGGGCTGGAGACTCTGCATCACGTTCACGCGGACGATGTGGCGCAAGCCTTTATGAAGGCGATTGCCAACCGGAATGCTTCTGTGGGCGAAAGCTTCCATGCGGTTTCGTCAGCGGCGATGACGATGCGGGGTTACGCGGAATCCCTGGCCGCATGGTTTGGGCAGACCGCACGCCTGCGATTTGTCCCTTGGGAGGAATACCGAGCCACGGTCTCTGCCGAAGAAGCGCAGCATACCTGGGACCATTTGACTCATAGCTCGAATTGCAGCATCGCCAAGGCCCAAAATCTGCTTGACTATCGACCACGGTACAACTCGATGGAAGGTGTCTGCGAGTCGCTGACCTGGCTGATTGAGCATGGCCAGCTACGGGTGGAAAAGCCAGCGTAGGACGTCGCCGACTCCGAGGTCTACGGTTCCCACTCTGATTCGCCGTTTCGCATCCAATGGTAAACCCACGCGGTCAATCGATAAGCCTCAGCCGCGCAATGGTTGCGCCAAACTCGACCGGACGTTGCATTCAGAGGTGACCGGGTGTAGCTTACCGGTCGGCCGCAAAGTGAAAACGGAAATTCCGGCCGAGATTCACCGGGAAAAAGATGGCGACAGCCGCACCACCCGAAGCCCGACCTGGAACAAAGCGCTGTCTGGCGCTGGATGCCTACAGGGGCTTCATCATGCTGATCCTCGCCTCCCATGGGTTCGGCTTCTCAGAATTGCAGGGTGATCCCACTTGGGGGCGCATTGCGCATTGGTTCGATCACGTTCCCTGGGAGGGTGGCGTTTTTTGGGACATGATTCAGCCCGCCTTCATGTTCATGGTTGGCGTCGCCATGCCGTTCGCGCTGGCCCGCCGCCAGGAGCTGGGCGCGACGGAACGCGATAGCTTTCGCCATGTCCTGGTGCGCTCGATTCGCCTCGTCATTCTGAGTCAAATCATCATTTGGGTTGGGGCCGGCCGCATTCGCCCGCAACTGATCAACGTCCTCTCACAGATCGCGTTCACTTACTTCCTCAGCTATCTGATCATGCAGTGGCGCTGGCGTTATCAGGTGGTTGCCGCGGTTGCGCTGCTCGCGGGATGGACGGCGCTGCTCTTTGCGTTTCCTGGAGTTGGAGGGCCATTTTCCAAAGTGAACCACATCGGCATGGCCGTCGACCGCGCGATTTTCCATTATGACTACGATCCTGCCTACTCAACACTCAACTTCATTGCCAGCACAGTGTGGACGCTCAGCGGCGTGTGGGTGGGGCGCTTGCTGATGACATCAAAAGGGTACGGAAGCATTTTGCAGAAGCTGACCGGCGGCATGATTCTGTCTTTTGTCTTCGCGTTTGCATTGCATCCATGGATCCCTTTTATCAAGCAGCTTTGCACCGCTTCGTTCATTCTCTACAGCCTCGGATGGGTGCTGCTTATGTTGATCGGGTTCTACTTGGTCATTGACGTGATGGGATATCAGAAATGGACCTTTCCGCTTGTGGTGGTAGGGATGAATTCCATATTCATCTACTTCGTAAGTGAGGTTCTGTTTAGATGGCTGGACAGCGCTGTGGGTGTGTTTACATTCCACTACAACTTCATCGGAAAACTCGCTTCCGTTGCGCAAGCCACAACGGTGCTGGCCGTGATTTGGTACATGTGCTACTGGCTGTATAAACGCGCAATCTTTTTCAAGCTTTAACCGTAGGCGCCCAAAGCGCCTTGGCCGCGGAGCAGAGCTGAGGCTGCCGGCCGCATGGAGGTAAGAGCCTCGTTTGACGACGAGCCACTTCTTGCGCCCTCGCCTCCTGGTGAGAGAACCGGGCTACCCGGGTGCCACTGGTAGAGGAGCGCCCCATCCAGATTAAGTACGTATGGTTGCTGCTGGGGAACCGGGCATGAGAAAAGCCCGCGGCCAGGAGCACGTTCACCGTGGCCCCTTGGTCAGGACCCCTTTGTCAGGCGAGGGGTTAGCGTTCCTCGGGCAGGGGGGACAGTTAATTGCGGCGAGTGTGTGGCGCCAGCGGCGACTTGCAAGCATGGCGGCGGCAACAAAGAACTTCGGAGCAAAACGTGACGCTGGCGAAAATGGCGCTGGGCGCGGCGTCCCCAACCGCGCACGAAATAATAGTTGAGCGTGCCGCCCATGGCGGATCCCAGCACCGGTACGAGGCGGCAGAGCCCATTCTCCGCGATCTCGCCGCCGGCTCGCACCGCGATGCGCTCGATGATGCGCGGCACAAACCGTTCGATCACCTGCTTGCGCACGAGGTCCTTGCCCATATCCACGCCCGCGGCGCTTGCCGCCGCCAGCCACAGATCGGCCATGTCCTCTTCGCTGGCATACTCGAAGCCGTGCAACAAGCTCAGTTTCTGGATCATGCGCCACGTGATGCCGCCCAGAATCCCAATATCGGGCAGAATGGAAAGCATGCCCCCCAAGCCGGCGCCCGCACCCTCCAACATCGCCATCTTCATCGAGGCGCGAATGGTCTTATCGGCAAGGTAATCCACCACCGGCAACGGCACCGTATTCATTTCGCGGAAAGATATAACGTGCAGACCATAGGCGCGGTGAAGGTGCTTCAGGTACCTGTCGGGATTCACCCCCACGCCGCGATAGGCGCGCAGCAGGCCCATCTTCATGGCCTGCTCGGTCCTGCGGCGAATCCAGGATGAACCTCGGAGTCCCATATTACCTTCGATGTCAGGCCTGTCAAATAGGATGTAGACCGCGACTCCCGTCCACTCGCCGGCCTTGTGGTTACCAAGACCCTCGTCCACATTGAACCAATCGATGTTGGTGCGCTTCCGCTGGTAAGCTCTCACGCTTATCTCCAGCCTATTGTTCTGTTTTTGCAGCCCCCTGTTTCTCCTTTCTTGGTACACTGGCTCTGATCACAACTCAAATGCCACTCGCCAACCCATCGCCGCGGCGCACGAATTCTCTGTTGTTCGGGGTACTGGGAATCCTTGCGGGTGTAGCGCTAACGATCGTTCTTGCCGGGACCGCCATCCGGCTCGCTACGGGAACGGGCCTTCTCCAGCTCATGGCGATTCTTCGGGGCGGGCGCACTCAGATCAATGTGGATCAACCCACTGTGGTTCGACAGATCCAGCAGTTACAGCGGCTTGAGACCGTCAGATATACGATGGATAAAATTATCGGCGGCGGGAGTGACAGTACCTATTTGCCCAAATTCCTGGTCGGCGATCGCCTGCTCCTCCTCGTGCACGGAGAGGTTGTCGCCGGAATCAACCTGGCAAAAGTTCAACCCGGCGATATTGCCGTTCGCGGCCGCAATATCTCGATCCGCCTGCCGCAAGCGGAGGTCTTCAGCACACGCGTTGACAATGCAAAAACCCGCGTGTACTCGCGTGACACAGGTCTTTTCTCTTCCACCGACCCCAACCTGGAGACGGAAGTGCGTCAGGAAGGCGAACGGCAGCTCGAGCAGTCGGCATTGCAGGATGGCATTTTGAAGGCGGCCAACCAAAACGCTCGCAACACGATTTCCAGCATGCTTCAAGGCTTGGGGTTCAACCAGGTAACGATTCAGTAGATGAAGTTCGAAAGACGAGCGGCGCGAGGAAACGAGCGCTAATTAGTTATTCACAATTTAATTGCTTCTTTGCGACCGTTGGACTGCTCCCCTGCCAGACAAAGATCAAATTGAGGTCCCTGTTTCTTCACCAAGCTCGGTTTGTTGCATCAATTCCTTGACCAGGGCCTCAGCGACCTCCGCCGCCGAACCCTCGCGTTCCTTCTTGGGCGTCCACCGCCAGTGGCTGAGGTAGTCGTCGGTGCCGGCAAGACCTTCTTCCATGGCAATGCGGTCAATTTCCGCCAAGCGCCCCGGCAACTCGAGCGACACCGGCCGCTTCCCTTCCTCAAAAACCTTCACCTGCGACGCCAGGTTCTTCCAATAGAGAATTTGGTATTTGACCATGAGCTTCTACCTCGTGACGACGGGTTCCAGTTCTCCTTTGCGATAGGCGCGAAGGAAGCTTTTGCAATTGCGGTCGAGGCCCAGGAGCATGTCGCGCGTCAACTTATAAGGCGTCGACGCCTTGTCAGCCAGAAATATCTGGTTCAGGTCGTTGGCCACTGAATCCACGATGCCACTGTCCACACCGGCTTCGACCGCCAGATTGATGAACACCTCATTGATCAGCCGCCGGCATGGAAGGCCGAACGAAACGTTACTCAGCCCCCCGGTTAGGTGGATCTTCCCGCCATACTTCGCCCGAAGCTGGCGAGTGGCTTCGAGGTAATGATTTCCAAATTGCATGTCGACAGAGATGGGAAACACCAAAGTATCTACATAGAGACTCTCGATCGGGATTGATTTCGCCAGCGCCGCCTCGATGATCTTGGAGGCGTTGGCGATTCGCTGTTCACTGTCTTGAGGCATTCCGCTATCGCCTGCTGCGGTGACAATCACCGGCAGGCCTCGCGCTTTGGCAAGGTCCAGCGCCTCAAGCCGTTCGAGCGAGGCCGAATTCAGCAGGGGGGGGCCTGCCTTGCCTTCGCAAGCATCCACGCCAGCCCGAATCGTGTCAATATTTGAGGAATCGACGGAAAGAGGAATCGGAGATAGTCCTTCAATAAACCGTACCAGCCAGCACATCGCCGCCAACTGCTCATGGTGGCGGAGTGACACTTCATCCACGTTAAGGTCAAGGAAGTCGGCGCCGGTTTTGATTTGCCGCTCCGCCAGAGTCTGAAGATATTCTTTGCCTTCGCTGGCCACAGGTTCCACACCTGACATCGCGTCGCGCACCGCCACGGCTACGTGTTTGACGCGGCCTTCCTGAAAATCCTGGCGGCGTTTGATCTCCTCCGGAATGACGAGGTAGCGGGTCTCACCCCGCGTTGATGTGTAACGGATCGCCTCCTCGCCGCTCGCAGTTGTTACCACGTGCTTGCCGGCCCGCAAGAGCACGCGGGTGGCATGAAGGTTCTCCCCTATGACGACAAAATCCTTTTGCAGGCCCTGAGGTTTCACTTTCCCTCCTCTTTTTTCTTCGCGTAATGGTCGCGGCCAAGAAACGTGTTCGCCCACGCACTCGTGCCCGCCAGGGCTCCGTTGCGGAACACCACCGGACGGTCAAGCATGGTCGTTTCCTCGCCGACGGCTTTAAGACGCTCATAAGCTCGGGACCAGATGCACTCTTTCTCACCGACTTCGCAGAGGCCTTGGCGGGTTCCACCGCAAGGCCCGTTGCGCTGATTCTTCACACATTGTGACTCTGGGCAGAGATAAGCGATATCCGGAAGCGAACAATCGCCGCAGTCACGGCAGTCAAACCCGAGGATCTTAAAGGCTTGCTCGACTTTATGAAGAGGGTTTTTGAGGCTGGGCTTGTCGTCGATCGATTCATAGAACCACCTGGCAGCCCGGAAGCCGACGCTGCCCTTTTCGAAGACCTTATCATGGATCGCACGATTGAATTTATAAGAGAGATGAGCCCGGCGTGGCGAGCCCTTGGAGCGGAGGTATTCCCCGCTAATCTCAGAGGAACTCAGTCCCGAGGCAGGGTCGGGTTCGAAGTAGCAGAATTCGTCCGGCTGGGCGAAACAAATCTCGCGGGCAAAATCCTTCCAACTCTCTGTTCCGAAGCTGTCCCAAATTTCCAGGATCTTCTCGTAATCCTCCAGCCGGAGCCGGCCGCCCAGGTAAACCCCGCGGAACCCAAGTCCTTTGGCAATGGCGCACTGCTTGGCCGCAAGTTCCAGGAAGAATTCCCGTCCATGATCGGGTGAGGATTGCTGCTTTTCCGCCAGGGCCAGCAACTCATCCGTCACCACGCATCCGGGAATCCGGCCGGCATGAAAGAAGCGCGCTGCCTCCACGTTGAGAACGTAGACGTTTGCCAGCACGGGGACGTTCAGCATTTTCATCGCCATGAAACGCAGCAATTCGTCATCTTTGCGAGCGTCGTAGCCAATCTGATTGATGATAAAACTTGCTCCGCATTCGATCTTTTTGGCAAGCTTGAAATATTGGGGCATCACTTCGCGCTCGTAACGCTTGTGATTGTTGACGACCGCCCCCAGGAAGAAATTGGCCCCCGGCATTTCCGTAAACATCTTGAGCAGCCCTACTGAATCAATATCAAAGACCGGGGCCGCCTGGCCCTGGTAGCCACCGGCGGGAAAGTCGCCCGACAGTGCCAAAATATTCTGAAACCCTTCACTGGCCAGTTTCCAGCCGCGGCTTTCCAGCGCATTGCGATTCCAGTCTTTGCAGGATAGGTGAATGATGACTTCCTGGCCACGCGATATCAGGTCGGTTCCCAGCGTATCCGCGCTGAGCATTGAGTGGCCGCCGGGATTATCAGTTATGCTCAGGGCGTGGAAGCGCGGATGCTCGGAAAGCGCGCGCGCCAGGGTGAGAATCCGGCGGCCGCTCGGTTGGGTGATCAGCCCTCGCGAGGTCACCAGCTCCGCCACGGTCACGAAGGTGGACGTCTCCTGCAAGATCTGCCGGAAGGAGAGATGCTTCACCGTGTCAGGAGATGGCTGGGGCGCGGACATCGGAGCGCTCATGCCTCCCTCCCGACCGCGATGGGCATGGGCTTGAATTGGCAACCTTCGACGAAGATATCAAAGAAATCCGGAGTGGTTTCCAGTTCAACGTGTTCGATGCGTTTTACCAGTTCCTCGATCGACCGCCGCTTTCGCCGCGACACCAGCATCAGCTTAGCTCCCGCGACGGAGGCGTTTCCGACTTTCACCACGCGGTCTTCAGGGATGGGTGCGAGAAAGCCGATTTCGATCGCATTGGCCACGTTGACATAGTTAGCGAAGGCGCCCGCCAGGAACACGCGACTAATCTGGTCCGGTGAGACGCCGAAAGAACGTAGGGTGATGAATTGGCCACAATAATTCGCCGCTTTCGCCTGTGCCAGATTGCTCATGTCTTCGAGCGAGAATGTGATCCCGGATTCGGGAACTATAGCAAGCTCGCGCGCCTTATTCGCGAACACGCCCTTGGGGGTCATCAGACCATGGCGTCGCAACTCGGCGAGCAAATCGATCAGGCCTGACCCACAGATTCCTACGGGCGGACCGCCGCCGATAACGCGATACTCCCACGCGCTGCCCGTCCAGCGCAAGGCCTCGATGGCGCCGTCACCCGCCGTCATCCCGTATTTGATAAGCCCGCCTTCGAATGCCGGCCCGGCCGGGCAGGATGCGGCCACCAGCCGTCCGGCATGGCCGACCACAACCTCCGTGTTGGTGCCTACATCAACCAACATCACCGCGTCGCGTTGGGATTCGATATCAATCGCCAGCAGGTCGGCTCCCGTGTCGGCACCCACGTGGCTGGCGATAAGCGGGCCGCCGTAAATTCGCGCTTGCGGGTGGGTCAAAATGCCGAGACGATGCGCCAACTCGATAATAGAAGTTGAGTCCCGCCGCCCGGCCCGGTATTCGTGTTCGACCAGCGATTTATATGGGCGCTGCCCGATGGTTGCCACGTCCAAACCGAAGAACAGGTCGCGCATGGTGGCATTGCCCACCACCACTACCTCGTAGATTTCCTGCCGCACAATCCCGAGCTGCTTGCACATTTCTTTCAGTTCGCGATTGAGCGCGCTAATGACACTCTTGTGAAGCTCTCCTCGATAGTGGCCCGAATCGTACGAGATACGGTGCATCACGTCGCTGCCGCCGAAGCGTTGCGGATTTTCAAGCGACGCGAGGCATACCGTTATACCGGTTTCCAAATCGACCAGTTCGATGACGATGGTTGTGGTGCCCACGTCGACCGCCGCACCATAAACGTGGCCGCGGTATTCGTCGATGGGCACGCCGTCGTAAAGCACCGTGTCACCGGAGCGCGTGACTGGCGAATCGAGTTCGCAAGGGCTGGCCGTGGCGGTCGTCAGAATTTTTGGCCGCCGTTGGAGAAGCGTAAACTCCACATCAATGTCGGGGTTTTCAACGATCGCCTGGCAGGCCAGCCGGTAGTTGCCGCGAAGGAAATCTTCCGGCCCGGTACGCGGGGAAAGCGCCTGACTGCCACTCTTGATTTCAACAATGCATTCGTGGCAGGTGGCCTTGCGGCCGCACGAAGTCGGAACCGGCACCCCGAGTTTGTCGGCGAAATCGAAGAGGGTCGGGCCGCGCTCCAAGGCGCAATGGCGGGATTTATAGGAGATCCAGGCCATGCGCGCTTACCTGGTTTCCCAAGCTCTGCGATAATCCAGCTTGTCGTCACTCGCGCAGACCGGCAGGCCGCCGGGCGCCTGCGGTTTGCGTTTATTGCGGCAGCCGAACTGCGCGGTGCATTGGTCCAGGCGGTTCTTGTAGGGACACCGGCGGAGTGAAACTTCATCCGCGTGCGCAGCAATTCCCGACAAAATCTCCGTCAGCCGGTCGAGACGCTTCTGATATTCCGCCGGATCAATCTTTTGCATCGGATGGCTCGCTTTACCTCGCCTCAACGCCCATCAAACGCTTGGCCAGCGACACGCAAGCCATTGCGTCTTTGCCGTAACCATCGGCGCCCATTTCGTCAGCAAACTCCTGAGTTACAGGAGCCCCGCCCACCATGATCTTCACCCGGTCGCGAAGGTCGGCGTCAATGAATGCTTCAATCGTCTTGCCCATATTGGGCATGGTCGTGGTCAGCAGCGCCGACATCCCCATCAACGGGACTTCGTTTTCCTCAACCGCCTGCATGAATTTGTCAGCGGAAGTGTCAACGCCAAGATCAATCACCTCAAAGCCCGCTCCGCGCAGCATCATGATGCACAGGTTCTTGCCGATGTCATGCAGGTCGCCCTTGACGGTGCCCATTACTACCTTGCCAATCGGCTTGATTCCTGCGGCAGAAAGGATGGGCTCAATGTGCGCCATGCCCGCCTTCATCGCCCGCGCACAGGCCAAAACCTCCGGCACAAAAATGAAATTCTGCCGAAACTTGATTCCCACAATCGCCATGCCGGCAATCAGGCCGTCGTCCATTACTTCCAAGGCCTCTATGCCTTCATCGAGCGATTCCTTGGTCAGTTGATTCACCAGGTCATTGTCGCCATCGATAAGCGCCGCGGCGATGGTTTGCATCTTCGGCCGGGCTTTGGCAAAGAGATTGATGATGCGCTCGCGTTCATTCGGGCGTTCAATGAACTCGTCAATTTCCTGTCGCACGAATTCGTTGGAGATGTCGTTGAGTTCAGCCATAACCTAATCCCTAATTTTGGGTTGTGTGTTCCTGATGCCAGTCTTTAATCGCCTGCGGAATTTCCTTCAGGTTGTCGATGCGTGTCTGCAAAGGTATGGCGCACTCGGGCCCGACTAACTGCACCCCTGCGTCAAGGTTCTTGTACACTTCCCGCCGTACTTCCTCCGGCCCTTTGGAGTAAAGAATCTCAGGATTGTTGATATTCCCCACCAGCGAAATCCGGTTCTTAACGATCCCCATGGATTCGGCCGGCTGGTTTTTGGAATCGTAATGGAAGGCGGCCATCCCGGTCTGCGCAATGAATTCCATGCGATCCACGGTGCGTCCGCAGATATGCAGGATGATGGGGGCGGGCAGCCGCTGGGCAAATTCAATGTGGAGATCGCGCAGATACCGCGCATAGTATTCGCCGCTGACCAGATCTCCAGTGGCGTGGTCGGGGAGAGTCAGGGCATCAGCGCCCGCTTCAATCTGCGCCAATCCAAATTGAATGGTGGCTTCTTTCATCTTGTCCAGGCACAGCTTGGTCTTACCCGGATCGTCCAGCGAAAGCAGCAGAAACGGCTCCACTCCGAAACAGTGGTAGCCAAGCGACCACGGCCCCATGGTCTTACCGATAATTGCCACCTCATTACCAAACTCTTGGCGCAGAATCTTAATCGCCTTCAGGACGCACTGGGTGTCTGGATGCTTCAAGAAGTCGGTTGGGATTTTGATATCCTCGGGCTTTTCCCAGATCGGCTCCCGCATCTTCACCGTTGGCCAATTGTCTTTCTGCTCCCACTGGAGCTTGCAGCCGAGCGCGGAGGACTCTTGGATAATGCTGAATACCGGCATGATGGTGTCAAAGCCCAGCTCGGTGTATCCGGTGGCCGCCAGACGGGCCATAAGCTCGGGCTGGCGGTTGGCATCCGGGAAGGGTGCGTTGACCAGATCCATCAACTCGACGGTAGCGATGGACGTGGGGTTGCACGCGGGCGTCCGGTCCACCGGTTCCCGGCGCAAGGCGGCAAGCACGCGCTGGCGACTGGTCATTGGCCCGACCATCGTATCCTCCTCATGGCTTCTGGCTCACTTCTGCTGGCTCGGGGCAACAAGTAGACCGCGCCCCCCGGCCGATTCTTCTTCCCGCAAGATGGCCCGAACGTTGAGCGCCCGGGGGAGCAGCAATCCGATCAGGGCGTCGTGAGAACTATGGCAGGGGAAAACGATCAACCCCGGAGTTCCCTCTACGATTTCGACTTCAGCCAAATT
>Ga0335085_10004627_pt1 | contig 22665 bp, 22 predicted proteins | sample Lox_Sample_45_FD_206712 | JGI IMG/M metagenome (GOLD analysis project Ga0335085, IMG submission 206712) | Soil microbial communities from Loxahatchee National Wildlife Refuge, Florida, United States - Lox_Sample_4.5 | ecosystem: Environmental > Terrestrial > Soil > Wetlands | place: USA...
AGCCCGACGGCTCCCTTCAAGGTCAAATCTGCGTCCACAACGGCGACGAGATCGACTTCATCGCCAAGCCCTGGAAGACTTCTTCAACAGCCTGCTAGAGCAACAGCGTGATCTGCAGCGCCTGTTTGGCCGCCGCGTCGCGATGCAACGCATGCAGCGCCATCGCCCGGGTGAAATGCGCCGGCGCGGGTGGCGTCCTTCAACCCTTCGGGCGCGCGCCGCATCTCCCGCAACAGACGCGCCCGACTGACCAATCCCAGAACGTGGTTGCGATCAACGGCGATCACCCGCGCGCAGGCGGCAAGAGCGTCGTCAACTTCAACCATGCAACACCGTCTCCTTGCGCCTCCACGTGAAGACGGGCTTGCCGGCCAAAGCCCGCGCCAGCGAGCGAAGGCTGGTCGGGGCGGCGTGATTCGAACACGCGACCCTCTGCTCCCAAAGCAGATGCGCTACCAGGCTGCGCTACGCCCCGTACCCTCGCCGTACACGAAACCCCCGCCACACTGCAACCGGGCCGCTTCAGGGGGCGTTGCCGAAGATCTCGGCATGCACCTTTTCGCCTTCGGCGATCCCCAGCGCCCGCGAGCGCCCGCCGTTGATCTCCAGCACCGCCCGGACCGGCTCGCTGGAGGGAATGGGGTCCTCCGAATAGGGCACGGTGTTCTCCGCGATGCTCGAAATCGTGCCGTCGCTGCGGATGAAGATCATATCCAGCGGCAAGGGCGTGTTCTTCATCCAGAACACCTGCAGACCTTCCTCGTGGAAATCGAACAGCATGCCGGCGTTCGGCGCCAGCGTGGTGCGGTACATGAGGCCGTTCTTACGTGTGGCGTCGTCGGCCGCCAACTCGACCATGAACGTAACCGGCCCCTTGGGCGTGTCGATCGCGACCTTGGTGTTGGCGGCGCCTTCATGACCCGGGGAACAACCCGCCACAAAGACCAAGAGCAAGGCAGCAGCGAACAACGCACGCATGATGCACCCTGGACGTCGATATGGGACCGACGCGGCCGATCAGGAATCGAGAACGGTGATTTCTGCCGCCAATTCGCCCTTTGGTCCATCGCCCGCGCGGACGCGGACGCGCTGACCCTGGCGCAACTCGCGGATGCCACTTCGCCGCAGCGTCTCCATGTGGACGAAAATGTCGGGCGTGTCGGGGCCGCGCGAAACGAAGCCGTAGCCCTTACCGCGGTTGAACCACTTGACGGTAGCATCGAACGCGGGGCCGCGCGCCTCCGCCGCGTAGCGTGCCGCACGCTGCGCAGTCACTTCCGATGGCTGAGCCGTGGAGTTGTCGAGCGAAATCAACCGGCGCGCTTGCAGCCCCTTCGGGCCCTGCACCGCTTCGCATACAACTTTTGCGCCCTCATAGGCGGCCTTGAAGCCAGATTGCCGCACGCAGGTCTGGTGCAGGAGGACGTCCCCTTGTGCGCCGCTTGACGGTTTGATGAACCCGTATCCTTTGGCGAGATCGAACCACTTGATCTGACCGACGATCTCTTGCGTGGCATCTCCTGGCGAAGAAGCCGAAAGACTTGTATCCATCCCCTTCCTCGAACTCATGATGGTAAAAATAAGGTTAACACAGGTCGAAGAACGAGTGAAGCCAAACTGTCGCAGAGTGATTGCGATTCCTCAACCGTCAATTGAACGCAAATGCGAGCGTTTTGCGGAGCAATTCCATGGACTTGACCGGGAAATATGAAATCCCCGTATCGCCGCGGGAGGTTTGGGACGCACTCGGCGATCCCCAGATCCTGGCGGCTTGTGTGCCGGGATGCGACAACCTCGAGAGGATCTCCCCCACCGAGATCGACGCCGCTGCCACCATCAAAATCGGTCCTCTGAAGACGAACCTGAATGGCAGGTTCAGTGTTGCCGAACTCGACCCACCGCGCCGGTGCCTTGTACGCGGCGAAGGCAAGGGCGGCCCCGCCGGGTTCGTCACAGGCGAAGCGGAGGTTCTGCTCGAAGAGAAAAACGGAATCACCACCCTGTATTACGCGGTTCAGGCGACGCTCGGCGGCAAGCTCGCCAGGATCGGCCAGCGGCTGATCGACGGCGCAGCGCGGCAGATCGCCGACGAGTTCTTCGGCCGCTTTGCCAAAGTGCTCACGCAGGGCAAGACTCCCTCCGAGATGGCGGCATCGGGTGAGTGGACTGTTCCGGAGCCCACGCGGGGCGAAATTCCCGAAACCACGGCGCGGTTCAAGAATATCTGGATCGGTGTTGGCGTTGTCGCAGTGGCAGCGGTCGCGGCGGCAGCATTTCTGTTCGCACGCCGACGCACTCCTTCGCACGAAACACCGGCATGAAATACGCTGAAGCTCATCCCCTCGCCGCGGCGCAGCGCTGGCTCGAATCCGGGCACCGCGTGGCGCTCGGCACGGTGATCGCAACCTGGGGCTCGGCCCCACGCCAGCCCGGCAGCACGATCGCGGTGCGTGACGACGGCGCGTTCACAGGCTCGGTGTCCGGCGGATGCGTGGAAGGCGCAGTGATCGATGAGGCCCGCGCCGCGATGCGGGACGGCAAATTCCGCCGTCTCGAATTCGGCGTCGCCGACGAACAGGCCTGGAGCGTTGGGCTGGCCTGCGGCGGGCGGGTGGAGATCCTCGTGCAGCCGATCACGACCGAGCGCGCCCGCAGCACGCTTGCCGCCGTCAATACGGCGCGGTGCCTCGAACAGGCGATCGTGCGCGCCGTCGATCTTGCGAGCGGCGAGGATATTGTTGTCGATCCCGCGCACGATACCACCTCGCTCGGCCTTGCCGCAGCCGAGGCCGCCCGCGCCGACCGCAGCATGACCGTGGAGTTGGACGGACGGTCGTGGTTCCTCTCGCTGTCGAATCCGGCCGTTGATCTCGTCGTCGTAGGCGCGGTGCATGTGGCGCAGCCTTTGGCCAGAATGGCAGAGTTCCTGGGATTTCGGGTGCGCGTGATCGATCCCCGCGCCGCGTTCGCGACGGAGGAGCGCTTTCCCGGTGTGGTACTTGCGCACGCCTACCCAGACGAGGCGCTGGCGAATGCGCCGCTCGGCCGCAGAAGCGCGCTCGTCACGCTTTCGCATGATCCCAAGATCGACGATCCCGCCCTGGCCGCAGGGTTGGCGTCGCCCGCGTTCTACATCGGCGCGTTGGGCTCGAAGAGGACGCATGCCGCGCGCTGCGAGCGGCTGAAGGCCAAAGGCTTCGGCGGCGACGTGCTCGACCGCATCCACGGCCCCGTCGGCCTTGCAATCGGCGCCAAGAGCCCAGAGGAAATCGCGCTGTCGATCGTGGCCGAGATCACCGAGGTGCTGCGGAGGACTGGATAGATCCGTCTGTTCCCACCCTCAATCGTACCGCCTGCCCCGCCCGCGGTCGGCGCGAGCCACGCGCGGATGAAGCTCGTCGGCCGTCAGCACGCCGTCGTTGTTCTTGTCCAGTCGGGCAAAGGTCTTCAGCTCGACTGCGGCGTATTCCTGCAGCGAAAGCGTGCCGTCGCCATCGGCATCCAGGCGGCGGAAGGAACGCGCATTGGCGATCGCAAAGCGCTGCTGCTCGCCAAGCTGGTACTGTGCGAGACTCATCGTGCCGCCGCCGCCGCTGGCCTGCGCAAACCGCTTGGTCACGGCCGCGTCAAGTTCGGCGCGCGTCACCCGGCCGTCCATGTTGGTGTCGTTGTCGGCGCAGAAGCTGGAGATTCCTCCGCGCCAGCCGGCCCTGCCGCTCACGGCGCACGACACGAAACCCTGCCCTTCGCGGTCCAGCGCCAGAAAACGGGCGCGCTCTCCCGCCGCGTATTCAGCGAGCGTGAGCCTGCCGTCGCCGTTCCAATCCAGGCTGCGGAAGGTATCGGCGTTGCGCGCGCGGAAAGCATCCGCACGGGCGGCAAGGAACTCCTCGAACATCATCGCCGGTCTGCCGTGCGTCGCGGAAGCGAAACGCCAACCGAGGACGCCGTTCATCTCGGCGCGGGTCACGCGCCCGTCGTGGTTGACGTCGAACTCGCGAACCAGCCGGTCGGCCGAACGCTCGCTGCGCTGGCTGTCATCCGCGGGCGCGACCTGGGCATTGGCGCCTGCGATGCACACCGCCCCAAGAAGCAGGGCAATCTTCAAGCTCGCTTTCATGTCATGACGCTCCATTGAATAGCCGGCGGCAACTTGGCGGTGCTCCGTCGCAGAACTTTACCAGAACAAAAATTAGTTTTCGCAAGATCGCGCTGGGTTTATCCACCGACACAATTCGAGACAAATACGCGTTTGCGAGCCATCCGCGTCAGCCCAAGAATGAGCCATGCTAGAATTTCCCGCCATGACCCGAGACGAATCGAAGCCTCATATTCTCGTCGTTGAGGATGCCCGCGACATCCGCGAGCCGCTGGCGCGGTATCTGCGCGAGCACGGCTATCGCGCCACTACCGCGCCCGATGCGGCGGCCGCCCGTAAGGTGATGAAAGCCTCGGCAATCGATCTTGTCGTGCTCGACATCATGATGCCGGGCGAGGACGGGCTCAGCCTGTGCCGCTCGATCCGCGAAACCTCGCAGACGCCGGTGATCCTGCTTACGGCGCGCGGCGAGGAAGTGGATCGAATCATCGGCCTTGAGATGGGCGCTGACGACTACATCCCCAAGCCCTTCTCGCCGCGCGAACTGATCGCCCGCGTTGGCGCCGTGCTCAGGCGCACCCAGGCGCTGCCGCCGCGCCAGAAGCCCCCCACGGCCGCGAAGATCCGTTTCGGCGACTGGATGCTCGATACCGGTCAGCGCGAGCTGATCGGCCAGGATGGCGTGGCGATGCCGCTGTCGAGCGGCGAGTTCCGCCTGCTGACCGCGCTGCTCGAACGGCCGAAGATCGCGCTGACCCGCAACCAGCTTCTCGACCTGACCAAAGGCCGCGACGCCGACCTGTTCGACCGCTCGATCGACAACCATGTCAGCCGCTTGCGCAAGAAAATCGAGCCCGACCCGAAAAACCCGCGCTACATCAAAACGGTGTGGGGCGGAGGCTACATATTTGCGATGGACCCGGTGACCGAATGAGGCTGTGGCCGCGCACGCTGGGCATGCAGCTCGTCGTGGTCATCACGGTGGCCGTTCTGCTGTCGAACGCAGCAGTGGCGCTGTGGTTCGAGCTGGGCAACGAGCGTATCAACGAAAACGACCTCATCGAGCGCATGCTGGACCGCGCCGCATCGATCTCGACGATGATGGCATCCATCTCTCCCAAGGCGCGCGCCGAGGCCACCGATGCGCTCGCGGGTCGGCTGTGGCGCTTCCGCATCGTGACGGGCAAGGCGCCGCAGGAGGCGATGACCGGGGAAGAAGCTGCTCTCGCCGCGCGGTTGCGGACGATGCTGCCCGAAAGGACCGCCAATCTGCCGGTGGGCGTCCACATCCGGTCGTGGAAGGACGATAGTTCGCAATCCGTCAATTCATCCTCGGCCTATGAAATGACCCTGCCGGTGGTGCGCAACACCTGGCTGGTGGCGACCTTCATCAAGCCGCCCGGCCCGCCCTGGCCCATCGAAATGACCGCCGCCGCCGTGCTGGCCGTTCTGATCGCCTCGGCCGCGGGCGCCTACATCGCGCAGCGCGTGGCGCGGCCGCTGTCGAAGCTCGCCAACGCCGCAAGCGTGGCCGCGCAAGGCGAAACAGCGCCCCGCGTGCCCGAGGAAGGGCCGGAAGATGTGCGCAATGCGGCGTGCGCCTTCAATGCGATGATGGACCAGGTTTCGCGCACGTTGGAGAGCCAGCGGCAGCTTCTGTCCGCCGTCGGCCACGACCTGCGTACGCCGATCACCGCGATGCGCATCAATATCGAGTTTGTCGAAGACGCCGAGCTGCGCGAACGGCTGCAGAAAAACCTGGATGAGCTGCAGGACCTGACCGAATCGGTGCTTTCGGCGGCCAAGGGCGCTGCCGGCGAAACGCGGCGGCAAATCGATCTGGCCTGCCTGGTGGAAAGCGTGTGCGCAGATCTTGACGACCTCGGCGAACCGGTCTCTTGGGCCGGCCACGACCCCGCGCCGCTGTCGTGCCGGGCCAACGAAGTGCGCCGCGCGGTGCGCAATCTGGTCGAGAACGCAGTCAGCTACGGCAGCTGCGCGCACGTCTCCATTCACGACGTTCCCGGCGGCTATGACGTCGTGGTTGACGACGAAGGTCCGGGCATTCCGCCTGAGGACCGCGCCCGCGTGTTCGAGCCCTTCGTCCGTCTGGAGGGATCGCGCAATCTTGAAACCGGCGGAACCGGCCTTGGGCTGACGCTCGTCAAGGCGATCGCCGAGGGCCACGGCGGCAAGGTAGTGCTAGATGATCGACCCGGCGGCGGCCTGCGCGCCATCCTGCATCTGCCGCGCCAGAGCGCGGCCACCGGCGCACCGCGCCTGCCCACCGAGGCCCTATGACCCCGCCCCGGGTCGCGGCAGTCGTACTGGCGGCGGGGTTGTCGAAGCGGCTGCCGGAAAACAAGCTGCTTGTGGCGGTGAAGGGCGAACCGATCGTGCGTCGCGTGGTGAAAGGGGCGCTGGCCAGCCGCGCTTCGCCAGTGATTGTTGTCACTGGAAACTCTGCCGAGGTGGTTCGCGGCGCGCTTGCCGGCCTACCAGTCGTCTTGGCGGATAATAGAGATTACGCAAAGGGTTTGAGCGGTTCTTTAAGATGCGGCGTGAGAGCGGTGCCGCTGGATTGCGACGGCGTCCTTGTCCTCTTGGGCGACATGCCGTTCGTCGCGTCAGCTCTCATTGACGCACTCGTCGCGGCCTTCGAACCCACGCGAGGGCGGGCCATCTGCGTTCCTGTCCGCCACGGCCGGCGCGGCAATCCGGTGCTGTGGGGCCGACGCTTCTTCCCCGAGCTTCTGGAGCTTGAAGGCGACCGGGGCGCCAAGCTGCTGCTCGACTTGCACGCCGATCTTCTGACAGAGGTGGAAGCAGGCGATGATGGTGTCCTGATCGACATCGACACCGCGGACGACCTGAAAGTCCATGAGTGACCTGCCCTATTCGAAGGAGGTTCTCCGCTTGGCTGCCGAGGCCGCCGGTGTCGGCCGCCTTGCTCCGCCATGCCGGTCGCACACCGAGCACAACCCCGCCTGCGGCGACCGGTGCACGGTCGATGTCAGGATCGAGGATGGCCGGATCGCGGCGGTCGCGCACGACACGCGCGCCTGCGTGCTGACCCAAGCCTCGGCGTCGATCCTGGGCACGGCCCTGGCGGGGCACACGCGCGGCGACGTCGACCTGCTGCGCGACGCGGTTCAGACCATGCTGAACGGCGGGCCGGCGCCGCAGGAGCCCTTCGCGCGGTACCGCCATCTTGCCGACGTGGCTGCCCATCCCGGCCGGTACCGCTGCGTGCTCCTGCCCATCGACGCTGCGCTGAAAGCGATGGAAGCTTCAGATGCGGGCGAACCAAGCTGACAACGGCGCCAATTCCAGGCTGCCGGCGTTCGCCTTGACGGCGCCGCATCCGATGTCGAGAGGGCTCGCGCCCGACAGCATCGCGTCCTGGAACCCAGCCGCGCGCCGGCTCATGTTGAAGACGCAGAGCAGATGCTCCCCCTCTTCCGCGCGCAGGAACGCGAGCACCGGATCGCTCGCCGCCAAGAAGGTCATCGTGCCGTGGACCAGCGCCGGGTGCCGCTTGCGCGCTGCGAGGAAACGCCGCGCGTAGTGAAGCGGGGAGTCCGCATCCTGCTCCTGCCGCAAAACAGCGAGCGCGCCATGCGCCGGCCCGAGCGGAAGCCAAGGCACGCCTGTGGTGAAGCCCATTTGCGGAGCGTCCCCATCCCACGGCATCGGGGTGCGGCAGCCGTCGCGCCCCTTGAACATCGGGTAGTAAAGATCGCCCACGGGATCGCGCAGCTGGTCGCGCCGCAATTCGACTTCCGTCAGCCCCAGCTCCTCGCCCTGATACAGAAGTACCGTGCCGCGGATCGACAGCAGCAGCGCCAGCAGCAATTTGGCGAGTGCCGCATCGCCGGCCGCCGCCCCGCCGAAGCGGCTCACGGTGCGCGCGACATCGTGGTTGCTGAACGACACGCAGGGCCAGTGGTTCGGGTGGTCCGAAAGCAGCGCGTAATTGCCGGTGATGAACGCCGGCGATAGGTCGCGCCGGCGCAGCATGAAGAAGGTGTAGCCGCCGTGCAGTCCCTCGTCCGGCGCGGCATACGCGCCCGAGCGCTCGTAGCCTTCCGAGAACTCGCCGAACACGAAGCGGTCGCCGTGGCGTTCCACGGTGTGGCGGATCTCCTGGAGCACGCGCACGTTTTCGGGCAGGTTGCAGTCGTAGAGGTGCTCCTGAAGATTGTCGGCATCGGCCCAGGTGGCATCGGTGCGCTCGTCCATCGGCACGGGCGGATTATCCTTGAGCCTCACGTCGTGCAGGTAGGCGTTGGCGACGTCGAGGCGGAAACCGTCCACGCCCCGCGCGAGCCAGAAATCGAGCACCTTCAGTCCCGCCGTCTTCACCTCGGGATTCTGCCAGTTCAGCTTGGGCTGCTGGCGCAGAAACTTGTGGTGATAATGCTGGCGGCGCGACGGCTGATAGCTCCACGCCGGTCCGCCAAACGCCGACAGCCAGTTGTTCGGCGCCGTGCCGTCGGGCCTGGGATCGGCCCACACGTACCAGTCCGATTTTGCGCCGCCGTTGCGGCTGTCCCTGAACCAGGCGTGTTCGTCGGAGGTGTGGCAGAGCACCTCGTCGAGGACGATCTTCAGCCCGCGCTCGTGCGCCGCGGCGAGCAGCGCATCGAAATCGGCAAGCGTGCCGTAATCGGGATGCACGGTCTCGTAATCGGAAACATCGTAGCCCCAATCGCGATTGGGCGAGGGATGGATCGGCGACAGCCAAACGGCATCGACCCCGAGGCTCTTGATGTAGTCGAGCTTGGACTTCAGGCCGGCGAGATCGCCCTGCCCGTCGCCGTTGCCGTCGCAGAAACTGCGGATATAGACTTGATAGACGACAGCGCCCTTCCACCAGGGATTAGGATTCGGCGCATTCGGCAATTGCGTCCTCCAAACTGAAACAGGCGAAGTCTATGGCGAATGTCCCGGCGTCTGGAATTCCTCGACCATGAGCATGGTATCGGCGCCCTTGCCGGTGAACGCCACGCCGACATAGACGAGATACAGATCGGTGTCCTCTCCCGGCTTTATTTCTTCCGCAAAGTGCGCTGCAACCTGCTTTTGCACGGGCAGCCACCATTCCCGGCCTTCCGCCCGAAACAGCCATTCCTCTTCGAAGGTGTTGGCCCAGACTTGATAACCTGGATTCATCTTGCCGTAAGATGCGAGGAACTTCTTGTTGGTCGCGCCCAGCGGGCGGTGCCGGCCGGCGTAACTGACGCAGACTCTGGCACGGACCGGCGGATGGAAGACCAGTGAGCCCAGCGTCGAATACGGCGTCGCCGCGTCGGGCCCAGCCTCCTCCGCTATGAGCTGCGTAAAGGTGGTAGGCTTGAACGCGTCATAGGAAAAGTCGTCCGCCGCCGCAAACGTTGCGAGCAGCGCAGCACATGCCAGAAACCTGATCATCCTGTCCTTCACAGTTCTTGAGGGCAGGTTATTCCCGTCTTGGCAGCGCGACAACTCTGCGCCCGTCACACCTCGCTGGCGCTGGTGACGATCTTGGCGACCATGCCGTAGTCGCGCGCCTGCTCGGCGCTCATCCAGTAATTGCGCTCTGTGTCATGGACGATACGCTCGATGGGCTGGCCGGTCTCGCGCGCAATGATGCGGTTCAAGCGCTCGCGCATCTTGAGGATTTCCTCCGCCTCGATGGAAATGTCGGAGGCCTGGCCGCGCACGCCGCCCAACGGCTGGTGCAGCAAAAAACGCGTGTTGGGCAGGCAGAAACGGTTCTCCTTCACCGCGCCCAGATAGATGTGGGCGCCGGCCGACGCGACCCAGCCCGTGCCGATCATCTTCACGCGCGGGCCCACGTAGCGGATCATATCGTGCATGGTGTCGCCGGCTTCGACATGGCCGCCCGGCGAGTTGATGATCACCTTGATGTCGCCTTCGCCGTCGGCCGTCAGCGCCAGAAGCTGGGCGCTGACGCGCTCGGCCATCTTCATGTCGACTTCGCCGAAGATCAGCACAGTGCGGGACTTGAACAGCGCCTTCTGCACTGGCAGTGACTGCGATTCGGGCAGTTCGACCTTCGATTTCTCGTCTTCTTCTTCGTCAAGGCGGACCATACGGACTCCTGTGGTCTAAAGGCCGGGCCATCCATACAATCTGGCGGCGGCGGGGTCGAGGGTCTAGTGCACCGGAGGCGCGGCTGGCTCGGGCTTGTCCGTGACTGCTTTACCGCAATCGGCCGAGACCCAGTGCAAATCGTAAACCATGATCACGGGAACGTCCCCCGGCGGCGACCCCGGCATCTCAATCCGGATCGAGGCGTGCGCGGGCGACTCGAATGCGGCGTCCACGTGAGCTTTGGGTTTGCCGTCGGCGCCGTTCATGATCGTTTCGACCAGCCGGGCGATGCGATGCTCGGACGGATCGATCGTGAACTCGGCATGCACTTTATCGGCGTTCTTACAGAGCATATCCACGATCAGGAGCCGGTCCGACTTTTGCGCGCCCTGCGGGACGCAGTCGCCCATGCCCATGGTCTTGTCCACGAAGGCCTTGTGCTGCTCGGCCGTCTGGCAGATCCGCATGACGCTCTCGTGGCGCAGGTACTCCTCCGAGAGGCGTTGACGATCCTCGACTGCGCGCGGCGGCGCGATGAAAAGCGCAAGGTTGGTGCTGCGGCGCAGCTCCCACAATCCTGCTTTCGGCGCCGGCCCCGGAGGCACGAGACTGTCCGCCGCCATTCCGCCCGCCAGGCAGGCAAATCCGGCGGCGGCAACGATCAACGATTTCGCGCGCATGCGTTCCTTCCCGCAGTTCGAGGAAAAGCTATCAGACGGGCGGCGGAAACGGCACTGCCCCGATACCGGGCCGTTTTACTTGATGCAGACGGGGGCAATCCAGCGGGCGTCGATGCTCGTGCTGGTGTGCATAGGGTGACCTTCCTGGACCATGTCCATGCTCTGGACGGCTGTGTAGTGCTCGTTCGAGGTCCATGTGAACTCGATGTGGCCGCGCGCGTTCATCGTCCCGGTGCAGATCACGTCGGCGGACATGCTGCTTCCCCGTACTTTCACGTTCTCGGTGCGGCAGCCTGCGTCTTGCTTGAAAACAGGCTTGTCGCCGGCAACGTCGGCGGCCGTCATGCAGAACTTGGTGGTGACCCCGGCGGCGTTCATTGAAACGCCGTGCGCCCGCATCTGCGCCTGCACCTGCGGCGGCAGGTTGCTCATGTTCGGCATAGCGGGCATGCCGCCCATCTGCACCGTGGCCTGCCACTGGCCGACCTTGCCGTGCGCCGCCAGCGCCGACGGCGTCAAAACCAGCGCAAGCGCACAGCCCGCGTAAATCGCTTTCATATGCAACCCCCTCGATCCGGCTTCGACGCAGCGCCGAAACCCCCGCGCGATTATCGGGGTTGCGAAGCGCAAATCAAGCACCACGCTCCAGCCGGTAGACCCGATAGGAATGCGGCGGCAGGCTGATCGAAAACATGGTCTGTTTCGGCGGATTGATGTAGCGCCGCCCACCCGGCGCCAGCACGGGCTTCTCGGGAGGCTCGGCCGCCAAGAGCTTGCCGGTCGAAAGATCGCGCACGCGCTTGTTCAGACCGGGCACCACGATCTTCGCAGTCACCGGCGTGTTTCGGTAGGACTCCGCCACGAACGCGCCGTTGTCGTAGACGAACATCGTGACGAGATCGGGCCCGTCGACGTGAACGGGGAAATCGCGCAGCAGATAGCCCTTCAGCTCCGCCAGCAGCGGTTGCGGCAGATTGTAGAGGTCGGACGAATTCTCGGGGATGTTCAGAAGCCAAATCACGCCCTTTGAATAGTGGTTCATCAGCAGGATCGGATCGCCCTTGGCGCCGGCCACCCCGCGGATCACTGGCCAGGAATCGTTGGTGTAGAAGCGAACCTGCGGAAACAGGATGTCGGGACGATTGACGTCGTTGAGCAGGGCACCGGAGCCGGCCCCGAATCCCCCGAAGAAATCATGGATCAGCATCACGTTGCCGGTGGTTTCCCATTCGACCACATCGCGGAAGCCTTTGGCCTGCATCGCCCGCAGGAAGCCGCTGGTGACGATCACTTCGCCGCCGTCGCGCAAGTTGGCTTCGATCTTCTTGACGATGTCCGGATCGTATTTCGCTTCTTCGGTCAGAAGCACCTGGCTGGCGCCGTCGGGAAACTTGGGCGACATGTCCATCGGCAGGCCGATGTTGCCCAGGTAGTTCTGCAGGAAATCCTCGCCGTCGGATTGATAGGGTTTGTAGCTGGGGATGCCCATGGGCTTGCCGAGGGCGGAAAGCGCATGATCTGCCTGTTCGAGGGCATATCCCGCCACGCTGGCCCAGCCCGGACCCGGATCGCCCTTCGCCACGGGGCCATAGCGCTTGACCATGGCCGCCCAGTTGAAGCTCGTGGGCAGCTTCTTCCAGGAGCGGTCGCCCGGGGCCACCGCCGCGTCCCGAGCAAGGTCGGCCCAGTTGAACAGCGTTATCTCGGGCGCCTTGGCGAACGCCGTATCCCAGAGCTGCTCGGCATAGCGGTCGGCGTAGCGCGTCGAGTAGGTGTCGACCCAGCCTCCGCCGTTGCCGCCCGGACGGATGTTGTCGAAATAGCGGATGATCTCGTAGCTCTCGTATTGCTGCAAAAGCTGGTCGGTGACCACAGGGTCGCGCGTTTCGGTGCCCGTGTAGATGCCGTCGAACATCTGGGCTTCCTTGTCGAGATCGAAGCCCAGGCCCTGGAAGTGCTCGTACCAGTTGGGATACTTGATCACGACCTTGACCTTCGGATTGACTGCGTGCGCCGGGTCGAGCACGAAGTTCTTAGCGATTTCGCGCATGCGCTCGAGGCGATACTGCGTCCAGCTGCGGTCGCCTTTGGCGGCGATGTCGGCGTCGGACTTGGTGTTCCAGAAGAAGAAGTCGTCGAGGATCACCTCGTCGAAATGGCGCGCGATCAGCTCGACCGCCTTCTTGCACTCCGCGAGGTCGGCGGGATTTTCGTAATCGAAGGTGCCAAACTGCCCGTCGTTGCCGCCCGCCGCCAGCGTGATGCCGCCCGCAACCGCGATGCCCCTGGCCTGGAACTCCTCGCGCACCATCGAAAGCTCGGCGTCGGTGGCGAACACATGGTTGCGATAGGCCTCGATGTAGACCTTGTCGAACTTGAGCTGGTGCGAAAGCCGCGCAAACTGGTGCGCGAAGGTCTTGGGATCGGCGAGCGCCTTGGTCGAGTTGACGACCACGTAGACCGCCACGTGGAAGTTCTTGTATTTGCCATGGCGCGGGGCTGCCGCCGAAAGGCTCGCGACGGAAAGCAACGCGACCAAACCTGCCAAAATCTTCCGCATGGCGACTCCCCATTCAGCTCGTACCATCCTGATTTGTATCGCCGCGCGGGGCAAATCGCAGGCCGGACTGCGAACATGCCGCATCAGCGGTGTGCCGCCCGCCGCGACCCTGAAATATTCCGCGCAAATGCGCCCGATGTTGACGGAGAGACATGCATAACTCGCTCTGCCCGGTTTGTTACGAGATTCGCCGCGTAGGAACTTTCCGGAGTCTCGACCCATGTCCTTCCTGCCGAAGGCTGGCATCGCCCTGACGGCGCCACCCGCTGTCGTTCTTGTGGTGACGCCTGCGGCTTCGGCCGCACCGGCATGTTCGCTCGTCACCAAGGCGGAGGTCAGCGCCGCATTGGGCGTGATGGTCGGGGCGCCCAACGGTCCGTTGCCGAAACTGTGCCAATGGCGTCAGCAGGCCAAGCCCGGCGCGGACATCCTGATCGCGGATCTGAATGGGCCTGACCGCAAGCTGTTCGACAACGCCAAATCGATGGCCGGCTTCACCGGCGCCACCATCAAGCCTGTTGGCGGCCTCGGCGACGGGGCGTTCCATCTCTGCAAGAAGGTCGGCAGGATGACGTCGGACATTCTCTGGTTCCGCAAAGGCGATGCGGCGTTCAGCGTCCGCGTGTGGGGCGGGAAGATTCCCGACGCCGACGCCGAGGCAAAAGCGAAGGCCATCGCCGTGCGCGTGCTCACAAGGGTGTGAAGCGGCTCCGCATTTACGGGAAGATAGATGGCTTGCCGGGCACACCTCGCGGCAACCAACCCGGCTTCGCCCAATAGACTACGCCGGGCAGGCCTCACTCGCTCCGCAAGCGAAGCTTGGCGCGCCCTAGGAGAGTCGAACTCCTCTTGCAAGATTGAAAATCTTGAGTCCTAACCGATAGACGAAGGGCGCCACCGGTTCCCGGAACTGCCGGGGAAGCCGGGCTATAAGGGCTTGGAACCGCCTTTGCAAGCGTACAGGGCTCGCCCCACGCAGTTGCGGAATGCGGCTTTTCGCAAGCAGCTCTAGGCGGTTGCCGGCGCTGCGTCATCAAGGTGCAGCTGCACGCGCTCCCGCCCGTTCCAATCCTCGGCACGCAGGCGCCCGGCAGCATGAATCCGGCCGCCACGAGCGGCGAGCAACCCCTGTCCGAGCGCCGTCTCGGCAACACGGAAGGCGATGGCGTCGAGCCGTGCCCCGTCGGCGCCCATGAGCCGCAGGCGGACATGGCCCTGGCCGACAAGATCGGCGAACATTATTTGCGCATCCGGCACCGCCAGGATCGGCTCGGGATTGCCGGCGCCGAAGGGACCCGCGCGCGCGATCTCACGGGCCAGCGAAATCGTTGCGCCCGAGGGCGCGATCACGGCATCGATGCCCAGCGAGACAACCTCTTCCGACGGCAAGTGCTGGGCGAAGGCTTCCGTGAGAAAGGCACGGAAGCGATCGAGTTGCTCGGGGCGCAGCGAGAAGCCGGCCGCCATGGCATGCCCTCCGCCGGTGTCGAGCGCGCCGGCCTCGCGCGCCGCGCGCACGATCCCGCCGATGTCGACGCCCGGAACCGAGCGCGCCGAACCGCGGCCCATCCCGCCTTCGAAGCCGGCCACGAAGGACGGTTTCAGGAAACGATCTTTCAAACGGCCGGCCACGATGCCGACCACGCCGGGATGCCAGCCCTCCCCCGACACCAGCAGAAAGGCGGAAGCGTGCTCACGCGCCGCCGTCGCAACGGCCTCATCGAGGATCAGTTTTTCGATCGCCTGTCGTTCGCGGTTGTGGGTGTCGAGCGCCAGCGCATATTCCTCGGCGCGCGCCGCGTCCCGTGCGGTCAAGAGGTCGACGCCCAACCCGCAGCGCCCGACGCGTCCGCCGGCATTGATGCGTGGGCCGAACACGAAGCCCAGGTGATAGGGCGTGAAAGGCGGCACCACACCCGCGATGCGCGCCAGTGCGGCAAGACCTGGACGTTCGAGCTTGCCCATCTTCGCGAGCCCCCCGCGCACGTAGGCGCGGTTGACGCCGATGAGCGGTACCACGTCGCAGACGGTCGCCAGGCCCACGAGGTCAATGCCGGCGCGCAGGTCGGGTTCGCCGCGGGAGGCGTACCAGCCCGCCTCGCGCAGCGCGCGGTTGAGCGCCACGAGGAAGAGAAAGCTGATGCCCGCGGCGCTCAGATGGCCGAGACCCGACGTGTCGCCGCCGGCGTTCGGATTCACGTGCGCTACGCAGGGCGGCTCCTGCTCGGTGGCATGATGATCCAGCACCACGGCGTCGAGGCCCGCTTCCTCCGCGGCTGCGAGCGCGCGCACGGCACCCGCGCCGCAATCGACCGTGACGACGAGGCCGATGCCTTCGTCCTTCAGCTTCAGAAGCGCGGCGGCGTTGGGTCCATAGCCTTCGCTCATGCGGTCGGGAACGTAGATGCGCGGCGCGGTTCCCACCGCCGCCAGGAAATCGTGCAGCAGTGCTGCCGAGCACGAGCCGTCGACGTCGTAATCGCCGAACACCGCGATCTTCTCGCCCGCCGTGACCGCCGCTAACGTGCGCGCGACGGCCCTATCCATGGCCTTCAGCGTCAGAGGTTCGGGTAACATGTGCTTCAGCGTCGGGGTGAGGAAATCGGTCGCCTCGTCCGGGCGCACGCCGCGCGCCGCGAGCAGGCGCGCCAGCACGGGGGAAATCTCGCGCTGCAGAGCGAGCGCCCGCGTGCAATCCTCGTCGGCTGCGATGAGCGCCCAATGGCGCCCGGAAAAGGAACGCGCGACTTGCATGCCCGCGACCTTGTTCGATTCGGCGGGCCGCGGCCAGTGGCCCATGACCCCGCCGCGACGGAATACCCGTGTGCAAGGCGACCTTTGCAGCGGAAATCGCGCGTTTCAGGCCGAACGGACCGGGCGGGTTCCGCCCGCTGTCACGGACCAAGACCCGCCCTGGCCGGTTTCACGCAGAAGGATCAGTAAAACAGTCCGTACACGACCTGGATCACTTCGCCGTCGTACTCGTCGATCAGGAGCGCATCGTCCCCGACGCGCACCCACACGCAGCCGTCGGGCGGCGGCATCAGACCGAACATGGCCCAGTCCCCCAGCCAGTAATTGCGCGCGAAGAAGGCGGGCGGCAAACGGTCACCGTAAACCCAGCGGTGGACGTACCATCCCTGTGGACGCGTGTAGACGGGCAGGTGGTAATGCCGCGCGGCCTGGATGTTGCGGTGGAACTTGCCGAAATCGACGTGACGATGGGACATCTGCCCGGTGAACGCCGCGCCGTGACCGATCTGGGGCTGAAAAATGGGCTTGGTCGTCACGTTGGGACGGACCACCGGCTGGTTGACCGTGGCATGACCGGTCTGCCCCGCCTGGAATGTCATATGACCACCGGTCGTCCCTTGGCCGTTGCCATGACCGGTGCTGCTTGATGTGCCATGACCCGACGAGGCGTCGTGATCGTGATGGCCTTCCTCGGCAAACGCCGGTCCGGCCAGGACAAGACCCAAAGCGGCCCACGCAATTAGAAACCTTTTCATCCCGGCACTCCTTCTTTGGATTCGTAACGCCCATTTTGGGCTTCGCAGCATGCACGAGCACGCGTGAATGCTGCCAACATTGTCGCAAATCTGCTCCGCGGCGGGCTTGCGACGCAATTTCGCGACAATTGAAGCCTGCGGAACCGGCCGCCGGTTGCACCCTTCATCGGCCCCAAGCCCGCCGCGACAGTATACGGTAAATGGCCGCCTATGCGTCGGAATTGCACGGTTTTTCCGTGGTTACGCGCTCCGCCGGAGTTGCGGGCGCGTTTGCGCAAGCTGTTCGCGCGTCATAACCTTGCGGCCAAGAGGGCACGGCAGATGCGCAAGCGGGTAGTGGGCGTGGCGCTGTCGCTGTTGGCGGCGGGATGCGGCGGGGTACTGCCGCATGAATCGAACATCGACACGTCAAGGTTCCAGACCTACGAACAGGTCATGGCATCCTACAACGGCATCAACCTCGGCAAGACGCGCCGCGGCGACCTCGTCAAGCTGGGCCTGGACACGATGACCACGCCGAACATCGAGGTGCTTTCCTACACCGACATCGTCAACCACTTCCTGCCCTCCGAGACCATGAAACTGGAGCAGGCGCCGCCCAACGCACGGCGCTGCATGCAGGCGCAGGACCGCTGCTCCGGCTACATCATCCAACTCCAGCATTCGAGCAAACAGCGCAACGGCGGGGTGGTGACCGACGTTCTGGGCTTCGAGCGCGACACGGTCAGCAGCGGCTGGACGGCAAAGATCGTCCTTTTGCTGGAGGACGACGTGGTGGTCTACAAGGAGCTTTCCGGCCGCCCGAACATCCAGGAGCGTCAGAACGAGAGCGAGCCGTTGGGGCCGCTGCAGGATCTGGGCAAAACCATCAGCGGAGCGGCAACGGGCCAGTGAGGGCTGCGGGCGCGACGGAAGCGGGCGGCGTGCGCCGCGCGTGGAATCACGGGATGAACCCTTGACCGGGCGGTGCGTTTTGCCAGTATCGGTTCTCGCCCGCGCCTGAAGGCCGCCTTCGCAGGCCACGAGCGCGAAGCGGGTGGGCAACCGCCGCCCGACGCGAACGACCGGCAGAGCAGACACGAGAGCGTCCATGTCGAACCTCGATCTCGCCCCTGTCGGAAATTGCGCGGTTGCCAGCCTGGTCGATGCCAACGCGCGCCACGTTTGGTTCTGCTTCCCGCGCCTGGACGGCGACCCCGCTTTCAATGCGCTGGTCAACGGCGCCGATCCAGCTTCGGGGTTCATGGACATCGTGGTCCAGGGCCGCGCTGGGAGCCGCCAGTCCTACATCCGCAACACCGCCATTCTCGAAACCCACATCCGCACCGAAGCGGACGAGGAATTGCGCGTGCTGGACTTCGCACCGCGCTTCACCCAGTTCGGGCGCAGCTTCCGCCCGCCCCTGCTGGTGCGGCGCATCGAGCCGGTCCGCGGCCAGCCGCGCATTTCGCTGCGCGTTCGTCCCACCTTCGGCTACGGCACGGTGGCGCCCCGGACCAGCATCGGCAGCAACCACGTGCGCTTCATCGGCGGCGGCGCCGTGCTGCGCGTCACAGCCGACATCGGACCGAGCTACATCCTGGACGAAGCCCAGTTCCTGCTCACCAGCCCCGTCAACCTGTTCGTCGGCTCCGACGAAGCCATACTTGAGGCGCTCGACGGTCTGGTGAGGCGGTTCCTGCACGAAACCACCACCTATTGGACCGAGTGGGTGCGCAACCTCGCCGTGCCGTTCGAATGGCAGGACGCCGTCATCCGCGCCGCCATCACACTCAAGCTGTGCAGCTACGAGGAAACCGGCGGGATCGTCGCGGCGTTGACCACCTCAATTCCGGAAGCGCCGGCAACCGAGCGCAACTGGGACTATCGTTACTGCTGGCTGAGGGACGCCTATTTCACCGTGAATGCGCTCAACCGCCTGAGCACAACGCGAACGATGGAGAACTACGTCCGCTATCTCCTCGACACCGTCGTGCGCGAGGGGGCCGACCGATTGCATCCGCTCTATCCGATCAGTTCGCGCAACAACCTCGACGAACGCGACGCACCGGCGCTAGCCGGCTATCGCGGCTTGAAGCCCGTGCGCATCGGCAATGCGGCGGCGCAGCAGCGGCAGAACGACGTCTACGGCTCGGTGGTGTTGTCGGCGGCGCAGATCTTCTGGGACAGGCGCATTCCAACCATCGGGGGCACCAACCTCTATCGTCGTCTGAGCCCGCTCGGCGAACTGGCGCTCGGCTGCGCGCTGAGCCCGGACGCCGGCCCGTGGGAGTATCGCGGACGCAATCACGTGTTCACCTATTCGGCGACGATGTGCTGGGCGGCGGCGAGCCGGCTGGCGATGATCGCCGAAAAGCTCGGTTTGGCGGATGACGCGCAGCGCTGGAAATCCGGCGCGGACGAGCTGAGGCAGTCGATCCTCGCCCGCGCGGTGACGGACGAAGGCTGGATTTCGGGCGCCCTCGAAGCCAAGCTCGCCGATGCCTCTGTGCTGCTGCTGCCCAGGCTCGGCCTTCTGCGCGCCGATGACGAGCGCTTCCTGCTGACCCTGGCCATGATCGAAAAGCGGCTTGTCAAGCGCGGCTTCCTACTGCGCTACGACGAGGCCGACGATTTCGGCATGCCCGAGACGGCGTTTCTGGTGTGCACGTTCTGGTACGTCGACGCGCTTGCCGCGGCGGGGCGGGCCGACGAGGCGCGCGAGCTATTCACGAACCTTCTGGAGCGGCGCAACAGCGCCGGCCTGTTGTCGGAGGACATCGATCCCGCCAGCGGCGAATTGTGGGGCAACTACCCGCAAACCTATTCGCTGGTAGGGCTGACGCTCGCCGCCCACGGGCTCAGCCGAAGCTGGGAACAGGGCCTGTCGCACGAATCGTGAGGATGCCGATCACGCATCGAGGCTCCTGTACACGAAGTTGCGGGCGCGCACCTCGCCCTCGCCGGCACTGAAGATCGCAGGTCTGAGGCTGAGGAAGCCGCCGAAGACGTTGTGATGATAGCCGGAGACCTCCATCTGCATCGGATGCTGGACCCAACCCTTCCCGTCGAGGCAATAGTGGAACGTGACGACGTTCGCGTCGTTCGCCACCTTGAGCTGAACCATGCGCGCGGAGACCGGCTGGCGCATCCAGCTCTGCTCCTGTCCGTATTCGTAGGTGAACATCTGGCCGAAGCCGAAACCGACCCCGACGAAGCCGCGCCCGTCATAGAACAGCGCAAGGCCCCCTTGGGCGTCGCCGGTCATTTCGAGCGCAACCGAAACCTCATAGCGTCTGTCGCCCGCGATGCAGGTGAGCGGCGAACAATCCGCCGGTGAAGTGCCCTTGCCCCTGATGACGAGGCACTTTTCCTCGTAGCGGACCCGGCTTATTTCGTCGGCGCCGGGCGAATAGAAGCCCCATTGCAGGCCGAACTTGTTGGTCGAGAAATCATCCGAAAGGGGAAAGCCGGCTGCGCTCGCCTTGCCGCCCTTCGGCTTGGGCAACGGCGATGCCAGCGTTCCGCCCATGGCGCGGGGCCACCCGTCGCTTGTCCACTGCAGCGGTTCGAGCAGGGTCTGCCGGCCGAGGGTGCGAAAGCCGTTCTCGTAGCCGTGGTAGACCATCCACCAGTCGCCGGCGGGCCCTTGCACAAAGCTGGCATGGCCGCGCGACCACCACGGCTCATTGGCGCTTTTCGTGTGGACGATCGGATTGTGCGGGCAGTCCTGCCACGGGCCGTGGATCGAACGCGATCGCGCCGCAGTGACCATATGGCTGGTTGGCGGACCCGCCGTGCCGCCGACGGCAGCGATGAGATAGAACCAGCCGCCTCTGCGCAGAATCTTCGGCCCTTCGGGCGCGAACGTCTCCACCACCCAATCGGGCGGGTAGTGCCACGGCGTGTAGACCTGCTCCAGGGGCCCGACCGTGGACAGCCCGTCGTCCGCCAGAGCAATGCGGCGAACGCCATTGAAGAAAAGGTAACGCTTGCCGTTCTCGCCGACCGCATGGCCGGGGTCGATGCAGCCGGTCACCTTGAGATCGACCGGATCGCTCCACGGCCCGCGAATGTCGTCCGCGTGGATGACGTATATGCTGCTGCCGCTCGCACCCATGCCGGGAATGTAGATGTAGTAGCGGCCGTCGTGCTTAACGAGGTCCATCGCCCAAACGCCGCCGATGGGCTTGGTCAGCGCCGGGCCGATCGGCGACCAATTCACCAGGTCGCGCGAGCGCCAGATGATCACTCCCGGATAGGAAAGGAACGACGAAAAAGTCATGTAATAATCCTCACCGTCCTTGAGGATGGTGGGATCCGGGTGATCGCCCGGCACGATCGGATTGCGGTAGATGCCGCGGCCCAGATCGGCCTTGCGCTGGCCCTCGATGCCGATGCCGAAGGTCTTTCCCCCGCACGGCGGCAGAAGCCGGCCTGCATTCGCCTCAGGCGGCAAGAGCGTGGTGGCGGCCGCGCCGATGAACGTGGCCTTCAACGCGTCGCGTCGGGACGTATGCGGCATGACAATCCTCCAGGCAATCGAGTCTCCGCCAAGAGCCTAACGCCCACCGCCTCGCGCCAACAATCGGCTGCCGACCGGTGCGCGGAAACGAAACAATCGCTTCCGCGCGAACGATCCCGACCGATAGCGTTTCGTGCTACAGCCGACCGTGCCGGCGCCGCGGATGCCGCGCGCTAATCCAGCGCACCGTGCCCGAGGTGGAGCGCATCACGACGCTGTGGGTGACGATGAAGTCCGGCGTGCGCTGCACGCCCTGCAGCATCGAGCCGTTGGTCACCCCCGTTGCGGCGAAGATGACGTCGCCCGAGGCCATGTCGCGCAGCGAATACTTGCGGTCGAGGTCAGTGATGCCCAGCTTGACCGCGCGTTCCTTCTCCGCGTCCGACTTGAAGAACAGGCGCGACTGGAATTGCCCGCCGATGCAACGCAGCGCCGACGCTGCCAGCACGCCTTCCGGCGCCCCACCACGCCCCAGGCAAATGTCGATGCCGGTCGCAGGATCGGAGGTGGCGATCACGCCCGCCACGTCGCCGTCGGTGATAAGACGCACGGCCGCACCCACGCTGCGCACCGCCGCGATGTGCTTCTCGTGGCGCGGACGCTCGAGGATGCAGGCCGTGATCTCGCGGGGGTGCACGTTCTTGGCCTTGGCGAGGTTGAGGATGTTCTCCTGGATGTCGGCGTCGAGGTCGATGGTCCCCTCGGGATAGCCGCCGCCGATGGCTATCTTGTCCATGTAGACGTCGGGCGCGTTGAGCAGCGTGCCTGGCTCGGCGATAGCCAGCGCCGCCAGCGCGTTGGGCAACGCCTTGGCGGTGAGCGCGGTGCCCTCCAGGGGATCGAGTGCGATGTCGCACGCGATGCCTCCGGTGCCCACCGTCTCGCCGATGAACAGCATGGGCGCCTCATCGCGCTCACCCTCTCCGATCACCACCGTTCCGGTGATGGGCAGAAAGTTGAACGCCCGGCGCATGGCTTCCACCGCAGCGTGGTCGGCCGCGTGCTCGTCGCCGCGTCCGATGAATTCGGCGACCGCAGAGGCGGCCGCCTCCGTGACTCGCACCGCTTCCAGCGCGAAGGCGCGATCCAGCGGTTGATTGGCCATCGAATCTCCTGACGCGAAACTACTTCGCTTCCATTGGGATCATGCAGGGCGGCGCGATCACCTTGTCGGAAGCGGCAATGGTCTTCAACGCGTTTTCGACCGCCGCGTG
>Ga0335085_10004628_pt1 | contig 22661 bp, 19 predicted proteins | sample Lox_Sample_45_FD_206712 | JGI IMG/M metagenome (GOLD analysis project Ga0335085, IMG submission 206712) | Soil microbial communities from Loxahatchee National Wildlife Refuge, Florida, United States - Lox_Sample_4.5 | ecosystem: Environmental > Terrestrial > Soil > Wetlands | place: USA...
CTCCTTGCGCGCGGCCTCCTGGGCGGCGCGGTCGGCGGTAGCGGGCACGTGGATGGGCTCTCCGAAGCGGATCACGCAGCGGGCAAAGGGCTTCGGGATGCGGAACTCGTCCCACGAGCGCAGTCGCCAGTATCGCGACGCGCCGACCGCGGTCGGCACGATCGGCGCGCCGGAAAGTCGCGCCAGCGCGATCACCCCGGACTTCAGGATCTCACGCGGCCCCACGGGCCCGTCCGGCACCACGACGACCTCGCGCCCGCGGCGGATCTGTCGTGTGAGCAGACGGAGAGCCTCCCCGCCCCCGCGCGTGGACGAGCCGCGCACCGGCTCCAGACCGAACCGGTGGATGAGGCGAGAGACGATCTCACCATCGCGCGAGCGGCTCGCCAGCACGCAGCAGCCGCGACGGCCATAGAAGTAGGGCAGCAGCAGGACGCGCCCGTGCCACACCGCGTAGATCACCGGCGTGCGCGCGGCCCAGCTCGCCGCCACCGCCCTCTCCTCGCGTCTGGTGCGGAGCGTGCGCGCGAGCGCGCGCAGGGCGAGGGCGCCGAGGGCGGGCCCCGCGGAGAGGGCGAGCGCGGGGGGAATCTTCATCCGGCCCGCGCCGTCGCGAGCACCGCGCGCGCGGCGCGGCGCCCCACTCCGGGCTCCCCCAGCCGGGCCCGCAGCTCCTTGAAGGCGGCGCGCTGGGCGGTGGCGGCCACTGGGTCCTCGTCGAGAAGGCGCGTCGCCTCCGTGGCGAGACGTTCGCCGGTGACCTGCGCCTGGATCAGCTCGGGCACCACCTCGCGCCCGGAGACGAGATTCGGCAGGCCGATCCACCGAACGCGACTCAGCAGCCGGGCGATCATCTCGGTCGTCCGGGAGACGCGATAGCAGATCACCATCGGGGCGCCGAGCAGCGCGGCCTCCAGGGTCGCGGTACCCGAGGCGATCAACAGCACGTCGGCCGCGGCCATCAGCTCGTAGGTGCTCCCGCTGATGAGCTCGATGGGGGGTCCGCCCGCGGCGTGGACATGCCCCTGTACCTGCTGGCGGGGGACCGTGGGGGCCAGGCCCAGCATGAAGCGCCGTCGACCGTCGGCGGCGGCCAGGCGCCGCGCGGCGTCGAGCATCGGCGGCAGGAGCCGCTCCACCTCTTCGCGCCGGCTGCCCGGGAGCAGGCCGACCAGGGAATGTCCGGGATCGGCCTGGAGGCGGCGCCGCGCCTCCTCACGCGTGAGCTCGAGCGGGAGGACGTCGAGGAGCGGGTGGCCCACGAACTCCACCGGGACGCGGTGACGCTGGTAGAGCGGCGGCTCGAACGGGAACACCGCGAGCACCTGGCTCACCCGCCGAGCCATCTGCCTCACGCGTCCCTGCCGCCACGCCCAGAGCTGGGGGGGGATGAAGTAGACGACCGGCACCCCGGCACGGTGCGCGCGGCGGGCGAGGCGCAGGTTGAACTCCGGGAAGTCGATGAGCACGAGCGCGCGAGGCCGCTCGTTGCGCACCCGCTCCACCATTGCGCGATAGGCGCGGTAGAGCGCCGGGATCCGGCCGAGCGCCTCGCTCGTGCCGACCGCGGCGTGCGCGGTCGGATCCACGATCACCTCCATGCCTTCGGCCGCCATGTGACCGCCGCCCATGCCGATGAGCCGCACCTCCGGCTCCAGTGCGCGCAGGGCGCGGCACAGGGTCCCGCCGTGGAGATCGCCGGAGGCCTCGCCGGCCGAGAGCATGATCGGGGCGCGGGCCGTGGTCCCCTCAGGCGGCGCCATCGACGCTCACCACCGTGATCCCCGCCTGGTCGGCGAGGAGAACGACCTGCTCGCGGTCCAGGAGCAGCACGTGTCCGGCCGGCACGGCCAGGGCGGTGGCCCCGCCGTCGCGCATGGCCTCGAGTGTGGCGGCGCCGACGGTGGGGATGTCGAAGCGGTAGTCGTGGGAGTCGGCCACCGTCTTCACGACCACCGCGCCCGGCCCCGCCAGCCGTCCGCCGCGCCGGATGGTCTCGTCGGTGCCCTCCGCGGCCTCCACCGCCACCGTCACGCCCCGCGCCCGCACCACCGTCTGGCCGATGCCGTCGGCGGCGAGACGACTCGCGAGCCGGAAACCTTCGCGGATCTCGTCCCACTCCGCGCTCGACGGCCCTCGCGTGGTGAGCGTGCCCGCGGACAGGAGCCATGGGGCCAGGAACTCGCGCTGGTCCAGCACCTCGATGCCCATCGACTCGAGCGTGGCCACCACCGTCTGGGTCAGCGCGGCATCCGAGAGGCCGCCGCGGGCCAGGCCGCGAGCGGCGGCGTCCGCCTGATCGTACTGGGAGAAGGCACTCGACTTCCAGAACTTGCCCACGAAGACCGCGGCCTCCACCCGGTGCGCGGTGAGGCCGGCGAGCACGGCCTGAATATCGGTGATCGTCGATGGGATCAGGTCGTCGGCGGCCTCGGAGAGGCCGGGAGCCTCCTCGAAGGCGAAGGCGGCGACGCGCCACCCGCGCCGTTTGGCCTCCGCGGCGGCGTGGCCGGGAAGAGTCCCGGCCCCGGCCATCAGGCCGAGCGAGCGCTCCACGGGAGATCCTCCGGCCAGGCGGTCTCGCCCCGGCCCTCGCGGATCATCCGCTCGATCTCCAGCGCGACGGCCAGCGATCGCAGATCATCCGCCTCGGGCAGCTCCACCGGCCCGTTGCCGCTGCCGGCGGCCCGGACGGCCGAGATCAGATGGCGGATCTCCAGCTTCAAGGGGTTGTCCTTGTGGACGAGGAGGTGCTCCACGAAGGACGCCTGGCGGTAGCGGATCGATTCGCGGTTGAGCGTGTACTCCTGGGCCGCCCGACGATGGATCTGGATGTCCTGGTGCGAGTAGTCCAGTAGGATGTAAGCGTCGGGCTGGGTGATGGCGAGGGTGCGAATCTTCTCCTCGGTGGCGCGGCTGGCCGTGATGGTGGCCATGGCTCCGGAGTCGAACACGATCTGCACGGTGGCGACGTCGGTGACCGGCGAGTGCACCGAGGAGCCGACCGCGGTGATCTTGCGCGGCTCGCCATCGACGAGCCCCAGCACGATGTCGATGTCGTGGATCATCAGGTCCATCACCACCGAGTCGTTCTGCACGCGCGGCACGAACGGCCCGAGGCGCCGCGACTCGATCAGGATCGGCCGCTCCACGATCTTGCGCAGCTCCTGCACGGCTCCGTTGAAGCGCTCGACGTGGCCCACGTGCAGCACCCGGTTCTGCTGGCGCGCGATCCGGAAGAGCTCCTTGGCCTCCTCGAGGGTCGAGGTCATCGGCTTCTCGACGAGCACGTGCGCGCCGGCCTCGAGCAGATCCCGCGCCACCGTGGAGTGCTGCTCGGTGGGCACGGCCACGGTGGCGAAGTCGATGAGGCCCGCGAGCTCCCGGTGGTCACGGAACGCGCGCACTCCGTAGGGCGCGGCCACCCGTTCAGCCCGGGCGAAGTCCACGTCGACCACGCCGACCAGCTCCACTCCCCAGATCTCGGCCAGCGCGAGGATGTGGTACTGACCCATGTGGCCGGCGCCCACCACCGCCCCGCGGATCTTGGGCTCTCCGTTGTGGCTCACGAGACCCCCTCCGGCTCGGCCGCGTGATCCCGTCCGCGGCGCGCCGCCGCGGGGACGATCCCGAGCTTGGACTGCTCCACGAAGGCGACGAGTCGAGCCACCAGCGGATGATCGCCCAGCTCCTCCTTCACCCGCTTGATCGCGGTTCCGGGAGCTTGACCGGAGCGGTAGAGCAGGCGGAAGGCCGCCTGTACCTGTCGCCGCGAATCGGCGTCGATACCGCCCCGACGCATGCCGATCACGTTGACCGCGCGGGCGACCGCGGGGGCGCCATCCGCCATGATGAACGGAGGCACGTCCTGGGTGACCTTCGAGCAACCGCCGATGTACGCGTAGGTGCCGATCCGGCCGAACGGGTGGATTCCGGTCAGCCCACCGATGGTGGCCCGATCCTCGACGACGATGTGTCCGGTGAGCCCGGCGTAGTTGATGATGATGATGTGGTCGCCGAGCACGCAGTCGTGGGCGATGTGGCTCGAGGCCATTACGAGGCAGTGGCGGCCCACCACGGTGTCGTGGCCCTCGTGGGTAGCCCGGTGGATCGTGACGTACTCGCGCACCGCGGTGTCGTCGCCGATGGAGACGCCCGTCGGGGTGCTCTCGCGAAACTTCAAATCCTGGGGTACCCCGCCGATGACCGTCCCGTGACCGATCCGGCAGCGGGCTCCGATCCGCACCCGGCCCTCGAGAACCACGTGAGCGCCGATCTCGGCGCCGGCCGCGATGGTCACCCCAGGCCCGATGATGGAGTACGGACCCACCCGCACGTCCGACGCCAGCTCGGCGCCACGATCGATCACCGCGGTGGAATGGATCACGTCCGGTGTTCCTCGAGCTCGCGGAGTCGCTTCTCGAGCGCGCGCACGCGCTTGATCAGCTCGGGCAGCTGGCTCTCCCCGGCCCAGATGCGCTTCTGCTCGGAGGTGGGGCGGCTCGGGATCCCGCTCCAGATCTCGCCCGCGGGCACGTCGTTGGGGACGCCGGACTTGGCGGTGAGGATGGCGCCCGCGCCCACCGTGACGTGGTCGGCGATGCCGACCTGTCCAGCCAGCATCGCCCGATTGCCGATGCGAGAGGATCCCGCGATGCCTACCTGGGAGACCAGGATCACGTCTTCGCCCACGTCACAGTTGTGCCCGATCTGGACCAGGTTGTCGATCTTGGTCCCACGGCGGACCACTGTCTCGCCGAGGGTGGCCCGGTCGATCGCGGTGTTGGCCCCGATCTCGACGTCGTCCTCGATGCGAAGGCCACCCACCTGAGGGATTTTCCGGTGGGCCCGTCCGTCGAAGGCGTAGCCGAAGCCGTCGGCGCCCAGCACGGCACCGGCGTGTACGATGACCCGGTTGCCGATGCGGACGCCCTCGCGCACCACGACGCGGGGGAACAGGCGGACGTCCTCCCCGAGCACGGCCCGGGCGCCCACGAAGGAGAGCGCTCCGACACGGGTCCGCGGCCCGATCACCGCCCCCGTCTCCACCACCGTGAGCGGGCCGACCGACGCCGAGCGGTCGATGCGAGCGCCCTCCGCGACGCACGCCGAGGGGTGGACGCCGGCTGGGACCACCGGGTCCGGATGGAACAGCTCGAGCAAGGCAATCAACCCCTGCTGGGGATGATCCACCCTGAGGAGCGAGCCGGGGAGCCCGGAGACGTCGCGGCCCACCAGGAAAGCGCCGGCGCGGCTGGAGGCAGCCTGCCGGAGATACTTGGGGTCGGTGACGAACGACACCTGCGCGGGCCCGGCCACCTCCAGCGGCGCCACGCCGGTCATCACGCGCTCGGCGTCTCCTTCCAGCGACGCCCCGAGCGCGTCGGCAAGCCGCCCGAGCGTGATCGAGACGCCGTCGCTCACTTACTTCGTGGCCTTCTTGGTCTGGTCGTCGTACGCCTTGAGGACGTCCTCGGTGAGATCCGAGTCGGCGGAGGCGTAGAGCACTCCGGCCCGCTGCCGCTCGACGACCACCGCGTACCCCTTTTCCTTCCCGAGCCGCTGGATGAGCCCCGCCACGTCCTGGAGGACCTTCTGCAGCAGGGCGTCCTCCTTTTTCTGAAGCTGCGCCTGGAGATCGTCGACGAGGCGCCGGACGTCACGGACCTTGCGCTCGAGCGCGTCCTGCTTCTCCCGGCGCGCCTCCGCGGAGAGCAGCTGACCCTTCTTCTCCAGCTCGTCCCGCATCTTCTCGAGCTCGGTCTTCTGACCGTCGAGCTGCCGCTGCATGGCCGCCTTGTCCTTCTCGAGCTGCTCCCGGGCCGCGGCGCCCGCCACCGAGCGGGCCAGGATCCGCTGGATGTCTACGATTGCCACGCGGCCGTTCGAGGCCGCTGCGGGTGCGGGTGTCTGGGCCTGTGCCCGGACCACACCCCCGACGCCCACCAGGAGCGCCAGGATCGCGGCCGGCCACCACATTGCCATCCGTTGCGTCATCGTTCCTGCCTCCTCAGCTAGAAGGCGGAGCCGGCGGAGAAGTTGAACACGCCGAAGCTCTCCCCCTTCTTCTGGTCGAGTTTGATTCCATAGTCCACGCGGATCGGTCCGAATGGCGAGGTCCATCTTAACCCGGCTCCCATCCCGTATCGAAGATCCGAGAAGTCGATGCTGGTCCCGATGGAGAGGTCCGGGCCCCACACCTGGCCGATGTCGGAGAAGATCGCCAACTTCAGCCCGAAGAAGAGGGGGATGTGGTACTCGACGGAGGTCAGGAACTCGCTGTTGCCACCGATCCGGGTCCCAGAGCTGTCCTTGGGTGAGACCTGCAGGGACTTGAATTGCCGGAGGGAGTTGGAGCCTCCGAGATAGAAGCGCTCGAACAGGGGAACCGGGTCACTGCTCCAACCCACGGAATAGCCCGCCATGAGCCGGAAGCTCAGGACGTTGTTCCACCAGGGCAGCGGCTGGAAATATGTCGTGGTGAGGACCGTGCGGATGAACTGCTGGCCGAAGCCCACGCCAGCGAAGTCGAATCCGATCACCTGGGTGCTGCCGCGGGTCGGGTCGAAGACGCTGTCGCGCGTGTCGCGCGAGAGGTTCAGCCCGATCAGGGACGTGAGGTGGGTGCCCTCCTGCGACAGCAGCTCCGGGCTCCCGTTTTGATTCACGTCGCTGATCTTGTCCTGGCTGACCCGGTAGACCGTGTTCCAGCGGGAGTAGTCCCCGAACGGGTGGCCGAGACGGATGTCTCCCCCGAGGGAGTTGACGGTGTAGTCCGGGAGGATCCGGCGATTGTTGAAGAGATCGAATCCCGCGGTCAGTGGCCGGTCGAACAGCCACGGCTCCGTGAAGCCGATGGTACCGGTCTGGGTCTTCGCGCCGCCGCGCAAGCGGAGGAAGACTTCCCAGCCCTTGCCGAGGAAGTTGCGTTGCGAGAGATCGAGAGTGCCGAGCACACCGTCCTGGGAGCTGAAGCCACCGCCGATCGAGAACAGGCCGGTGGGCTTCTCGGTCACCTCGATGTTGACGATGACCTTGTCCTTGGACGCCCCAGGGACGGTCTTGGCCTCGACCTTGTCGAAGTAGTTCAGGTTCGTCAGCTTCTGCTTAGCCCGCGCCAGCTTCTGGCTGGTGAAGAGGTCGCCCTCCGCCATCGGGATCTCGCGCCGCAGGATTTTCTCCTCGCTGCGGGTGTTGCCCGAGATGTTGATCCGCTCGACGTAGGTCTCGGGTCCCTCCACGATCTCGAACACGACGTTGATGACCCGACCCGGGATGTCCTGGGTAGTGTTGGGGTTCACGTCGGCGGAGGCGCGGCCGATCGCGCTGTAGAGATCGGTGATGCCTTTCACGCTCTCCCGCAGCTTGGATCGCGCGAAGACGTCCCCAGTCTTGAGCTCGATCCTCTTCCGGATCTCTTCCTGGGGCAGCACCGAGTTGCCGGTCACGTCTACCCCGCCCACCTTGAACTGGGGACCTTCCACCACCACGACCCGGATGGTGGCGCGAGCGTTCTCGCGGTCCACGTTGATCTCGGACTTCTCCACGCGCGCCTGCACGTAACCGTTGTCGTTGTAGAGCTGGACGATCCGGTCCACGTCCTCGTCGAGCCGCTGGCGCTGGACCGTCCCGCGGAGGACGAAGAACTCGCGCTCCTGCGTCTCCATCACCCGCTTGATCTCTTTGGGAGTGAGCCCCTGCGCCCCCTCCACCGTGATCTGCTCGATGCTGATGCGGCGCCCTTCCGCGATGCGGAAGGTAATGGTCACGTCACCGTCCGCCAGCTTCTCGACCTCGGGGGTGATGCCGACCTCGAAGTAGCCTTCCTGCTCGTAGAAATCCTTCAGCTTGTCGGAGGCCCGGTTGACCTCGACCGGGTTGTACACGCTACCCAGCTTGAGGTCGATCTTCTCCTGGAGGGTGGACGAGTCCTGCTTGTTGTTCCCCGCGAAGACGATGTCGCGGATGAAGGGACGCTCCGCCACCACGTAGGTCAGCTTGACCCCGCCCTCGAAGTCCTCGACCTTGACCTGCACGTCGTCGAAGAAACCGAGGGCGAAGATGGCGCGGATGTCCTCGGCGGTGCGGTTGGCGACGAAGGGACTGCCGATCTTGGCGCTGACCCGCCCCAGGATGACCGCCTCCTGGATGCGGCGGTTGCCCTGTACCGCGATCTCCTTGACTAGGATCTGCTTGTCAGAGGGGGTGGGCGCCTGCGCAAACACCGGGAACGGCCCTAGAAAGAGCGCAAAAAAAATGGAGAGAGCGCATCTCCCCCGAGCGGTCATCAGGGACTTGGGTTCGTTTGCCTGGTTTCAGTGTTCCGCCAGCGCCAACCGGGGCTCGGCGACCTGGATTTCCCGGAAGACGAGATCCTGGCCCTGCGCGTCCACCTCGATCCGGGCGCCGTCGCCGAACTGCCCGCGGACGATCGCCTCGGCCAGAGGATCCTCGACGAGCTTCTGGATCGTCCGACGGAGCTGCCGGGCCCCGTAGGTCGCATCGTACCCCTTCTCGACCAGCAGGTCGAGCGCCGCCTCGGTGGGTTCGATCTGGATGCTCTTCTCGCCGAGCTGGGTGTTGATCCGGGTGATCATCATACGGACGATACTCGTGATGTCTTCCTTGCTCAAGGCGTGGAAGACGATCGTGTCGTCTATCCGGTTGATGAACTCCGGCCGGAAGGCCCGCTTCAGCTCCTCGAGCACCCGCTCCTTCATCTTGTCGTGCGTGCTGTCCTCACCCTCGGGCAGGAAGCCGGGCGAGACCCGCTTGCCGATGAAGCTCGTTCCGAGGTTGGAGGTCATGATGAGGATCGTGTTCTTGAAATCCACCACGTGTCCGACCGAGTCGGTGAGCCGGCCGTCGTCGAGGACCTGCAGCAGCATGTTGAAGACGTCCGGATGTGCCTTCTCGATCTCGTCGAAAAGGACGACCGAGTAGGGGCGCCGCCGGACCTTCTCGGTCAGGAAGCCGCCCTCTTCGTAACCCACGTAGCCGGGAGGCGCCCCGAGGAGGCGAGACACCGAGAACTTCTCCATGTACTCCGACATGTCGACCCGGATCAGGGCGTTCTCGTCACCGAACAGGTACTCGGCCAGCGTCCGGGCCAGCTCGGTCTTGCCCACACCCGTCGGGCCCAGGAAGATGAACGAGCCCACCGGCCGGCGGCTGTCCTTGAGGCCGGCCCGGGAGCGCCGGATGGCCCGCGAGACCGCGGCCACCGCGTCGCCCTGGCCCACGATACGGCCGTGGAGGGCCTCCTCCATGCGGGCGAGCTTGGCCGACTCCTTCTCCTCGAGCTTGGAGAGCGGGATACCGGTCCAGCGAGAGACGATATACTCGATATCTTCCTCGGACACCGTCTGCGGCCCCTTGCCCTTGCGCTTGTCCCACTCGCGCTTCATGTCCTCGTCGCGCCCGCGCAGGAGCTTCTCCTTCTCGCGAAGGGATGCGGCCTTCTCGAACTCCTGAGCCTCGAGGTACATATCCTTCTCGCGCACCACCCGCTCGACTTCCTTGCCCAGCTCCTTGATCTCGGGGGGTGGGGTGAGGGCCATCAGGCGGGTGCGGGACGAAGCCTCATCGATCACATCGATCGCCTTGTCGGGAAGCTGGCGGTCGGTGATGTAGCGGTCGGCGAGCTTGACGGCGGCGTCGATGGCTCCGTCGGTGATCTTCACCCGGTGGTGGGCTTCGTACTTGTGGCGCAGGCCCTTGATGATCTCGACGGCCTCGGTCACCGACGGCGCCCGCACGATGACGGGCTGGAAGCGGCGCTCCAGCGCCCCGTCCTTCTCGATGTACTTCCGGTACTCGTCCAGGGTGGTCGCGCCGATGGTCTGGATCTCACCGCGAGATAGGGCCGGCTTGAGCATGTTGGAGGCGTCGATGGCCCCCTCGGCCGCGCCCGCCCCGATCAGGGTGTGCAGCTCGTCGAGGAAGAGCACCACGTTCTCTGACTGGCGGATCTCCTTCATGACCGCCTTGAGGCGCTCCTCGAACTGACCACGGTACTTCGTGCCGGCCACGAGGGCGCCCAGATCCAGCTGGAGCAGGCGTTTCTGAGCCAGCACGTCCGGCACCTCGTGCCCGACGATCCGCTGGGCTAGGCCCTCGACGATGGCGGTCTTGCCGACACCGGGCTCGCCGATCAGCACCGGGTTGTTCTTCGTGCGCCGGGCGAGGATCTGGATGACGCGCTCGATCTCGGTCTCACGGCCGATGACTGGGTCGAGCTTGCTCTCGCGGGCCAGCTGCGTGAGATCCCGCGCGAACTCGTCCAGGACCGGGGTCTGGGAGCGCTTCTTCGGACGCGGGTAATACTGGTCACCGAGTAAGGCCAGTGTCTCCTGCCGGACCTCGTCCAGCCGCGCGCCGAGGGACTCTAGGATCTTGGCCGCGATGGACTGCCCTTCCTTCATGAGACCCAGCAGCAGGTGCTCGGTGCCGATGTAGTTGTGGCCGAGCTGGCGCGCCTCCTCGATGGACAGCTCGAGGACCCGCTTGGCCTGCGGGGTGAACGGCACCTCACCGAACGTCAGCGTCTTGGGGAAACCCGCCAGCGCCCGCTCCACTTCCGCCTTGACGGTCTCGAGACGCAGCCCAAGCCGCTGCAGCACAGCGGTCGCGATGCCCTCCCCGTCGCGGATGAGCCCGAGCAGGATGTGCTCGGTCCCGACGAAGTCGTGACGGAACCGGCCTGCCTCTTCCCTGGCCAGGATGATGACCCGACGCGCCCGCTCTGTGAATCGCTCGAACACTGTGGGTGACCTCGCGCCTTTCAGCTTCGGGTTATGGATCGGCAGGGGCAACATCTGCCCCGATGTCCCCTAAACCTGCGATCAGTATATGCCTTCGGCCGACGCCGGCCTAGGGATTTCTTGAGGAGCCGGCCGTGACCGTACTGTAACTCATTGAAACACGTGAGGTCACGGCCAGGTCACAGCCCGGCCGTCCACCAGGCGGTACCCGCGGTCGGCCTTCCGGGCCAGTTCGTGGTTGTGCGTCGCGATGACGAAGGCGAGCTGCCGCTCGGCCTGGAGCCGGAGGAACAGGTCCCAGATTACCTCGCTAGTCTTCGGATCCAGGTTGCCGGTGGGCTCGTCGGCGAGGATGACCCGGGGCCGCCCGACGAGGGCACGCGCGATGGCCACCCGCTGCTGCTCGCCACCGGAGAGCTCGCCCGGGCGATGCTCCCGGCGGTCACCCAGTCCGACTTCGTGGAGCGCCGCCGCCGCCCGCTCGCGTGCTTCCGGCACGCTCGCCCGCTGGAGCAGAGCCGGGAGCATCGCGTTCTCGAGGGCCGTCATCTCTCCGAGAAGGTTGTAGAACTGGAAGACGAAGCCGACCTCGGTCCGGCGGAGACGCGCCAGCGCCGCGTCGGACCATCCGGAGACATCCTGGCCGTCGAAGAGCACCCGCCCCGCGGTCGGGCGATCGAGCGTGCCGAGGAGATGGAGCAGGGTGGACTTCCCCACCCCGGAGGCCCCGATGATGGCCACGCTCTCGCCCGCGTTGACGGTCAGACTCACCCCGCGCAGGACACGGACGGGCTCCGGGCCCATGCGGTATTCGCGCTCCAGCTCCTGGGCGACCAGCAGCGGTTCACTCATGGCGCGCCGTCACTCGTAGCGGAGGACGTCGACCGGGTCCATCCGGGCTGCCCGGCGGGCGGGCGAGATCGTCGCCAGGAACGAGATCACGAGGGTAGAGCCCACGATCATCGTGAAGTCCGAGCCAGTCAGCTTCATCGGCAGGTAGCTGATTTGATATACGTCGCCGGCCAGCCGGATGATCTTGTAGGTGTTCTGCACCCAGATCAGCAGGAGCCCGAAGGCGCTGCCCGCCACCGTGCCGACCAGCCCGATCAGCATCCCGGCCACCAGGAATACCGCGCCGATGCTGCCGGCTCCTGCCCCCATGGCCTTGAGGATGCCGATCTCCTTGCGCTTCTCGGCCACCAGCAGCACCAGGTGGCCGATGATCGCGAAGGCGGCCACGAGCACGATGATGGTCACGATCACGAAGAGCGCGAGCTTCTCGAGCTGCAGGGCCGCGAACAGGTTCCGGTTCATGTCCATCCAGTCGCGGATCCAGTAGGCTCCGTTGAGGCGAGCGGCGATGGCGCGGCCGACCTCCTTGGCGTCGAAGGGGTTGGTGAGCTTGACCTCGATTCCGGTCACCCGGTCGCCCAGCCCCGCGAACTCTTGGGCGGCCGCGAGCGTGGTGTAGGCCAGGGAGATGTCGTACTCGTACATGCCGACCTCGACGTAGCCAGCCACCAGGAAGCGGCGCATCTTGGGCACGAGGCCCACCGCGGTCATCGCCCCCTGCGGGGAGATCACGGTGATGTGGTCACCCGCCACGACGCCGAGGCTCCGCGCCAGTTCCCGGCCCAACAGGAGGGCCGGCTCCGAGCCCGTGAGCAGAGGCTCGATGGCCCCGTGGCGAATCTGGCGCGACAGGGCGCTGCGAATGGTCGGGGAGCCGAGATCGATGCCGCGGAGCAGTCCCCCGGTAGCGCCGCCCCCCGGCGAGGTGAACAGGGCCTGCTGCAGGACGAACGGGGTGGCCGAGATCACGCCGGGGAGCGGTGCCACCCGCTCGGCCAGGGGGCCCGCGTTGGTGACGCCGCGTCCACCCGCCTCCATGATCAGCACGTGTGGGTTGGCCGCGATGATCTTGTCGCGGATGCCGTCCTGGAAGCCGGTCATCACGGCAAGAACCACGATGAGGGCACTCACTCCGAGGAAGACGCCTCCGATGCCGATCCAGACGAATAGCGAGAGATTGGTCCGGTGGCCCCGCGCCCGGAGGTAGCGGAGTCCCAGGAACAGCTCGAAAGGCAGGCTCCGGGGGAGCATCAGGAGGCCGGCTCCGCACCCTCGTCGGCACCGTCGGCCTCGCCCCCGCCGCGCTCCAGCCGCAAATGCGGGAACAGGATCACGTCCCGGATCGAGGCGGAGTCCGTGAGCAGCATGGCGAGCCGATCGATGCCGATCCCCTCGCCGGCGGTGGGCGGCAGCCCGTACTCCAGCGCCCGCACGAAGTCCTCGTCCATCCAGTGCGCCTCTTCGTCGCCCCGCGCCCGCTCGGCGGCCTGCTCCTCGAAGCGGCGCCGCTGGTCGATCGGGTCGTTGAGCTCGGAGTAGGCGTTGGCGATCTCGCGCCGGCAGACGTACAGCTCGAAGCGATCCACGAGGCGAGGCTGGCCCTGCTTCTGCTTGGAGAGGGGCGACAGCTCGATCGGGAAGTCCACCACGAAGGTCGGCGGGACCAGAGTGGGCTCCACCAGCGTGTCGAAGATCTCCTTCCAGAGGGCCACCACGCCCTCGTCGCCGCGGAGCACCGTCTGGGTCTTCCGATCGGCCGCGAACCCGCCCCGCCGGACCGCGGCCGCCCCCAGGGTCCGCGCGTCGGTGTCGGGGGTCACCGTCGCACCCACCGCCTCGCTCAGGCCCTCGAAGAAAGTCAGGCGGCGCCACCGCGGGGCCAGACTTACCGTCTCGCCCTGGTACGTGAGGGTGTCGCTTCCGAGCAGGGACTGGCCGAGGTGCAAGAACAGCTCCTCGGTCAGCTCCATCAGGTCGTTGTAGTCGGCGTAGGCCTGGTAGAACTCGAGCATCGTGAACTCGGGATTGTGCTGCGTCGACACGCCCTCGTTCCGGAAGTTGCGGTTGATCTCGTAGACGCGGTCGAGACCACCCACCACGAGCCGTTTGAGGTAAAGCTCAGGGGCCACCCGCAAGTAGAGGGGCATGTCGAGCGCGTTGTGATGTGTCACGAAGGGCTTGGCCGCGGCGCCCCCCGGGATCGGCTGCATCATCGGCGTCTCGACCTCAAGGAAGCCACGCGCGTCGAAGAAAGCCCTCATCGCCGCGATGAGGCGGCTCTTCATCACAAAGGCCTCGCGAACCTGAGGGTTCACGATCAGATCGACGTAGCGTCGGCGATAGCGCGTCTCCACGTCCTTCAGGCCGTGCCACTTCTCGGGCAGGGGCCGGAGGGCCTTGGTGAGGAACTCGAACTGCTTGACCGACACCGTGAGCTCGCCGGTGCGGGTGCGGAACAGCTCGCCGGTCATCCCGATGAAGTCGCCCACGTCGAGGTCCACGAAGGCGGCGTAGGCCTCACCGAGCACGTCGGCCCGGGCGTAGAGCTGGATCTGCCCCGACTGGTCCCGGAGCACCGCGAAGCAGCTCTTGCCGTGATGGCGCATCGCCATCACCCGGCCCGCCAGCGAGACCGCGCCCGCACTCTGCAGCATGGCCTCGTCCGCATCCTTGAAGCGTGACTGGAGGGTACCGGCCCAGTGGGTGACTGGGAAGCGCGCGCCGAAGGGGTTGACGCCGCGCGCCTGCCACGCCTCGAGCTTCTCCCGGCGGCGGCGCACCAGCTCGTTGGCGTCGGGGGGCATGCCGGCCGGGGTCGTCATCACCTGATCCTCACGACTGGGGCCCGGGTCGGGCTGCGGTCAGGTAGGCGCGGATGAACGGGTCGAGCCCTCCGTCCATCACCGCTTCCACGTTGCCGATCTCGACCCCGGTCCGGTGGTCCTTGATGATCTGGTAGGGCGCGAAGGTGTAGGTGCGGATCTGGCTGCCGAAGGCGATCTCCTTCTTCTCGCCCGTCAGGTCGGCCAGCTCCTGCTTCTGCTTCTGCTCGTAGATCTGGAAGAGCCGGGCCTTGAGGATGCGCATGGCGGTGTCGCGGTTGCGGAGCTGCGAGCGCTCGTTCTGGCAGGCGACCACGATCCCGCTCGGCAGGTGCGTGATACGTACCGCCGAGTCCGCGGTGTTGACCCCCTGCCCGCCCGGACCGGAGGAGCGGTAAACGTCCACTCGGAGATCCTCGTCGCGGACAACTACCTCGACGTCCTCCACTTCCGGGATCACCGCCACCGACGCGAACGAGGTGTGGCGCCGCCGCGAGGCATCGAAGGGCGAGATCCGGATCAACCGGTGGACGCCGGTCTCGCCCTTGAGGTGGCCGTAGGCGTACTCGCCCGTCATCTCGATGGTGGCCGACTTGATCCCCGCTTCCTCGCCCGCGAGCAGGTCCACGACCTCCGCCTTGAAGCCGGCGCGCTCGGCCCACCGCAAGTACATGCGCATCAGCATCTGCGCCCAGTCCTGCGACTCGGTGCCGCCTGCCCCTGGGTGGATGGAAAGAATGGCGTTTTTTCGGTCCTGTGGTCTCGAGAGCGTGATCTTTAGCTCGAAGGCCTCGACCTCCTCGGTGAGGTGACTGAGGCTGTCCTGGATCTCGGCCGTCATGCTCTCGTCCGACGCTTCGGTCGCCATCTCCCAGAGCAGGCGCGTTTCCTCGGCGCGGCCGGCCAGGTCCTTGAAGGTACTGACGGAGCGGGCCAGCTCGGCCCGCTCCTGGACGAGCGCCTGGGCCTTGCGGGTGTCCTCCCAGAACGAGGGCGAGGACATCTCGGCGTCGATCAGGTTGAGGCGGGTCTCCTTCGCCGGCAGGTCAAAGATGCCCTCGGAGGTCGTCGAGCCGCTTGTCCAGCTCCGCCACGTCGCGCTTCAGCTCCCCTAGCATGACGTGGGAGACCTCCGGAAATAGGCGATGCCGGCGGCGGCAGCGCCTAGCGCGGCGCTGGCGTAGACCAGCCAGTCGCCGAGCCGAGTATAGAGCGTGCTGCGCGCGCGCAGCGGGATGCGGCGAACGAGGATGCCGCGCTCGAGTAGCGGCAGTATCGGGCCGATGCGCCCGGTGGGCTCCACGAATCCCGAGACGCCGGTGTTGGCCGCCCGGGCGATGGCGACCCGATGCTCGACGGCGCGCAGTGGTAGCGTCCCCAGGTGTTGCCAGGGGCCGCTCGTCTCGCCGAACCACGCGTCGTTGGTGATGTTGGCCATGAAGCTCGCTCCGCGGACCACGAATCCCCGGAACAGCTCGGGGAAGATGACCTCGTAGCAGATTACGGTGCCGAACGGCGCCCCCGGCAGCGGGAAGATGGTCCGGGTCTCACCCACCCCGAACTCCGAGATGAACTCGGCCCAGCTCCTGACGAACCCGAGCAGACCCGCAAGCGGGACGTACTCGCCGAACGGAACGAGGTGAATCTTATCATACTTGGCCGTAATCCCTTGTCCAGTCAGGAGAAATGCGCTGTTCAGGAACTGCCCGCCGGGGGCATCGCGCCGATCCAGGGAGCCCACCAGGATGGGCGCGCCGATGTCTCCTGACAGCCGCGTGAGGCGCTCGAGCAGGATTCGATCGCCGCGCAGAAAGATGGTGGTGGCGGTCTCGGGCCAGAGCACGATCGCCGGCTTCGTGCGCGCCGCCTCGCGTGTGAGCTGCTCGTAGATGTCGAGGATCTGCTCGTGGCGCGCTGGATCCCACTTGATCGTCTGCTCGATCGAGGGCTGGATCACCGCCACCTCGACCGAGCCGGCCCCCGCGTTCGCGCCGGTCTCGGTGGCCAGCGCCCGCACGCCGAAGCCGTAGGAGGCCAACAGGAGCAGCGCGGCCGCGGCGGCGCCCGGCCCTGCTCGCCGGGGTCCCAGCGCGAGCAGCGCGGCGAGCGCCGCGTTGACGGCGACGAGCACGAGGGATACCGCGTAAACGCCGCCCAGCTCCGCGATCTGGATCACCGGCAGCTGGGCGGCCTGCGAGTAGCCGAGCAGGCCCCACGGGAATCCGCCCATCAGATGGCCACGCAGCCACTCGCCCGCCACCCAGAGCGGAGGCGTGAGCGCGAGGGCCGGGCCGGTCCCGAGCCGTCCGCGGAGCCATGCCGCTCCGCCGGCGACGAGCCCCACGTACAGGCCGCAGTAGGTGGCCAGCAGTGCTATCGGCAGCCAGGTCACCGGCCATGGGATCGCGCTGTAGTGCTGAAAGGTGTGATCGAGCCAGCGAAGCAACACCAGATAGAAGACGGTACCGGCGACCCAGCCGTCGACGAGCGCGGTCCGCGGCGCGCGCGTGGCGCCGGACCACAGCGACGGGACTAGCCAGACCCACGCGAGCAGAGCCCAGCCGGTCTTGGGGAAGGCGAACGCGCCCATCACTCCCGAGGCGGCGAGGAGGAGAGCGGAGGCGGCCGTGCCGCGCCGGCTCGTCGCGGGATCAGGCCCCATGGGCCAGTCGCTCGGCCAGCTTCCTCGGGAGTCCGGCGGCCAGGATTTTGCGAGCGGCCGCCATGTGGTCGTAGGGCACCCGGCGGACGATCACCGCCCTGGCCTCCCGATCCCAGATCGCGTAACAGGCTCGCGGATCACGATCCCGGGGCTGGCCCACGCTGCCCACGTTGACGAGGTAGCGGCGCCCGTCGTCGAGCCGCACCTGCGCCTCCGGCCCGTTCGCGTGGTCCGGGCCGCCGCTGCCCACGGACCAGACGCCGGGCACGTGCGAGTGGCCCACGAAGCAGAGACGGGTCGCGAAGTCGCCGAATACCTCGAGCCCATCTTCCTCGGAGACGAGGTAGTCCCACTCCTCGGGGTTGCGCGGGCTCGCGTGCACGAGCGTGGCATCCTCCACGGACCGGATCAGCGGCAGGCCGGTCAGGTAGTCACGATGCGCCTGGTCGAGCTGCTCGCCGGTCCAGCGCGCGGCCGCGCGCGCCCAGGGATTGAACCAGCGCAGGTCCAGCAGCCCGAGCGCGCCGTGCTCGTGGTTGCCCGCCACCATCGCGGTCGCCCGCTCTCCCACCCGCTCCACGCAGGCCACCGGATCGGCACCGTAGCCGACAAGGTCGCCCAGGCAGAGGATCGAGAGCGCGCCCTCCGCCGCGGCATCCGTCAGCACAGCGCTGAGGGCTTCCAGGTTCCCGTGGACGTCCGAGATGACCGCGTAGCGGATGGGGGGAAGCCCGATCAGGAGGCGGGAGCCTGCTCTTTGTGGATGCGGTCGAGGATCCCGTTGATGAAGCGGCTCGACTCGTGGGTACTGAACTTCTTCGCGACCTCGAGGGCCTCGTTGATCGCGACCTTGGGCGGAACGCCGGAGGCCCATCTGAGCTCGTAGATGGCCTGACGGAGGATGTTCCGGTCCACCACCGCCATGCGGTCGAGCTCCCAGTTCTCGGCGTAGCGGGCGATGAGCTCGTCGATCTCCGCCTCGTGTGACTTCGTCCCGCGGACGAGCGACTCCGCGAAATCCCTCGCCTCGCGATCGACGGGATGGCGGAGCCAGAAGTCGTCGAGGTGTGGCTGGGGATTGTCCTCGCCCTGGACGTCCAGCTGATAGAGCAGCTGCAGGGCGAGCTCCCGGGCCTTCCGGCGGCGCCCCATCAGCCCGCGCTCCGCCGTCCCGGGCGCGTTCGGGCGCGGCGTCCCGCCTGGGTGCGCAGCCAGCCCGCCATCTCGAGCGCAGCCAGCGCCGCCTCCTCGCCCCGGTTGCCGACGGCACCTCCCGCTCGCTCCCACGCTTGCTCCTCGGTGAGCGCGGTCACCACCCCGAAGGTCACCGGCACGCTGGTGTCGAGCCCCGCGCGGAGGATGCCCTGGGCCGCCGCGCTGCAGACGTAGTCGAAGTGCGGCGTGGAGCCTTTGATGACTACCCCCACGCAGATCACTCCGGCGAAGCGCCCGGAACGGGCGAGGGTCAGTGCGGCCTGGGCCAGCTCGAAGGAGCCCGGCACCCAGTGCACCTCGACCGCGTGGCCCGTCACCGCATGGTCGGCGAGCGCGGTGAGGGCGCCGTCGAGGAGCTTCTTTGTGATCGGCTCGTTGAATCGGGCGGCGACCACCGCGAAGCGCTGGCCGCGCGCGGCAGGAGCGACTCGGCGCTTCGGAGCGATGCCGGCCACGTGGCTCTAGTCCGGGAACGACGAGAAGAGGTGGCCGAGCTTCTCGCGCTTGGTGCGGAGATAGCTGCGGTTGGCCTCGGTGGCCGGGACCTCGAGCGGCAGCCGCTCCACCACCTTGAGCCCGTAGCCTTCGATGCCGACGATCTTCTTCGGGTTGTTCGTGAGAATCTTGAGGTTGCGGACCCCGAGATCCACCAGGATCTGCGCGCCGATGCCGTAGTGGCGAAGGTCGGCCCGGAAGCCGAGCGCGTGATTCGCCTCCACCGTGTCCTTCCCCTGATCCTGCAGCTCGTAGGCCTTGAGCTTGTTGAGCAGGCCGATCCCCCGCCCTTCCTGTCTCATGTACACGAGGACACCGCGCCGCTCGTGCTGGATGATCGCCAGCGCCTTGTGGAGCTGCGAGCCGCAGTCGCAGCGGTGCGAGCCGAAGACGTCGCCGGTGAGGCACTCGGAGTGCACGCGGACCAGGACCGGCTCGTCGGTCTTGACGTCACCGAGGACCAGGGCCAGCGGCAGGCGCTCGTCCACGGTGGTCTCGTAGGCGATGACCTGGAAGTCGCCGTGCTCGGTGGGCATGCGGGTGATGGCCGCGCGCCGGACCAGCTTCTCCTTGTGGATCCGGTACTCGATCAGGGCCTTGATCGTGATCGCCTTGAGCCGGTACTCCCTCCCCAGGGCCATGAGCTCGGGCAGACGCGCCATGCCGCCTTCCTCGTCCAGGACCTCGCAGATCACGCCGGCGGGGGCGTAGCCCGCGAGGCGGGCCAGATCCACCGCGGCCTCGGTATGGCCGGCCCGGCGCAGCACGCCGCCCGGCATCGCCCGAAGTGGGAAGATGTGCCCCGGCCGTGTGAGGTCCTCGGCCCGTGTGGCCGGATCGACGAGCGTGCGGATGGTGACGGCGCGATCGTAAGCCGACGTGCCGGTGGTCACGCCTCGCCGGGCGTCCACGCTCACCGTGAAGGCGGTGCCGAGCGGCGCCGTATTGTCCGAGACCATCATGGAGATCTGGAGCTCGTCGAGCCGCTCGCCCAGCATCGGCATGCAGATGAGGCCACGGCCGTACCTGGCCATGAAGTTGACCGCCTCCGGGGTGGCCTTCTCGGCCGCCATCAACAAGTCCCCTTCGTTCTCGCGGTCCTCGTCGTCGACGACGATGAGCATGCGGCCGGCGCGGATCTCCTCGATGCCTTCCTCGATCGTGACGAACTCGGCTTCGCTCACCGGCCGTCTCCTCTGACTTGCAAAATGCGCTGCACGTACTTGCCGATCATATCCATCTCCAGGTTCACACGCCGGCCCGGCGCCAGCGAGCCCAGGGTCGTCACCGCCAGCGTGTGCGGGATGACCATGATCTCGAAGTCCCGCGCGTTCAGCCGCGCCACCGTGAGGCTCACGCCGTCCACCGCCACCGATCCCTGCGGGATCAGCAAGGGGGCCAGCGCCTGGTCCTGCCATTCTATCGTGAGCCGGGCGGTCTCTGCCTGACGGGTAAGGGCCGCCACCACTCCGACGCCGTCCACGTGCCCCTGCACCAGATGCCCCCCCACCATGCCTCCGAGGCGCATCGGGCGCTCCAGGTTGACCGGGTCACCGGCCTTGAGCTCGCCGAGGGCCGTGCGCGACAGGGTTTCGGGGCCCACGTCGAACCCGAGTCGCCCCGGGCCTCGCTCCACGACGGTGAGGCAGGCTCCGTTGACCGCCACGCTGGCCCCGAGCCCGCTCCCCTCGAGCACCCGGTCGGCGGAGACGACCAGCCGGGCACCGTCGCGACCGACGACCCGGCCCAGCTCCTCGACGAGTCCGGTGAACATGGAGTCACGCGCTCCGCTCACCACGGGAGACGTTGGCCTCGAGGAGCCAGTCGTCGCCGAGTGGGCGTGTGGTGAGATCGGTGAGGCGCACGGCGTCGCCGAGGGTGAGGCCCGTTCCGCCCGTCGGGCCCGGCGCTCTCGCGCCGCCCAGTAGCATCGGGGCGACGAAGACAGCCACCCGGTCTACGAGCCCGGCCTCCAGGAACGCGCCGCCGAGCCCGCTGCCCGCCTCCAGCAGGACCGCGGTGACGTCGAGGGCGTGGAGCCGGGCGCACACGTCGCTCACGTCCACCCGCCCCTCACGCGACTTGCACTGGAGGACGGTGACGCCGACCGACTCGAGCGCGGCCACCCGGGGGGCGGGTGCATCGTCGCCGACGGCCACCAGGATGCGCCCGCGACTGCCCGAGCGCAGCATGGCCGCGTCGAGCGGCAGGCGCGCCCGGCTGTCCAGGACCACCCGGTACGGCTCGCGCGGCCACGGCTGCTCGAGCCGCACCGTGAGCGCGGGGTCATCGGCCAGCACCGTCCCGATACCCGTCACGATGGCGTCACTCTGGCTCCGCAGCCGGTGGGCCTCCCGGCGCGCCGCCTCGCCGGTGATCCACCGGGACGTGCGGTCGAACGCGGCGATCTTGCCATCGAGGGTCATCGCCCACTTCATCGTGACGTGCGGACGCTGGCGCTCGATCGCGGTGAAGAACACCCGGTTGAGGTCCCGCGCTTCCCGCTCGAGGACACCGTTGGTCACCTCGATGCCGGCTGCGACGAGAGCATCGGTTCCTCCCCCCGTCACTCGCGGATTCGGATCGCGAATGGCCGACACGACACGACGGATCCCGGCCCTGACGATGGCGTCGACGCACGGGGGAGTGCGGCCGACGTGGTTGCATGGCTCCAGCGTGACGTAGAGGGTGGCGCCACGGGCGTGATCGCCGGCCCGGCTCAGCGCGGCCGCTTCCCCGTGCGGCCCCCCAGCCCGCTCGTGGAAGCCCTCGGCGACGATGACGTCGTCCCGGACCACGACCGCGCCCACCATCGGGTTCGGCGACGTGAGCCCGCGGCCCCGCGCGGCCAACGCCAACGCCCGCGCCATCCACCGGATGTCGTTCCGGATGTCGTGCATCATCCCTCCGCGACCCTGCGGAGGATTCTACCGCGCCTGTCCCGGCTCCGGCTGCTCTCCGAGCAGGGCGTCGACGAAGGTCTTCGGGTCGAAGACCTGGAGGTCGTCGATCCGCTCGCCGACTCCCACGAGCTTGATCGGTACCGCGAGCTCCTGGTGTATGCGGATCGCGATGCCGCCCTTGGCGGTGCCGTCGAGCTTGGTGAGCACGAGACCGGTGAGACCGATCGCCTCGTGGAACATGCGCGCCTGCTGGAGGCCGTTCTGACCGGTCGGAGCCTCCAGCACCATGAGTGATTCGTGCGGCGCCCCCGGCAGCTGCCGCCCGAGCACTCGCTTGAGCTTGGCCAGCTCCTCCATCAAGTTCGCCTTCGTGTGGAGCCGGCCCGCGGTGTCCACCAGGAGCACGTCGCAGTCCCGCGAGGTGGCCGCCTTCACCGCATCGAACACCACGGCGGCCGGATCGGCGCCGGCGGTCTGATGGATGACCTCGATGCCGGTGCGACGTCCCCACTCCTGTAGCTGCTCGATCGCCGCCGCCCGGAAGGTGTCGGCCGCCGCCATCAGCACCTTCTTGCCGTCCGCCTTCAGCGAGGCCGCGAGCTTGGCAGTGCTGGTGGTCTTGCCGGCGCCGTTGACGCCCAGCATGAGGATGACGGCGGGGCGATGCTCCAGGTTGAGGGAGGCCGCGGCCCCGCCAAGCGATTCCTCGAGGAAGCGATGGAGCGCGGCCCGCACGTCATCGGTCGACGACACCCGGCCGCGCTTGACTTCGTCGCGGACCCGTTTCGCGAACGCCGAAGCGGTCGCCGCTCCGAGATCGGCGGCGATGAGAGTTTCCTCCAGCTCCTGCAGCATGGCCTCATCGACGGGACGGGTGATGGAGAGGATGGCTCCGAGGCCTTCGTCCATCAGCTCTCGGGTGCGCCGCAGTCCTTGCCGGACGCGCTCC
>Ga0335085_10004629_pt1 | contig 22661 bp, 15 predicted proteins | sample Lox_Sample_45_FD_206712 | JGI IMG/M metagenome (GOLD analysis project Ga0335085, IMG submission 206712) | Soil microbial communities from Loxahatchee National Wildlife Refuge, Florida, United States - Lox_Sample_4.5 | ecosystem: Environmental > Terrestrial > Soil > Wetlands | place: USA...
GGCATCTGGCAATACCTGCGGCTGCTGGGTCTTGCCAGCACGCCTGAGCACCACGCCGACTTCTACCGACGCGCCTTGCGCTCGGTCGGCACAGGCGGCAGCGGCGCACTGCGTGTGCTCGTGAGCGGCGCTGCGGATTATTCCATGCTGGCGCAGGTCCTGACGAATTGCCGCGAGCGCGGGATAGAGCCTGCGGTGACCGTAGTGGACGCGTGCGAGACGCCGCTCGTCCTCAACCGCTGGTACGCGGAGCGCATGTCGGCCACCATCGAGTGCACGCGTTGCGATATCCTTCAGTACACCTGCGCCGTGCCGTTCGATGCCATCTGCACGCACTCGTTCCTGGTCCAGTTCGCGCCCGCGGAGCGCGGCCGCCTGCTGCAAAAATGGCGCGAATTGCTGCGCCCCGGTGGCGCCGCCATCACGGTCACCCGGATTCGCCCCGGAGCAGGCGAGGAGCGCGCGGGATTTTCACCGGAACAGGCGCAAGCGTTTCGCGCCGCGGTGTTGCGCAAAGCCGAGGCGATGCAGGCAGCCTTGCACGTGAGCCCGGAGGAACTGGCGCGTGAAGCCGAAATCTACATGCGCGGACAGCGTCCCTGGCCAGTGCGCTCGGCGGCCGAGGTGCGCGGGCTATTCGAAGACGGCGGCTTCAAGGTGGATGAACTCTCCGACGCACCCACCGCGACCAACGCCGAGCGACAACCGGAGGGCCCGGCCATTCCAGGCAGCGGCGCAAGAATTCAGGTCAGCGCGACGCGGTTGTGAGACCGGCGGCGAATTCACGGACGAAGTCTTCGAACTTGCCGCCGGCGCTGCGTTCGATGCGATCGAAATAAGCGAATTTCACGCGAAAGCCCGGCGGCAGACGCGACAGGATCAGGCCGCGCAGCCCCTCCTCCTGTTGCGCCGACAGGGCCGTCGCGGTCACCAGGCGCGCCTCGATCAGATCGTATGCCGTTTGCGCCAACTGGCACTGCCGGATAGGCGCGAATTTCGTGAACGAGCGCGTTCCGAACGCGGGCCAATAGTGCTCGCCCGCTGCGGTCACGAGCATGTTGCGCACACGCCCCGCGATGCGGCGCAGCACCGGCAAACCCCTGCCGCAGGGGCAGGGTTCACCGACCTCGGCGTAGTCGCCCAGTTCGTAGCGTATCAGCGGCAGCGCAAAATTATGCAGTGAGGTGACCACCACGCGCCCCAGCTGCCCCGGGGCGCAAGGCTGGTCGTGCTCGTCGAGAATCTCCACCAGGACGTCCTCGGCCTGGGCGTGATAGTGCTCGTGCAGCGGGCATTGCAGCGCGATGTAGCCGACTTCTTCCGCTGAGTACGCGTCCGTCACGGGAACCTGCCACGCCTCGCGGCAAAGTGCGCGTACCTCCGGGGTAAGCGATTCGCCCAGGGTCCGTACTTCGCGCAATCGCGGCAGATGGCCCTCGCCGGCAAGGGTCAATTTCGCCAACTCCGCCGCAATCGACGGGTAGGTCATCAGATAGTCGGGCTGCTGCTGTTCCAGCCAGCGCAACTGCACCTGCGCGCTGTCGCGCACGCCGAGGACGGCAGCCGGTCCGTCGGCGATGAGTCCGATGGTCGCCTGTCCCCAGTGGTCAAATTCGCCATTAGGGATACCGTGGCGAATGGTGGCAAGCCTGCCGCGCAGATCGCGGCGATGCCACGCATGGTCGCGCAGCGTGATCGCGTTCCAGAACAGGCCGGACAGCCGGGTCTTCAATGTTCGCACCGGGGTACCGGTGGAGCCGGAGCTCTGTGATTCCCTGATCCCGCCGTGGCCGGCAGGAACGCTATCGCTGCGCAGAACCTCGAATTGCTCCTGCAGTTCGCGCCGCGTGAGCACGGGCAGCCGATTGAATCGCTCCGGCGTGAGCGGTGTCGCCGCGTCGAAAATCGCATTGCCGAGATTGCGGTAATAGGGCACCGTGGCGAATGCGTGGCGCAATAATGCCTGCAGCTGCCGCAGTTGCAGCGAGCGTAACCGCTCAAAAGACAGCCATTGCGACTGCTCGAACTGATACAGAAGCGCAAGCACGGCAGCCCCGCCCGAAGTCGGCAATGCCGGCCAAACCGTGCCCGGCAGCGCGCTTTGAATCTCCCAGGAAAGTGAGTCGTCGTACTCCTTCATTGCCGCGCACCCTGCAAATTCGGACCACTGCGCGCGATTGGGGCATCAGGGCAATTCGCCCGCGAGCCTCTTGAATTTTCCGCGTCGGCCGCGCGGAATCTCGACGGGCACGAAGACCAGGCCCGGATCCTTCGCCGCGCACGGTTGCTCCAATGTCCGGTGCCGGGAGACGACGGCATTGCCGGCAAGGAGCGGAGAGGAAGTGCAGATCTGCTCATGCCCGCTTGATTCGCGCGGGCACGCCGGCCGCGAGGACGCCCGCCGGCAGGTCGCGCAACAGCACCGCGCCGGCGCCTACGGTCACGCCATCGCCGAGGACGAGACGCTCGACCAGTGTCGCCCCCAACCCGACCGTAACACCGCGACCGATTGTGGAAAGCCCGCCCACATTCGCGCCTGGCTGAATGCGCGAAAAGGCGCCGATGCGCGTGTCGTGGCCGATGGTGACGCCGCGGTTGACGAAGACGTGCTCGGACAGGCAAGCGCCCGCGGCGATGACGCTGCGCGCGCCGACGAACACGCCTTGCCCCAGTTGCGCCAGCGGCGACACATAGGCGGTGGGGTGCACCAGCGTGCAATAGTCGAGGCGATGGCGCTGTCTGATCTCCTGCGCCAGCGCCGCACGCTCGGGCGTGGTCGGCCCGAGGAGGTAGCACTCGCCCTCCTGCGGCCGGAAAGCCTCGAATGCCTGCACCGCGGGCGGCTCGGCGATGCGTGCGAGCGCTGCCAGGCGTTCGGCGAGCGGCACGTCGCGCGGCCCCGGATTCTCCGCGCGATGCACCACGACCTTGTGCAGCGCCAGACCATTGGCGAGCGCGCAGTCGAACAGATCGGAAAGTATATTGGAGAGCCCAAAGATGACCAGCTTGCCCGTCTGCGGAGGGCCGCTCACGCCTTTGCTCCCTCGCAGCGCCGCAGGTATAGCTCCCGCGCGAGCGCCATGGCGCGCGCGAGCGGCGCGCGCGCCAGGTTGAGATCATAGTCGGCGTCGAAACGCGCCTTGAGCGCCGCACCCAGCGTCTTCCTCTCGCTCGCGTCGCGCGCGAGCTGCTCCAGTCTCGAGAAGTATTCATCTTCGTCGGACAATGCGTGCTCGCCGGTCTTGGCGCCACCGTCCGAGCCGCCGAGAGCCAACACAGGCAGCCCTACCGCCATAGCCTCGAGGACACTGAAGCCGCCGCCCGCGCGCGGCGGATTGACGCAAATGTCGCAGGCGCGGCAGACGGCGCGAACATCCGGGCGCGGCGGCAGCGAATGGATCCGCCTGGACCGGTTGGCCAGGGCGGGCGGCATCTGCGGGCCGCTCCCGATGAGCAGCCACTGCATCTGCGGATGCGCCTCGAGAAAAGCCTCCATGCGCGCCGCCCATGTGCCCCGGATCTCCGAGCGCAAGCGAAAGCCCACGCTGACGAGGACGAGCGCGTCCTGCGGCAGGCCGAGCGAGTGGCGCGAGATCGGCATTCCCTCTGGCGGCAATGCGATGCGGTAGGGGTAGCGAAACGCTGCGCCGGCGGCATAATCGGGCGCCCAGTCGGCGCCCGCCTCCGCCTCGGGATCGGCGCAGAGCCAGACATCGTGCGGTCCGATGGCCGCTACGCTATTCACCGGGAGGGCTACCAGCGGGCGCGCCGCAAATAGCTGCGGCAGGAGCGGCGACATCAGACCGACGAATAGCACCAGATCGGGATCGAAGCGCGCGATCTGGCGCAGGGCATTGCGCCAGCGCGCCGCGGGCGTAAGACGCGAATCGGGAAGCGTGACATCGAAGCGCCCGGCGATCGGCAGCTTCCAGCTCTTCACATCCGGCTTGGAGAATTGCGGCAAGTCGGCGTCGACAATGCATGTCGCAACGTGCGGCACCGTCATGTCCTGGGTGCTGAACAGCCGTACTTCCAGCCCCATCGAGGCGAGCAGCGCGGCGTGATTGAGCGCCAGTGCGGTAGGCGCGTGATCGAAGCCCCCGAGTGACGGAGCAAGCACGGCCACGCGCGCGAGCGTGCGCACGCGCTCGCGCGGCGCGATCCAGGGGCCGCCTGCGGCGCTTGCGCACAGCTCGAGTCTTTCAGGATCCGCCAAAGCGCACCACGATCCTCGCCAAGAGCAAGCGCCCGCGCCCAAGCGAGGTTGAGCAGCGTGAGCAACAGCCGGTCGCGGCCGGCATATCCGCCATCGATGAGTGCCCGGCCCGCGCGTGCCAGTTCCTGCGGATCGCCTGTCTGCCGGTAGAGGAAGCTGGCGCGCAGGTAGGCCGCGAGCGGTTGCGCCGTCCGCAGGGCGCGCACGGTTTCGAGCACGGCCTGATGCCGCGCACGCGCGCCCGGTTCCGGCAACGCCGCGCTGAGGTCCTGCCAGTTGGCCACGTCGCCGGGCATCGCACACACGCGCGCGACGCTGTCGGCGAGGTAATCCTCATCGGCAGCGGCGTATTCTTCTATGCTGTTTCCGGGGGCCGCGCCGATCGCGCGAATCGCCTTGATGGTGGTTTCCTCCGCCGCAGTGTCGCCAGTGTCAATCAACGGTGACACATTGTATATGCGCGCGGCACCGCGTCACAAACGCGTCCGCCGCTGCGCTTATGCTAAATTAGGACTGTCCCTCACCGAGGCGGATGCATGCCAGCGTACTTGCGCCCGAACACGACTGCCGAAGCCTGTGCTGCGCTGGCGCAGCGGCGCTTGACCGTGCTCGCCGGCGGGACGGATTACTATCCTTCCAAGGTGGGCAAGCCGCTCGCCGACGACATTCTCGACATCAGCGCCATAGCGGAACTGCACGGAATACGCGAAGACGCCGATTACTGGCGTATCGGAGCCACGACCACCTGGAGCGACCTCGACGCGGCCGCGTTGCCGCCGCTGTTCGACGGCCTGCGCCTCGCCGCGCGCGAAATCGGCGGCGTGCAGATCCAGAACGCCGGCACCCTCGCCGGCAATCTTTGCAACGCCTCGCCTGCCGCGGACGGCGTGCCGCCGCTGCTGGCGCTCGATGCGCGCGTCGAAATCGCCGATACCGCCGGCAGCGCAAGCGTGGCTCTGGCGGACTTCATCCGCGGCAACCGCAAAACCCTGCTGCGCGCGGACCAGTTGCTCACCGCGATACTGATCCCGAAGCCAGCGCGTGCCGCGCGCAGCCATTTCGTCAAGTTGGGCGCGCGCAAATACCTGGTGGTGTCCATCGTCATGGTCGCGGCCACGCTGGAGCTGGAAGCCGGGCTCGTCGGCGCGGCGCGGGTGGCGGTCGGCGCCGCCTCCGCCGTGGCGCAGCGCCTGCCGTTGCTGGAAGCGGCGCTCCTAGGCAAGCGTTGCGAGGCAGGTCTCGGTGAGTACGCGCGGATGGAACATCTGGCGCCGCTCGCGCCCATCGACGACGTCCGCGCAAGCCGCGAATACCGGCTCGACGCCGGCCTCGTTCTGCTGCGCCGCGTGCTCGGCGAGCTGGGAGCGCGCGCATGAACCGGCCGCAGGCGGAGCACGACGCGCAAGCCATCAGCTTCGTCGTGAATGGCGAAGCGCGCTCGTTTTCGGGTAATCCGGCAAAGCGGCTGGTGGACGTCTTGCGCGACGATTTGGGCCTCACCGGGACCAAGATCGGCTGCAACGCCGGGGACTGCGGCGCCTGCACCGTTCTCATCGACGGCAAGCAGGTCTGTTCCTGTCTCAGCGCGGTTGCGCAGGCGAACGGACGCGCGGTGACGACGGTGGAAGGGCTCGCCGGCGATGGCAGGCTCTCGGGCTTGCAGCGCGCCTTCCACAAGCATGGGGCGGCGCAATGCGGCATATGCACCCCCGGCATGCTGATGGCAGCGTCCGAACTGCTCGCGCGCAATCCCCGGCCCGGCATGGACGAGGTGAAGGATGCGCTCGGCGGCGTGCTCTGCCGCTGCACCGGCTACCAGAAGATCATCGAGGCTGTGCTCGACGCAGCGCAAGCCGAACCGCCGCCCGTGCCCGCGGCCGGCGCCGCCATCGGCGCGCGCGCTCTCAAGGTCGATGGCCTGCGCAAGCTCACCGGCGAAGAAAGCTACGGCGCCGACGCGATTCCCGCCGACGCGCTGTGGCTGCGCGTGGTGCGCTCGCCCTTTCATCACGCCAGCTTCGCACTGGGCGACCTCCCCGCCTTCATCGCGGCGCATCCGGGCATCGAGAGGGTGCTGTGCGCGCGCGACGTGCCCAGCAACGGCTTCGGCATCTATCCGCATATCAAGGACCAGCCGGTTCTGGCCGACTGCGTGGCGCGTTTTCGCGGCGAAGCCGTGCTCGCGCTGGTGGGCACGCGCGCAGGCGTCGAGGCGGTGAGCGACACCGATCTGCCGCTGCGCTATACCGAACTGCCGCCGGTCTTGGGCATTGCCGCCGCGCAGGCGCCGGGCGCGCCGCTGGTACAGGCGGACAAGCCCGGCAACCTGCTGCTCGACGGCGGCGTCAGGAAAGGCAACGCCGCGGCAGCATTCGCGGGCTGCGCAGTGACCGCAGCGGGCGTGTTCGAAACCGGTTTCGTCGAGCACGCCTACATCGAGCCCGAGGCCGGCTGGGCGCGGCGCGTCGGCGATCGCCTGGAAATCCACGTCACCACGCAGACCCCGTACATGGACCGCGATGAAATGGCGCTGGTGATGAAGCTTGCGCGCCAGCAGATCCGCATCGTGCCGACCGCCTGCGGCGGCGGTTTCGGCGGCAAGCTCGACCTGTCGGTGCAGCCGCTGATCGGGGTCGCCGCCTGGCTGTTGAACAAGCCGGTCGCCTGCGTCTACACCCGGCCGGAGAGCATGGCTTCCAGCACCAAGCGCCACCCGTCGCGAATCTGCATCAAGGCCGGCTGCGACGCGGACGGGAAGCTGGTCGCGATCGAAACCGAAGCGGACTTCGACACCGGCGCCTACGCAAGCTGGGGTCCGACGGTGGCGACGCGCGTGCCGATCCATGCGAGCGGACCTTACTTCGTGCCGCATGTGACAGCGCGCGGCCGCGCCTTTTTCACTCACTGCCATCCGTCCGGCGCGTTTCGCGGCTTCGGCGTGCCGCAGGGCGCGATCGCCCATGAAGCCATGATGGACGAACTCGCGGACAAGCTCGGCATGGACCGGCTCGCGTTCCGCCGCCTCAATGCGCTCAAGGCGGGAGATGCCACGGCCACCGGGCAGGTGCTCGCGCATTCGGCCGGCTTGCCACAGTGTCTCGATGCGCTGAAGCCGCATTGGGACGAGGCGCGCGCCGCCTGCGCCGCCTACAATCGCAAGTCGGGCGCGAAGCGGCGCGGCGTGGGCCTGGGCTGCATGTGGTACGGCATCGGCAATACTTCGCTCTCCAACCCGTCGACCATGCGCATCGGCCTCTCGGCCAAGGGCGAGCTCACCCTGTACAACGGCGCGGTCGACATCGGCCAGGGCTCCAACACCGTCCTCACCCAGATCGCGGCCGACGCGCTGGGACTGCCGATGGCACAGTTCGGCATCGTCATGGGCGACACCGACCTCACCGCCGACGCGGGCAAGACTTCCGCTTCGCGCCAGACCTTCGTCTCGGGCAAGGCGGTCGAGCTCGCCGGCCGCGAGCTGCGCGCAAAGCTGCTGGCGCTGCTGGAAGCCTCCGCCGACGCGGCGCTGCAGCTGGAGGGCAGCATGATCAAGGCGCATGACGCACACGGCGAGCACCGCTATGATCTCGCCTGGCTGCCACGGCGCTACGGCAGCGACGCGCTGCAGGGTGAAGGCTCGTTCGACCCGCCCACCAGCCCGCAGGATGCGGACGGCCAGGGCGTGCCCTACGCCACCTATGCCTTCGCCGCGCAGATGGCGGTGGTCGAAGCAGATCTCGAACTCGGGACGGTGAAAGTGCTCGACATCGTCGCCGCGCACGATGTCGGCAAGGCGATCAATCCGACCCAGGTCGAGGGCCAGATCCATGGCGGCATCCTGCAGGGCCTCGGCCTTGCACTGATGGAGGAGTATGTTCCAGGCAGAACCGAAAACCTGCACGACTACCTGATCCCGACGATAGGCGACGTGCCCAACATGCAGTGCATCCTGATCGAGGATGCCGAACCGTTGGGTCCGGCCGGCGCGAAAGGCGTGGGCGAGCCCGGCCTGATCCCGACCGCGCCGGCGATCCTCGGCGCCATTCATCACGCCACCGGCGTGCGCATGCACCGGGTGCCGGTGCTGCCGCACCGGCTGCGCGCGGCGATCAGAGAATCGCAGAAATGACACGTCCGGCGCGGGTGCGACACGCGCGTGCTTTGGCAAACGGGCATTCGCACTCCGTCCGCGCTTATCGTTCAATGACATAAGTCGGCCGATCCGCCGAAGCGTGAAAAGAAAGAACGTGAACGATACCAATATCTCCGACGGCGTTTTCGCGCAGGCCACAGCAAGGCCGCACGCCGTGGCGATCATCGACGGCGAAGACTCCATCAGCTATCGCTCGCTCTGCCACGGCGTTTGCCGGGCTGCAAAGCGATTCCAGGAAGCCGGTTGGCGCCCGGGCGACATCATCGGGATTTCGTTGCGCGGCAGTTCGGCCCTGCATTTGCTCGTTTCCCTGGCGCTGGCGCGCAGCGGACTTACGCAGGTGGCGGTGCCCCCCAGCGACCCCGCGCCCCTCATTCGATCGCGCTTGCGGAAAATCGGCGTCAGGGGCCTGGTGAGCGACCACGCTCTGGCGGCAGCGTCTCGCGTTGCCATATTAGCGCCGGAACCCGGTTGGCTGGTGGAGATGCCGAGTGTGTCGCCCCCCGCAGACCTTCGGATTTCTGGCGGCGATCGCAGCTGGATCGTCGCCGAGACCTCGGGCACTACTGCGGAGCCTAAGCTGATTTGGGTCAGTCACGCGGTCGAGGAGTTGCGCCGACAAAGGCAGGCCCCGCTTTTCAGGCACTTGCCGGGAGAACGCTTTCTAAATCTGACCGCAATGGGATTCCTCTCCGGAATTATTAGCGCAATCCGCTGCCTGGCCGATGGCGGTACCTGCGCCATTCCACCGGCCGGCCTCAATTCTGATCAGTTATTGGGCTGGATCGATTTGCATTATGTTTCCTACCTGAACTGCGTCCCTTTGCACCTGCATCAGTTGTTGCGCGACATCCATACCGACTGTCCGCGGCTGCCGTCGCTGCGCATTTTGCGTTGCGGGACCTCGCTCCTGCCGGTATCGACGCTCGCTGAAGTGCGCAGACGCATATCCGCCAATATTTACATTAATTACGGCACGAATGAAGCAGGCTGGGTCACTGCTGCCACGCCGGACATGCTTGCTTCGCATCCCGATACCGTCGGTAAGCCTCTCGCCGGGATTGACCTGGAAATCGCAGACGACGAGGACCAACCGCTGCCACCGGGCGTTACTGGCCACATACGCATACGTGGGCCGGGGATTCAATCCTCGACGCTGCGCACGGGCACGCAAGATCAAGTGAGCACGTATCGCAATGGCTGGTTCTATCCCGGCGATATCGGTGTCATAAGCGAGAGCGGCTTACTGTTCCTCAAGGGACGCGACGACGACGTGATGTGCTTCGACGGCATCATGATCGGCCCGGGCGAAATTGAATCGGTACTGCTTCAGCATCCGGCTATTGCGCAGGCGGCCGCGTTTCCCCTGCCCTCGCACGAACACCAAGACGTTCCCGCGGCGGCTGTCGTCTCCCCGCAACCGCTGCAATTGGCCGAACTCGCGCGCTTCTGCCAGGAGAGGCTCGGCATACGCGCGCCTCGGCTTTACTTTCAGTTCGACGAAATTCCGAAGAATGCGATGGGCAAGGTCCTGCGCAATCGCCTGACCGAGATGGCATTAGCCAAGATTGAGGAAGGAAGCCGCCGCTGAATTGTCCGCTTCGGATATCAAACGAGTTCGCTGACGAAATCCTCGAACTTAAAATTCGCGTTTCTCTGTATCTGCGCGAACTGCTCGATCCCGATTTCATAGGGAAACCGCAAGGTATCCTTGAATGCAGCGATCAGCCGCGAAGTTTCGTCTGCGCTCAGGGCACGCGGCGCGCGAATGCGCAAAACGATCTGGTCGAGCGCTCTTTGCACGACCTGCAATTGCTGAATCGGCGCAATGTCGACCCAACGCGCCTCTGGAAAACTCGGCCAGTGCTGCGTTCCGTCGGGCAGTCTCAGCATATTGCGTACGCGGCCCATGATCCGGCGCAGCACCGGCAGTCCCCGTCCGCACGCACAGGCCTTGCCGAGCTCCGCATAGTCGCCGATTTCGTAGCGTATCAAAGGCATCGCGAAGTTGTGCAGTGTTGTAATCAGGACACGCCCGATCTCGCCCGGTGCGCACGCATTGCCGGACTCGTCAACGACCTCGACCAGGAGATTCTCGGCCTGGACGTGGTAGGAACCCCGCTCGCACTGCGACGCGATGTAGCCGGCTTCCTCGGACGTGTAGATATCGGCGATGCCGACGTCCCATGCTTTCCGGCAGAGATCGATCGTCTCGGGCGACAATGCTTCGCCAAACGTGCGCAATTGCCTGAGCCGCGGCAAGGTAGCGCCGCGGCTCAGGGCCCGCTTCGCGAGCTGCTTCAGGTTCGATGGATGCGTGAGCAGATAGTCCGGGTCTTCCGCAATCAGCCAGTCAAGTTGTTCATCGATATCGGTGCGTATATTCAGGTGGCTGCATGGTCCAGTATCCACCACCTGTGCCAATGCCGCTCCCCAGTTCAAGGCATGGCCGCGTTCGACGTTTGACCGGATCGCTGCGAGCTTGCCGGAGAAGTTACGGCGCTGCCAAAGGTGCTCACGCAGCGTCAGGGCCCACCAGAAATGCCCGGTAAGGTCGGTCTGGTAGAACCGGACCGGAGTACCGGTTGATCCGGAGGTTTGCCCTTGAACTATCTTCCCGTGCACACCCTGCAGGTGTGGATTGAACAGCTTATCGCCCAGCGCCTGAATATCGGCACGGCTCAAAATCGGCAGCCGTGAAAAGGCTTCTTGACTGATCGCCACGCCCGCCTTGAAGCCGATTTCTTCCAGGACAGGTCGCCAATAGGCGATGCTCTCGGAACATTCCTCCAGCAGCGCTTGCAACTGACCGAACTGCGCCTGCGCCAGCTGGTCCGCCGGCAGCCACTGGCTCCTCTCCAGCTGATATTGCATAGCCAAGGCCTGGGCACCGGCGTCGTTCGGGACCGCTGGCCACTTGCAATTCGAAATCCGACTCTTGATCAACATCTTGACTGTATCGAATAACGTGCTAACGGCATTTGAAGCTCAGGCGGCTCCAATCGGGGTCTGTACTCCATCGTTCTGTTCGGCCGCATTGCCCGGGATACACCAAAATTGAGGGGATCGCGGCATTCTAACGAATATGCCGCCCGCCAGCGGATGCAAGCCCGGCGTGGTGTCGCGTGAAATTTCCGATTGACTGTCCGGGCACGGCTATAGATACTCGGCGAAGCGCCGTTGAATTGCCTGTTTTACCGGCTGCACGCTGCATTGACACTCGCGGAGAAGCGCTGATGCGCGAAGATACCTATGACGGCGATGTGATTCCCGCGCCCACGGCGAAGGACGCCAAGGGCGTGCGCTGCGACGCCTGCCCGGTGCTGTGCCTGGTCAAACCGAACGACTTCGGCGCCTGCGACCGCTATACCAATATCGACGGCAGACTCACCCGGGTCGACCCTTTGCTGATCATGCATAAGCCGGACGCTGCGCTGGTGAAATTCCTCGATGCCGACTGGGACGGCAGCATCCTGCCCGATGCCCCGGTGTTCGTCACCGGCGTCGGCGCCACCACCACCTACCCCGACTACAAACCTGCGCCCTTCATCGTGTCGTCGAAGGTCGAGGGCGTCGACATGGTGACGGTAGTGACCGAAGGCATCTTCAGCTACTGCGGCGTGAAGCTCAAGATCGACACCGACCGCTACCTCGGCCCGGAGCAGGCGCCGGTGCGCGTCGAAGGCGAGCAGGTCGGCCACGTGACCACCGCCGAGTACGGCTCGCAAATGCTGTCGATCGGCGGCGTGCACCATCTCACCGGCGGCGGCAAGAAGCAGGGCCGCGTCACCTGCGATGCGCTGCTGAAGCTGTGCAACAAGGACGCCGTCGAACTGAGCATAGACGGCGGCGCCAGCGTAGTGGCGCAGGCGGGCAAGGCTCCCATCGTCAACGGCGTGCCCGAGGCGCGCATGCGCGTCGGCTGCGGCTCGGCCACGATCGGCATCTTCGCGCCGCAGTGGATAGGCCATGCGGACGAAGTCATCGTCGTCGACGATCACATCACGGGCGTTCTGTCCGAGCACCAGGCCGGCAAGTTCCTCGACATGCGCCCCGCCGGTATCAAAATCCGCGGCAAACGCTCCACCCCCGGGCGCTATTTCCAGGTGGCGGAACCGGGCCTGGGCTGGGGCGGCACCAATCTCACCGACCCGCTGTCCATCATCGACAAAATCGACCCCAAGACCGCCTGGCCGGGCATGCGCCTGCTGATGGTTTCGACCACGGGCGAGCACTCGGCCTGGTTCGTGCTCGACGAGAACCTGGCGCCACAACCTGCCGAAATGCCGCAAGCGATCACGAAAGTGGTCGAGCGCATCGCCGAAAACTGCGAACCGGCGCTGTGCACGGTCCTGTTCATGGCCGGCGCCGGCGGAAGCCTGCGCGCCGGCATCACCGAGAATCCGGTGCGACTGACGCAATCGGTGAAGGCGGCGCTGACCCGGGTCACCTGCGGCGGCGCGCCGGTGTACGTCTGGCCTGGCGGCGGCATCACCTTCATGGTCGACGTGATGCGCATGCCCGAGCATTCGTTCGGTTACGTGCCCACGCCGGCCATCGTCGCGCCGATCGAATTCACTTTGCGCCTGGACCGCTATGGCGCCTTAGGCGGCTACGCGGATCGCGTCGTAACGGTCGAAGAGGTCCTCAAACGGTCGGCGTACGTCAATCAACGCTGGCGCGAGGAAAATCCCTGGCCGCTGACCAAGGATCTGACGTGAGCGGCACTGGCCCCAGCGCTGCGCTGCTCGCCGACGGGCGCCTGCACCTGCAGCACGGCCCTATTGATCTCATCATTGAAGCCTGGGGCGAAAGCGCCGAGGTCGCTGCCGCTTACCGGCAGGCGATCGCGCGCTTCGATGGCATCCTCGCAGTGCTGGTGCAGGAATTGCCGCAGTTGCGCACGCCGCTCGCCGCGGTCTATCCCTTGCTGCGCGGGCCGGTGGCGCGGCGCATGCTCGCTGCGTGTTGGCCTTATCGCGCCGTCTACATCACGCCGATGGCAGCGGTCGCCGGCGCTGTCGCCGACGAAATACTTCAAGCCATGCTGGCCGGACGAAACCTGAGCAGGGCGTATGTCAACGATGGCGGCGATATCGCCCTGCATCTTGCGCGAGGCAGCGCGCTCACCCTGGGCATGGTCAATGTGCTCGACCATCCCGCGATCGATGCGACGGTCGCCTTGCATGCGGCGATGCCGGTACGCGGCCTGGCGACCTCAGGCTGGCGCGGTCGCTCGCAATCCCTGGGCATCGCCGACGCCGTCACCATCTTCGCCGCCGACGCAGCCGCCGCGGACGCCGCAGCCACCATGGTCGCGAATGCGGTCAATGTCGCGCACCCGGCGATACGCAGGATGCCGGCAAGCAGAGTGCGCGCGGACAGCGACTTGGGCGAATTGCCGGTAACCGTCGGGGTCGGCGCCCTGCCCGCGCCCACGCGCGCCGAAGCGCTCGACGGCGGCCGCGCTCGGGCGCGCGACTTGCAACGGCAGGGTCTGATCCACGCCGCCTATCTGGCGCTTCAAGGCGAAATCCGCGCGGTGCTGCCTGATGCGGCGCTCGCCGGGCAGGCAGACCGCGTCACCGCACGCGGATGAAATTGTGTATATTCTTGCGCAAACCCGCGGGCGGCGCGCGTGCAATGAGCCGCGGTCCAAGACAGCGCGCACCAATAAACCACAAGGGGAATGAAATGATTGCACGCAGAACATTCTTGCTCGGCGCAGCGACACTGGTCATGACCGCAGCGTTCAGCGGACCGGCAGACGCGCAGGGCACGATCAAGATCGGTGAACTGAACAGCTACAAGGTCTTTCCCGCCTTTCTCGAGCCGTACAAAAAGGGCTGGGAGCTGGCCCTTGAAGAGGTCAATGCCGGCGGCGGCGTGCTCGGGCGCAAACTCGAGGTCGTCTCGCGCGATGACCAGGGCAATCCGGGCGAGGCAGTGCGCGTCGCCGAGGAACTGCTCACGCGCGAAAACGTCGCCTTCCTGATCGGAACTTTCCCGTCCAACGTCGGGCTCGCAGTCGCCGATTTCGCGAAGCAGAAGAAGGTGCTGTTCATCGCCGCCGAGCCGCTCACCGACAAGATCGTATGGCAGAACGGCAACAAGTACACTTTCCGCCTGCGCCCGTCGACCTACATGCAGACCGCGATGTTGATTCCCGACGCGGCCAAACTGAAGAAGAAGCGCTGGGCCATCGTCTACCCCAATTATGAATACGGCCAGTCGGCGACCGCGGCATTCAAGGAATTGCTGAAGAAGGCACAGCCCGATGTCGAATTCGTCGCCGAGCAGGCGCCGGCGCTGGGCAAGATCGAAGCCGGCGCGGTGGCACAGGCCCTCGCCGACGCCAAGCCCGATGCGATCTTTTCCTCCCTCTTCGGTGCCGATCTGACCAAGTTTGTGCGCGAAGGCCAGACCCGCGGCCTGTTCAAGGACCGGGTCGTATTCAATCTGCTCGCGGGCGAACCCGAGTACCTCGATCCGCTCAAGGAAGATGCGCCCGCCGGCTGGTACGTGACCGGCTACCCCTGGCAATCGATCAACACGCCCGAGCATCAGAATTTCCTCGCCGCCTACCAGAAAAAGTACAACGACTATCCGCGCCTGGGCTCCATCGTCGGCTATGCAACGCTGAAGACCGCGGCTGAGGCGATCAGGAAGGCGGCCAGCCTGGACCAGGAAAAGCTGGTCGCGGCGATGAAAGGCCTGCAGGTCGATACCCCGCTGGGCAAGGTCACGTTCCGCGCGCTCGACCATCAATCGACCATGGGCGCCTATGTCGGACGCCTCGGCGTCAAAGACGGCAAAGGCGTCATGAGCTCGTTCAGCTTCGCCGACGGCGCGAAGTACCTGCCTTCCGACGAAGAAGTAAAGAAAATGCGGCCGGCCGACTGACCGACCATCGCAGCACCTCCTCTTTCCCGGCGCGGGAGAGGATCGACAGTCACCCTCTCCCTTCCAGGGAGGGGGAAACCCCCGCTTGGCAGACTGCAGAAGAAGTCCATCGAGCCGCCCTTGAGCCTTAGTGCAATTTTCATCCAGCTTCTCAACGGCCTCGCCTCGGCGTCGTCCTTGTTCCTGGTCGCGGCCGGTCTGTCGATCATTTTCGGCGTCACGCGCATCGTTAACTTCGCCCACGGTTCGCTCTACATGCTGGGCATTTACATCGCTTACAGCCTGGTCAAGGTCTTCGGCGGAGGCGCACCCGGTTTCTGGGGCGGCGTGCTCTGCGCCGGCATCGCGGTCGGACTGTTCGGAGCGCTGGTCGAAAGGCTGCTGCTGCGGCGGCTGTATCACGCGCCGGAACTGCTGCAGCTACTTGCGACTTTTGCGCTGGTCCTTATCGTGCGCGACTTTGCGCTTTGGGCCTGGGGGCCGGAAGACCTGCTTGGACCGCGCGCGCCGGGCCTCGCGGGCGCAGTGGCCATCGCCGGACGCGAGTTTCCGCAATACGATCTGTTCCTGATCGCACTCGGCCCGCTGGTGCTGCTCCTGCTGTGGCTGCTGCTCACGCGCACGCGCTGGGGCATGCTGGTGCGCGCAGCGACCGAAGACCGCGAAATGGCCGGCGCGCTCGGCGTAAACCAGGCTTGGCTGTTCACCAGCGTGTTTGCGCTGGGCTCGTTCCTCGCGGGCCTGGGCGGCGCGGTGCAGATTCCGCGCGAGCCCGCGGTGCTCACCATGGACCTGACCATACTGTCGGACGTGTTCGTGGTGGTGGTCGTGGGCGGCATGGGCAGCATCCCCGGCGCTTTTCTCGCCGCCGTCCTGATAGGCGTGATCAAAGCTTTCTGCATCGGCATCGGCAACGTGAGCCTGTTCGGCATCGACTTCTCGTTTTCCAAGCTCACGCTGGTGATTGAATTCATCGTCATGGCGGTGGTGCTGGCGTTCCGGCCCTGGGGCCTGCTCGGACGCCAGCAGGGCATTCCGCGCGGCGCGGCCTCCGTCGAGCCGCCGCTCCACCTCCCCTCCATGGGCATGCTCAAGGCCCTGGCGGCGGCGCTGGTCCTGCTCGCGCTGCTGCCCCTCGTTTCCGACCGCTATACCCTGGTGCTCCTGACCGACATCCTGGTGTTCGCGCTGTTCGCGGTCAGCCTGCAGTTCATCATGGGCCCGGCGGGCATGCATTCCTTCGGCCACGCGGCCTATTTCGGCCTGGGGGCCTACACGGCTGCGCTGCTCCTCAAGCACGCCATGCCCATGGAACTCGCGCTCGTGCTCGCCCCGCTGGGCGGCGGACTTGCGGCACTGCTCTTCGGCTGGTTCTGCGTGCGCCTGTCGGGCGTGTATCTGGCGATGCTCACGCTCGCCTTCGCGCAGATCGCCTGGTCGGTCGTGTACCAGTGGGATAGCTTCACCGGGGGCTCGAACGGCCTCGTCGGAATCTGGCCGGCGCCATGGCTGTCGGCCAACAATGCTTTCTATTACCTTGCCCTGGCGCTTTGTTCTACCGGCATCCTGCTGTTGTGGCGCATGGTCTATTCGCCTTTCGGCTATGCCCTGCGTGCCGGCCGCGATTCGCCGCTGCGCGCCAACGCCATCGGCATCGATGTACGCAGGCAGCAATGGCTGGGCTTCGCCCTCGCCGGCGTATTCGCCGGCCTCGCCGGGGCCGTGTATGCCTTTTCCAAGGGCAGCATCTCGCCCGACACCCTGGCTATCCCGCGCTCGGTCGACGGCCTGGTGATGGTGCTGATGGGCGGCATCCAGACGCTCACTGGCGCAGTGGCCGGCGCCGCGGTATTCACCTGGCTGCAGGACATCATTTCGCGCCAGACCGAGTTCTGGCGTGCCGTGCTCGGCGGCATCATCCTGTTTCTGGTGCTCGCCTTCCCGCAGGGCATCGCCGGCTTCATCCGTGCGCGCTGGGAGGCGCGCGCCGGGAACGAGGACGTATGAGCATATTGCGCGTAGCCGGGCTGTCCAAGGCCTACGGCGGCGTGCAGGCCGTGCGCGAGGTGAGCTTCAGCCTCGCCGCGGGCGAACTGCTGGCGTTGATCGGTCCCAACGGCGCGGGCAAGACCACCTGCTTCAATATGCTCAACGGCCAGATCGCCGCCGACGGCGGCAGCGCCGAGTTCGAAGGCCGCGGCCTGATTGGTCTGAAGCCGCGCCAGATCTGGCGTTTGGGGGTGGGACGCACTTTCCAGATTACCGCCACCTTCGCCTCGATGAGCGTGCGCGAAAACGTGCAGACCGCGCTGCTCAATTTTCACGGCAAGCTCAATTCGATCGTTACGCTGGCCGAGCGACAGTACGTGGACGAGGCGATGGAACTGCTCGCGCGCGTGGGCATCGCCGAACAAGCGGCGCGCCCATGCGCAGTGCTCGCCTACGGCGACCTGAAGCGGGTGGAGCTGGCGATCGCGCTCGCGAACCGGCCGCGCCTGCTGCTGATGGACGAGCCCACCGCGGGCATGGCGCCGGCCGAGCGCGTGGCGCTGATGCGGCTTGCCGCCGAACTCGCGCGCGCTTCCAGCATTGCCGTGCTGTTTACCGAGCACGATATGGACGTGGTATTCGCGCACGCCGACCGCATCCTCGTGTTGAACCGCGGCCGGCTGATCGCCGCGGGCAAACCGGCCGAAGTGCGCGCCAACCGCGAGGTGCAGGAAGTCTATCTCGGCTCCGGCAGCCTTTTCGGAGCTGCGCATGCTTGAGATGAAGGGCGTCAACAGCGCCTACGGCCGCGCGCATATCCTCTACGACCTCGACCTCAGCGCCGAGCGCGGCGAAGTCGTGGTGCTGCTCGGCCGCAACGGCGCCGGCAAGTCGACCACGCTGAAGACGCTCATCGGCCTGGTGCCGCCGCTCGCGGGCGAGATCCGCTTCGACGGCCGCCGCATCGAGCGCCTGGAACCTTACCAGATCGCCCGCCTCGGCCTCGGCTATGTGCCCGAGGAGCGGCGCATCTTCACCGATCTCAGCGTGATGGAAAATCTCGAAGTCGGCAGGCAGCCACTGCGCCCGGGCGCGCCCCACTGGTCACAGGAGAGACTGTTCGAATTGTTTCCCAACCTGGCGGGCATGCGCCGGCGCCGCGGCGCGCACATGTCCGGCGGCGAGCAGCAGATGCTCACCATCGCGCGCACGCTCATGGGCAACCCGTCGGCGATCCTGCTGGACGAGCCCTCGGAAGGCCTGGCGCCGGTCATCGTCGAGCAGATGGCCAAGACCATCATCGAGCTCAAACAGGAAGGACTGTGCGTACTGTTGTCGGAGCAGAACCTGCATTTCGCCAACATCGTGGCCGATCGCGCGTATATCATCGAGAAAGGCCACATCCGCTATCAGGGCAGCATGGCCGAGCTTGCCGCCAATGAACAGATACGCGCCACCTATTTGTCGGTGTGACCGATGAGCGCGGCCAAACCAGGCTGGGTCGCAGGCATCGACGTCGGCGGCACCTTCACCGACCTGATCATGCTCAACGCCGCGGACGCGAGCGTGCGCCTGGCGAAAGTGCCGACGACGACCGACAACCAGGCCTACGGCGTGGTCGCAGCGCTCGGCGCGGCGGGCGCGCTCCTGTCCGAACTGCAGGTGGTCGTGCACGGGACGACAACGACGACGAACGCCCTCCTCGAGCGCAAGGTCGCGCGCGTCGGCCTGATCACGACCAGGGGTTTTCGAGATTCCCTGGAACTCGGCCGGCGCACGCGCCCCAAGCCTTACGGCCTCACCGGCTCGTTCGAGCCGCTGGTGCCGCGCGAACTGCGCCTGGAAGTGCCCGAGCGCATGGACGCCGAGGGTGAAGTGGTGACGCCGCTGGACGAGGCGGCGGTGCGGACCGCGGTGCAGGCGCTCATCGCCAGGGGCTGCGAGGCGCTGGTGATCCATTTCCTGCACAGCTACATCAACCCGGCGCACGAGCGCCGCGCGCTCGAAATCGCGCGCGGTCTGTGGCCGAACGCCTATCTCACGGCCGGGCACCTGATCCTGTCCGAGTACCGCGAATACGAGCGCGGCACCACGGCCTGCGTCAACGCCGCGGTGCAGCCGATACTCGCGCGCTATATCGAGCGCCTGCGGAGCGAACTGCGCGACCGCGGTTTCGCCAACGACCTGCTGGTGATGCAGGGCAACGGCGGCACGGTGTCCGCGGCCATCGTCGCAGAGCACGCCGTGAACACGGTCATGTCCGGCCCCGCCTCCGGCGTCATGGCGGCGGCCTACACCGCGTCCGCGGCCGGCTACGCCGAGGTAGTGACCTACGACATGGGCGGAACATCGACCGACGTCGCGCTGATCCAGGCAGGCGTGCCGACAGTGTCCTCGGAGCTGGAACTCGAATACGCGATGCCGATTCACGTACCCATGGTGGACGTGCATACGATAGGTGCCGGCGGCGGCTCGATCGCCATTATCAACGCAGCCGGCATGCTGCAGGTGGGCCCGCAATCGGCCGGCGCCGCACCCGGCCCGATCTGCTACGGCCGCGGCGGCCTGGAGCCGACCATCACCGACGCGAATCTGCTGCTCGGCAGACTCAACCCGCACAAGCTGCTTGCCGTCGAGCGGCCGGTGCCCCTGAAGGAAGTGCGTGCCATCGTGCTGCAGAAGATCGGCAAGCCGCTGGGGCTGGATGCGACCGGTGCCGCAGCAGCGATCCTGCGCATCGCCAACGACAGGATGGCGGGCGCGATTCGCATGGTGTCGCTCGCGCGCGGCCACGATCCGCGCGACTTCGTGCTGTTCCCTTTCGGCGGCGCCGGCCCCTTGCACGCCGCCGCGCTCGCGCGCGAGCTGGCGATCCCGAAACTGCTGATCCCGGTGCGGCCCGGCATCACCAATGCGCTCGGCTGCGTCGTCGCCGACGCCCGCCACGACTACGTCAATACGATCAACAAGCCCTTGCCCGCGCTGGACATCAGCCTGGTCTGGTCCACGCTCGAAGGACAGGTTGCCGAAGGCCGGGCGACACTCGCACGCGAAGGCGTCGCGATCGAGGGCACGCGCATCCTGCATTTCGCCGACATGCAGTTCCAGGGCCAAAGCCATATCCTCACGCTCGCCTTGCCGCTGCTGAAAGTGAGCAAGGACGAGCTGCAGCGCCTGTTCGAAGCGGCTTACTGGGAGCGCTTCGGCGTGGAACTGCCGGAGATTCGCGCCGTGCTGGTGAACCTGCACACCGCGGTAATCGGCCTGCGGCCGCGCCTGGACCTCGCTTTGCTCGCGCGTGCGGGCGAACGCGCGGCCGAACTGCACGGCGCGTTGAACGGGACGCGCCCGGTCTGGTTCGACGGCGGCTTTCGCGATACGCCGATCTACCAGCGTGAAAAGCTGCCGCTGGACGCACGCTTCGCCGGCCCGGCCGTGATCGAGCAGCTGGACTGCACCACCGTGATCGAGCCGGACAATCGCGTCGAGCTGGACGCCTTGGGCAATCTACTGGTAAAGGTGGGAGCATGAAGGGCCTGCTGCTGACCATGACCGAGCCGCCTGCGCAGATGGAGGAGGAATTCAACGCCTGGTACGACACCGAGCACCTGCCCGAGCGTCTGGCCATTCCCGGCTTCGAGTCGGCGCGGCGCTGGATCGATCCGGACGCGGCTGCGGGAACCGGCAAGTATCTGGCGACTTACGAGCTGGCCGATCCGCAGGTGCTCGACACGCCGGCGTATCTCGCCCATGTCGGCGACAATTTCTCGCCCTGGTCGAAGCGCTGCCTGTCGCACTGCGTCCTGTTCCGGCGCTGGGCCTTCCGGCAGATCCTGCCGGGCGACGCCGCCCCCGAACCGGCGGCACGGGCGCTGTTCTTCGCCGGCGGCGACGTGCCGGCCGAACACGAAGCCGAATTCAACAAGTGGTACGACACCGAACACATCCCGCTGCTCGCCGCGGTGCCGGGCGTGCTGCGCGCGCGCCGTTTTCTCGATCCGCAGGGCAAACCGCGCTACGCCGCCCTGTACGAACTCGTCGATGAGCGGGTCGCTCACTCGGAGGCATGGAACGCGGTGCTCGAAACACCCTGGGCCAGGCGCATCGATGCGCTGACGCGGGACTGCGAGTGGATCCTGAAAGCCTACGTCGCTTATGACCCGCTCTCCCCGCCGGCAGGGTGAATACGATCGAAACCGGAGGGACATGAACACCGACCTCGACCCCGTTACCATAGCCGTAATCCAGAACGGCCTCAACCAGGTCTGCAACGAAATGGACTTGGCGTTCTGCCGCGCGGCGTTTTCGCCGGTGATCTCCGAAGCGATGGACCGTTCCGACGGCATATACCACCGCGACGACGGCGCGCTGATCGCGCAGGGCGAGCTGGGCCTGCCGGTGTTCGTCGGCACCATGCAGTTCTCGACCCAGGCGGTGATCGCGCGCGCGAAGACGGTCGACCCCGGCGACGTGTTCATCGTCAACGACCCCTACCTCGGCGGCACGCATTTGATGGACGTGCGCTTCGTCAAGCCGTTTTTCTACCAGGGCAGGCTGTTCGCCTGGCTCGCCAACACCGGCCACTGGCCCGACATCGGCGGCATGGTACCGGGCGGCTTCTCCGCGCATGCCACCGAATCGGAACAGGAAGGACTGCGCCTGCCGCCGGTGAAGCTGTTCAAGCGCGGCGTGATGGACGAGGAAATCCTCGCGATCATCCTCTCCAACATACGCATCGCCGACCAACGCATCGGCGACATCAAGGCGCAGGCGGCGGCGCTCGCGATCGGCGAGAAGCGCCTCGCCGCCCTGCTCGACCGTTACGGCGCGGCAACCGTCGATGCCGCCATCGCCGAGCTGCGCACGCGCGCCGCGCAGCAGATGCGCGCCAGGATCGCGACCATCCCCGACGGCAGTTACGCGGGCCATGCCATCGTCGATTCCGACGGCGTGGTGGACGAGCCGCTGCTGATCAAAATGAACATCACCAAAGCGGGCAGCGGACTCACGTTCGACATGAGCGGCTCCTCGCCGCCCTGCCGCGGACCGATGAATTCGGTCATCGCCACCACCAGGTCCTCGATCTACCTGGCGATGAAACACATCTTCCCGGACGTACCGATCAACGCCGGCACCTTCGAGCCGCTCACCATCATCGATCCGGAAGGCACCTTCCTGTACGCGCACTATCCGCGCCCGGTGTCGGGCTGCGCGGCCGAGGTCAGCCAGCGCATTGCCGAGGCCGTATTCTCCGCCCTCACTCATGCGATACCGGAGCAGCTGTTCGCCGCACCGGCCGGATCGAGCGGCAATCTGGCGCTCGGCGGGCAGGACCCGAAGCGCAATCGCTCCTACGTCATGTACGTGATCTCGGGCGGCGGCTACGGCGGCAATCCGCGCGGC
>Ga0335085_10004630_pt1 | contig 22655 bp, 16 predicted proteins | sample Lox_Sample_45_FD_206712 | JGI IMG/M metagenome (GOLD analysis project Ga0335085, IMG submission 206712) | Soil microbial communities from Loxahatchee National Wildlife Refuge, Florida, United States - Lox_Sample_4.5 | ecosystem: Environmental > Terrestrial > Soil > Wetlands | place: USA...
TGGGAATATGCAAGGCTGATGCCCATATCATTTCATAAATATTCAATTTAATGCATATCCGTTCCAATTCAGTCCAAGAAGTATTATCCTGTTCCCATGCGCGCTGCCCAACGACAAATCAAAATCCAATCCCTCCTTCGCAACCAGGAGTTTATTGACGCAGCCGAGTTGGCGGCAAACCTCCAAACATCGGAATCCAGCATTCGCCGCGATCTGATGGAACTCGAGGAGCAAGGGCTGATTCGCCGGGTGCGTGGAGGCGCCGTTTCTTTGCAGGTTAGGGATGAGCCGCGCAGCATCGCGTGGGCGGCGGGTCGAGCGCGCGAGGAGAAGCAGCGGATTGGAAAAGCCGCCGCCGCGCTGCTCGAGGAGGGACAGACCCTCATCATGGATGGTGGATCGACCGTGGCCGAGGTGGCGCGCCAGCTTCAAGGCCACTCCTTGCAAGTCATCACCAATTCCATTCCCATCGGCCAGATATTCTACGATTCCAGAAGCGTGGAACTGACGTTGACGGGTGGGTATCTTTACCCGCGTTTGGGCGTGCTGCTGGGACCGATCTGCGAAGAGATGCTCACCCGGGTGGCGGCAGACGTTTTGGTGATGGGGATCGGCGGGATCACCGAGGCAGGGTTGAGCAATACCAACACGCTAGTGGTGGGTTCGGAGCACAAGATGATTGAGGTTTCGCGCCGCATAATGGTAGTGGCGGATCACACGAAATTCGGCCGGCAAGCCATGGCCCACCTCGCCACGCTCGAATCCGTGGACACGATCGTGACCGACCAGGAATTGCCCCCGCGATTCGAGAAGTTGCTGGAGAAATCAGGGGTGGAGTTGGTGGTGGCGTGAATTTGCCGTTAAATGTACTCGCGGAACAATTCCCGGCGGGGGGAGGGGATGACGACGGCGCTGACCAACATGCCTTCGGCTCCGGCCACGGGCGCGGCGGCGGCGACGGCTGCCTCGACACTCGAGATGTCCCCCGTCATCAGCACAAAGCCTTTGCCGCCAATGGCCATGGCAAGGTGAATGCGAAAGAGCTTAATGTTGGCGGCCTTGGCTGCGGCGTCGGCAACCTCCACAATCGTGGCGGCGGAAAAAGTCTCGACAATACCCAAGGCTTCGAACTGTTCGGCGGGCAGATCCACCGCCATGGAAATGGCAGGAAACACCGATGGGTGCAAGCGCGAAATGACTCGATGCTCGATCAGTGCGCCTTCGGCCGCGGCCGCGCCGGCCTGCACGCTGGCCTGTACGGAAGCCACGTCACCTGCCACAGCAATCAGGTATTTGCCGGAACAGATGGTGCGCGCCAGCAGCAAGTCCACGTCGGCGGCCTTCAGCATGGTGTCCTGCGCGCGATAGCCAATGCCGATGCTGGTAACTTCCAGAAGCCCCAGAGTGTCCATATCAAGCCTCGATGACGATCGAACCTTCAATCTCGCGGACCGTTCCCGCAATACTGGCGTGAATATTGGCGCCGAGCTTTCCCACCGGTGGTGCGGCAATCAGGTCGCCCGCATGAACCGCTTCGCCGGGGCGGACCGTGGGCACAGCGGCGGCTCCCACATGCTGCTGCAAGGGAATGGACACGCGCCGGGGGGCGAGCACCCGGTTGTCGAGTGGCCCCACGTTACGGAAGCCGGTGAGCCCCAGTTTGGCCATCAACCGGTGGGTGGGAATGCGGCGGTGCTTGGCCACAGGGTGCGGACGGATATCCTCGGGCCGGCCCTGCCATGCTAAGCCGCGCTCGCGGGCCACCTTCTTGTCGTGCGCACACACGTCCTTAGGGTCCAAATCCTCCGGGCAGGAGAACAGACTGCACAAGTTGCACTCGCAGCAATAGAGTGTGCCCATCATCAGCCGGTCTTTATCGGGGGCAAAGCAGAGCGCGCGCATAGCCTTGTGGGGCTCAATGGGATGGCCCAGCAGGTAGCGCGGGCAGAGCTCCGTGCAAAACGAGCATTGGTCACACGCCGACTTGCCAATCCGGTCCTGCGCCGCCCATGTGCGTAGGTAGCGGCGGATCAGGGCGTGATCGCGGGGCAGAACAATGAGCCCCCCGGTGGTTTTGGTGACCGGCTGATCGAGCCCGTGCGCCAGGTGCGCCATCATGGCGCCGCCAATCAGGATTTCAAAAGGGTTAACTATGGCGCCACCCGCCGCGGCAATTACTTCTCCGATGGCCATGCCCACGGGCACGTGAAGAGTCACGGGCTCCGCCACGGCGCCTGCCACGGTCAGATACTTGTGCGTTACGGGGCAGTTGCGGGCAATGTTGACCAGCGTCTCGACGTTCGAAACCACGGCCCCAACGTCCAGCGGCAAACCGCCCGGCGGTATCACCCGGCCAGTGACGTCATAGACCAGAATGAACTCATCGCCGGCGGGATAGGCGTCCCGCAGCGGGCGAATCTCCATGTCGCTCGGAAGTTGAGGCGTAAGGGCGTGAATGACATCTTCGTATTTCTCCTTGATGCCAATCACGCCGCGGCGCGCCCCGACGCGGTCCATGGCCATGCGCAGACCAGCGAGCATCTCCGCGCCGTAATGGAGCAGCAACTCCTTATCCTTGTGTAAAAGCGGTTCGCACTCGGCCGCGTTCACAATGTAGGTTTCGGCCGGCCTTTGCAGCTTCACGGCGGTGGGGAATCCCGCTCCCCCTGCGCCCACAATGCCGTTTTCCACAATTTTGTCACTCAAGGCGATTCAACCCTTTTCGCAGGGAATTCCACCGGGAAAGCTAAGTCCCTCGGCGGAGTATCCTCTAAAGCCAAGCAATCCATCGGCCAGACAGATTTAGCAATTTTCAAAACTCGTCAAATTTCTGCAATTTGGCCCGGACGGCGGCGTCCCACCAAAATCCGAATCGAAACCCTCAATCCGGCATAGAATTCCGATGTGGATCGCAATCAACCCCTGGTAAGGTCTGACGCTCACCCCCGGCGAATGAACCTGGTGGAAGTCGCTGTGATGGCGGCCCTTCGCAATACCCTTACCTACCTGGTTCCTGACGGATTCACCGTGCAGCCGGGTCAGCGGGTTGAAGTTCCTCTCGCCACGCGCAAGGCTGCCGGAATCGTCCTGGGGCCCGGCGGCAGCCTCCCCCCGGGCATTGCAGCACGCCCCATTCTGCGCCTGCTGGATGCTGAACCGGTTCTCCTGGCGGAGTTGCTCGAGCTGGGTGCCTGGATCGCCGATTATTACGTTGCCCCGATTGGTGAGGTATTTCGCGCCATGCTGCCTTTGCGTTCCGGCACGCGGCGGGCTCGCTTGATCCGCTTGAGCGCACGGGGGCTGCAGCGGCTGGAGAAAATCCATCATGATGCGGAAGCGCCGGCTGCTGCGGAAGGCGAGTTTCTCGAATATCTCGCCTCACACGGAAGCGCCGCGGAGCAGGTGGTTCGGCGCAAATTTCCCGAGCTTCTGGTGCAGGCAGTAAAAGAAAAGTGGATTACCGTCGATCGGGTGGAACGCGAGCGGACGCAACGACAGGTTTACGCCGTGCGCGTGGCCGGCCCCATGCCCGAAAATACGCCGCGCTTATCGCCTGTAGCCAAACGAATCATGGAAGCGCTGCAAGCAGAAGGAACGATCGCCGATCATCGCGAACTTCTCCGCGCAGCCCGAGCCGGCATCGCCGCGCTCAAGAAGTTGAGCGCCTCCGGCCTGGTGACGCTGGAGCCCACCGGCTCTGAATCCGGTTCGTCGATGCAAAATCCGGGACCAGCGGGACCGGAAGGAACCTTGGAGCAGCCGGAGTTGGTCCTGACGGCTGGTCAAGGAGTGGTAGTAGATGACCTCGTGCGGCAACTCGAACTGGGGGCGTTTCAGACGGTGCTTCTCCATGGAATCACCGGCAGCGGCAAAACGGAGATTTATCTGCGGCTGATTGCCCGCTGCCTGGAACTGGGCCGCACGGCCCTGATGCTGGTGCCGGAAATTGCTCTCACCCCTTCCGCGCAGGCGCAGTTCCTGGCCCGGTTCGCACCCAAGGTAGCGCTGCTGCACAGCGCCATGTCCGAGAACGAGCGGCACGAAGAGTGGTGGCGAATCCGCCGGGGCGAAGCCCGCGTGGTGGTGGGAACACGCTCGGCGATTTTCGCTCCGCTCTCCAACTTGGGCGTGGTGGTGGTCGATGAGGAACACGATTCGAGTTACAAGCAGGAAGAGACGCCGCGCTATCAGGGGCGTGACGTTGCCGTGGTGCGGGCGCGGTTGGCCGGAGCGCTTGCCGTACTCGGTTCCGCGACTCCTTCACTCGAATCTTACTGGAATGCACGCGAAGGCAAGTATCGGCTGGCGGAACTTCCCGAACGCGTGGAAGGGCGCAAGCTGGCGGACGTCGAGATCGTCGACATGCGCCAGGAATTCCGCGAGACCCTCACCCAAGTGCCGGTTTCACGCCGCCTGCAACAGGAGATCGAAACCCAACTTGCCAACCGGCAGCAGACCATGATCCTGCTGAACCGCCGGGGATATTCCTGGTTTCTGTTGTGCCGCAGTTGCGGGCAGACGCAGCGCTGTGTGAACTGTTCCATCTCGCTGACCTATCATCGGCGAGAACATCGCCTGATCTGTCACTACTGCGGATTCTCCGCCCGGGTCCCCGCGCGCTGCCCCAATTGCGATAGCGAGCACCTCCATTACGTTGGGGAAGGAACGGAAAAGGTGGAGAAGAAGTTTGCGGAGCTCTTTCCGCAGGCTCGTGTGGCGCGCTTAGATCGCGATGTGGCGCGGCGGCACGGCCAGTTTCAGCACATTCTGGGCGAGTTTCGCCAGGGCAAGATCGATCTGCTGGTAGGCACGCAAATGATTGCCAAGGGCCACGACTTTCCCGGCGTCACGCTGGTGGGAGTGGTCTCCGCCGACATCGGCCTGGGGCTGCCGGATTTTCGTTCTGCGGAGCGGACCTTTCAGTTGCTCACCCAGGCGGCGGGGCGCGCCGGCCGCGGCGAGAGCCCAGGACGCGTGCTGGTGCAAACCTTCTATCCCGAGCACTATGCCATTCGTATGGCTGCGGACCAAAACTACGAAGCCTTCTTCCAGAAGGAGATGGGCTTTCGACGCGCCATGCATTACCCACCCGTGTCGGCACTCGCGAACGTTATCGCCCAAGGCGCCAAGCTCGAACAAGCCGCACTGATTGCCAAACAGGTGGGCGACTTTCTGAATCCGTTGGAAAATACCACGGAGGGTTTGAAAGTGATGGGGCCAACGCCCGCGCCACTGGCCAAGTTGGAAGGCCGCTTCCGCATCCAGTTCCTCATGAAGTGTACTTCCCGCGCGCGACTCAGCACGATCCTGCGCCGCCTGGCCGACTACGCCGACCAGCAAGGCATCCCCCATCGCAGTCTGATGATTGACATGGACCCGGCAAACATCATGTAGGCAGAAGGCAGTCGGCAGTCAGCAGAACGCAGAAAGCACGCGGGCATCATCCGTCAGGCGGGACCTCCGACGGAGGGTTGCAAAATGTAGGGACAGCGCCTCGGTCTCCGACCGCCGGTCTTTCGGCGCTCTGAGAGCGCCGCTACAGCGATTGTCGTCACTGTATTTTGAAATGCTCAGTAGCTTGTCTCTATGATCGCGTGCTGCCTACCGCCTTGTGCCTACTGCCTACTGAATCTTGAACGGTGTGGGGAGAAAGGTGAGGACGAGGATAATGGCCGCGACGATGGCCAACGCTCTTCGTTCCCAGCCTAGCGAGTCGGCGGGTTCAATAACCCTGGGGTGGCGAAGTCCGAGGAAGAACAGGATGACGGCCCAGGCGATCCAGCCATACCAATAGTACCCGAGCGGCAGAAGAACCAGGAAAAACCCGCGCGAGATGTGGCGGTATTTATCTCCCAGAACCGAATAGAGGATATGGCCTCCATCGAGCTGCCCCACCGGAAGCAGATTCAACGATGTCGCGAAGAAGCCCACCCAGGCGGCGCAACCCACGGGGTGGGAAACGATTGCTGCAGGATTGATTCCGGTGCCGCACAACTTGGCGAGAAGGATTGCGGCCAGCGGTTTCCCCAACGAGATCGAACCCTGCATCACTGCGGGCGTGGCACCGGTGGCGAGGAAGCCCGCCAGAATGAAGGCAGGAACGGCGAGGACGAATCCGGCAATCGGCCCCGAGACTCCCACATCGAATAGCTCGCGGCGATTCACGATGGGCGACTTGATACGAATGAACGCCCCCAAAGTTCCAATCAGCGTGGGAGCGGGAATGAAGTAAGGGTAGGTCGCGTCGATGCCATAATGACGGCAAGTGAGGTAATGGCCAAGTTCATGCGCCAGCAGAATGGCCAGCAGGGTGAAAGAGAAAGGCACGCCCAGGACCAGTAGTCCGGGGTGGCGCCATAATTCCTGGAAGTAGGGGAAGAAAACGTCCCAGTCAAAAACCGGGATGTTGCGTGAATAGTTAAGGGCAATGTGCGCGCCCACGATCAAAGTCGTCAAGATCGTCAGGCCAAATAGGGCCAGATGAAAGGGCAGCGAGTTGTACCAGCGCCGTCGCGGCCTGGGAGGCCAGCGGACGGGCACCCACACCGGAGCGGACCACGGAATCGCTCCGACCTCGGGGTGGTCGGTGCGGCCGAATTGGGATTCATCACCCATACGAGGGGAAGAATCCTATTCTTGCCCGCCCCTGGCCGCCTGTAAAGGGCAGCGATGGGTGACCCGGGAATAGCAGCGAGCAACGATGAGGACGGTCTGAAGGCTTGCTCGCCCATCGTCTCTTGTCACTCGCCGCGGCGCTTAGGAGAGTGATTGCAGTTCCTTGCCGGGCTTGAAGCGCACAGCTTTGCCGGGCGGGATGCTGACCTCCGCTCCGGTCCGGGGGTTCCGCCCAATACCGGTCTTGCGCGGTTTCACATTGAAGACGCCGAAGCCACGCAACTCAATGCGGTCGCCCTGCCGGAGGGCTTTCTTCATGGCGTCAAATACGGTTTCTACGGCCATCTCAGCTTTTGTCTTGGTAATGCTCGTGCGATTGACGACCTCATTGATGATATCCAGCTTTATCACGCGAACCTCCTGAAAATACAGGCTTTAATCCTAAGAAGAGAGAGAGGCATTGTCAAGAATTTTCTCCTCGACTATGATGCTTTTCTTTTTGCATCAAATCCCGGGGGATTCCGCAGCGTCGAGCGGCGGCTCCGCACCGCACTTTCAGCGAGGTCAAACCCTATGCCGGTCAAGAATGATCGTTGGATTCGCAAGATGGCCACCGAGCACGAAATGATTCTCCCCTTCGAGGAAAAGCAGATTCGGGAAGGAGTGATTTCCTACGGGCTGTCGTCTTACGGATACGATCTGCGTGTTGCCGATGAGTTCAAGATCTTCACCAACGTCAATTCGACAATTGTCGATCCCAAGAATTTTGATGCGCGTTCGTTTGTCGAGTTCCGCGGGCCGGCTTGCATCGTCCCCCCGAATTCCTTTGCCCTCGCGCGCTCCGTGGAGTACTTCAAAATCCCGCGCAACGTTCTGACCGTGTGTGTTGGTAAATCAACTTATGCCCGATGTGGTATCATCGTAAATGTAACACCACTCGAGCCCGAATGGGAGGGCTTCGTAACCCTGGAAATCTCCAATACCACGCCGCTGCCTGCCCGCGTCTACTCAAACGAGGGCCTTTGCCAGATCATCTTCCTGGAATCGGATGAGAGCTGCGAAACCTCCTACAAAGACAAGAAGGGCAAGTACCAGGCCCAACAAGGCATCGTGCTGCCCAAGGTCTAGAGGGCAGTTGTTAGTGGTTAGTGGATAGTTGCTAGACCGCGCGCCACACTCTGTAGCGTCGATCTCCGATCGACGACGGCGGTCGGAGACCGTCGCTACAAATACTGTGAAACGAATTTATTCCATCCTTCTGGCCTGGTTCCTGGCCGGCTTCCTGGGAGGGGCGACTGGGTACAGCCAGACCGCGAACCCGCCGCCTGAGCCGCCACAGGCCGCCGCACCTGCTTTGCCTTCGAACCAGGTGCAGGCAACACCGCCGGCACCCGCCACGTACACCCTTTCGCCGGAGCGCCGCGCCCAGGCCATCGCCTATTCGCGTTCGCTCTATATCCTCTATTTCGTAGGCACTCTCCTTTCGCTGTGTATCTATTTTCTTCTTTGGCGAGCCCGCCTTGCCGTGAAGTTTCGCGATTGGGCGCGCCGCGTTTCGCAGCGGCACATTATTCAGTGCCTGATTGTCGTGCCCCTGTTCGTGTTGGTGGTGACGCTGCTGAATCTCCCGCTCGAGTTTTATGCGGGGTATGTTCTGGAGCACCGGTTCGGGTTTTCCAATCAAACCGTTTTTGCGTGGCTCAGCGATTGGGGAAAGGCTCTGTTGATTGTCGCGGTCGCAGGCGTCATGGTGGCCTGGGTTTTTTATACGGCCGTTCGCCGCAGTCCGCGCCGCTGGTGGTTCTATTTCTGGCTGGTGTCGATTCCCCTTATTCTGGCCTTCATGCTCATTGAGCCTTACGTGATCGAACCGCTGTTTGATAAATTCACTCTTCTCGAAAAGTCGCAACCCGTGCTGGCCGGGCGAATTGAGGACATGCTGAAGCACGCCGGCCTTTCCATACCGCCCGAACGCATCTTTGAGATGGACGCGAGTTCGCGAACCAACGCCATGAATGCCTACGTCTCCGGCCTGGGTGCGAGCAAGCGCGTCGTGGTGTGGGACACCACGCTCAAGAAAATGGGACCGGATGAGTTGGTGCTGGTCCTCGGGCACGAGGCCGGCCACTACGTGCTCCACCATATCCCCAAAGAGTTCATCCTCGATGAAGCCGTGGCGCTGTTCTTTTTCTATCTGGGATTCCATGCGGTAATTTACCTGGTGAAGCGATGGGGAGTCCGCTCGGGAGTCGAGGGTGTAGGCGATCTGGCCTCGCTTCCCTTCGTACTCGCGGTCCTGACCCTGCTGGTGTTTCTGTCGGCGCCCCTGGTGGACGGCATCTCGCGCTACTATGAGCATCAGGCTGACCAATTTGGCTTGGAGGTGGCCTACGGCATCGTTCCGGATCCGAACGCCGCCGAGGCCCATGCCCTGCAAATCCTGGGAGACGTGGACTTGTCCGACCCGGATCCCAACCCTTTCATCAAGTTTTGGCTTTACACCCACCCGCCGCTCGACGAGCGCATCCGCTTCGCGGCTACCTATAAGCCTTGGGCGGAAGGAAAACCTCTTGAACTCCTGCCCAAAGGTCGATAGGTAGTCACCTGCCTTTCGGCGCTCCCCATCACATGGCACCTGATACCTGTTCTTTGTTTTCATACATATCGCCGGATGCACCTACATTTCTAAGTGCAGAAGCCAGGAGCCGGAAGTCAGGAGTCAGAATCAGCATGTCGGGCCTCATGCCCCTGCAACCGCAACCCTAAGCCTCCAGCACTTAGAACCCGCCCCTGTCACCTGGCACCTGACACCTGTTCTTTGTTTTCATACACATTCCGGGTTTGATCGTATGCCTTTAAGATGCTTTGGCACCAGGGCGTGTCTGGCGGTCGCGGAGTTGGCATAGGATCAAGGGTCACGACGCGGTAAGTATCCATTTTCGTTCTAGGGGCTGGGTTTTGGGGCCTGGAGCCCCACGGGTGGAAATCCCTCCAACGCGCCGGTCCGGCGCCTTGGGAGGACCTTCCGCCGACGCCTCACCATACCACACATTTGTAGCCTTTGTCAAGGGGTAAGTTAGCTAGATCGAAAAGCCCACAAATGGACTAAAGTATCAATTTGACCTGTGCGCCACCCGGACGCTGCAGGCATCCCTCATTGCGGACGGCGCGCACTCCAAAGCTTCGCGCCGTGCATAACCCATTCGTGCTCTCTGACCCGGGCCTCGTCACTCATAGTTTAGAAGGCATGAAAAAATGAACATTTCGCGCAAAGACGCTAAGGCGCCAAGCTCGTGAAGAACAAGTGCTTGTTTTCTCTGCGCCTCCTCAACTTGCGCCTAGGCGTGAAATGCTTTTGCGCTTGCCGGCCTTGCTCTTCCTGCACCAATGTAGTGAAATGTGTGAGGCCATTTGAGCAAGGATCGATTTAGAAGAAACGCCTCCAAACGGAACGCCATGGGTTCACCCGATACACCTCAACTTAACGGACGGCAGAAGAGCCGGGCGCCGCGCAATCGCACATTGACGGCCACGAAGCGGGAACTGGCCGAGCTTCGCTTGCGGCTGCTTGCGCCCGACGACATCCGTGGGGATAATTTTATCGGTCGGACCATCCTGGGAGATTGCTTTACCGTCTTCCCAAAGCTCCCGCCTCATACCGTCGATCTTCTGATTCTGGATCCGCCCTACAATCTCACCAAGAGGTTTGGCCACAAGACCTTTTCCCGCGTGCCCGTGGACCACTACACGGACTGGCTTCGCCAGCTCTTTCAATCTTTGAAGCCGCTGCTGAAGCCCACGGCCAGCATTTACATTTGCGGGGATTGGCTCTCTTCGGCGTCCATCTTCACGGCGGCCTCCGAGTTTTTCGAGGTTCGCAACCGCATCACCTGGGAGCGGGAAAAAGGCCGGGGAGCAATCGCCAACTGGAAGAATTCGAGCGAGGACGTCTGGTTCTGCACCGCGTCCGACCAGTACACGTTCAACGTCGACGCCGTAAAAATTCGTCGGCGCGTACTCGCGCCTTACCGCGATGCTGTCGGCGTCCCCAAAGATTGGCAGGAAACCGGCGCGGGCAATTTTAGGGACACCCACCCCTCGAATCTGTGGACAGACATCACCGTGCCATTCTGGTCGATGCCGGAAAACACCGACCATCCTACGCAGAAGAGCGAAAAATTTATCGCCAAGCTCGTTCTAGCCAGTTCGGATCCGGGGGATCTGGTGTTCGATCCCTTTCTGGGCAGCGGAACCTCGTCGGTAGTCGCGAAGAAGCTTGGCCGCAAATTTTCCGGCATCGAACTGGACGAAGCCTACGCCTGCCTCACCGAGAAACGGCTTATCCTCGCCGAGACCGATCCCGCGATCCAAGGTTACCAGGACCGGGTGTTTTGGGAGAGGAACACATTCAGCCTAATGCCATCCCCGAAGGGGATGAATGTCATTAGCCGTTGGTGAAACCTACGGGTCGGGAGGGCGAATGAAAAATGCCCCGACCCCGGAGGGGTCAAATTGCACCGCGTCGCAGGACACACGCCTCGAGGGGCAGACCGGGAATCGACCCTCGCAGGGTCGGACCCGTTGGAGGCGCATTTTCCCGGGGGCGATGCCCCCAGCTATTCAATAGATCCCCTGCGGGGATCAGATGTACAAAGCGCCGCTGCGTTTTTCCGCAGCCGTGATCTGCCCCACTAACTGCCAACCCAACCCGCCACTCTACCTTGCAACCGCCGGATTCTGCCGACAGCGCCGAACGCTGTGGGGCTGCATCCCGCGTAAACATCGCTCGTTGTTTCATGAACTTCCCTGTCCTGGCCGGATTGGCCGGGAAATTGCCCTTGTCAGTTTTCGTTTTTGGACAAGCACCTTAGCCTGAGGAGGAGCCATGAAACCGGGGCGTTGGTTTCAGGTTTGCCAGAAGCAGATTGGACGAAGAGCGCTGCCGCGGTTTGTGGCGCTCGCGCTCGTGATATCCGCACAGGCCGTACCCCCTGTATGGTGCCAGGATCCCGAGATTTCGCCGCCGGACTTCGACCAGCGCGCCGCGGCCAAGGATTCAAGGAAGACGGTGGTACTGCAGATTCGCACCGGGTCGTATGTCGAGGTGCGCCTGGAGAGCGCCCAGAAGCTGCGCGGCCGGCTGGGCGACTTGGGGGAAGAGGATTTTACGCTGCGCACCATCCAGAACGATCGCATGACCGAAGTCCGCGTGCCCTATCGGGAAATGCAGTCGGTGCGGGTTCTCGCCGCACCCCAAACGCGGGGCAACTCCTTTGACCGAACCCTTCACCGCGCTCACCTCGTGATGGGGTTAGTCGCCACCAGCGTGCTGATTGGCATCTTGGTCTACGCGACCGCGCAACGATAGCAAGCTCCTCATCCTTTTCCTCCTTACCGCTTTTGCTGCAACGGAATAGTCGCCGCAAGGTTGACAACTCTCCCGGGTTCGGCCACTATTCCGCTTCCTGCGTTACGGCGCTCGTTGCCGGCATTCCCCCCTGATCCGAGCCGGGCGCTTCCGCAAGCTGCCGGCCGGGGGCGAATGACCAAACCATCCAAAGGTAGCTCATCATGATGACATCCAAAAACCGCTCGGCATTCTTGACCCTTATCACCGCACTTTGTTCCCTGCTGCTCGCCTGGGGGTTCACGGCGCAGAGCCTTGCGCAAACCAAGACGGAGCAACTTCCCGCTTATCGTAATACCTCTCTTTCCCCCGAGGAGCGCGCCCGCGACCTGGTCTCGCGGATGTCGCTGGACGAGAAGATCCTGCAAATGCAATACACGTCTCCGGAGATCGTCCGGCTGGGCATTCCATCCTACAACTGGTGGAGCGAAGCGCTGCACGGGGTAGCGCGCTCCGGCTATGCCACGGTATTTCCGCAAGCCATTGGGATGGCGGCGACTTGGGACCAGGCGCTGGTTCATCAGGAGGGTGAAACGATCGCCACCGAAGGGCGTGCCAAATTCAACCAGGCGCAGCGCGAAGGCAACCACGCCATTTTTTACGGCCTGGATTTCTGGTCGCCCAACGTCAACATCTTTCGCGATCCCCGTTGGGGCCGCGGGCAGGAAACCTTTGGCGAGGATCCCTTTCTCACCGGCAGGCTGGGTTTGGCGTTCGTCACCGGCGTGCAAGGAGACGATCCCAAATACCTTAAAGCCATCGCCACGCCCAAGCATTATGCGGTGCACAGCGGGCCGGATCCCGAACGCCACAAGTTCAACGTCAGTCCCACCGCGCACGATCTGGAGGACACTTACCTGCCGGCTTTCCGCACCACGGTGGTGGAGGGCCACGCGGATTCGGTGATGTGCGCCTATAACGCCATTGACGGCGTACCGGCGTGCGCCAACAAATTCCTGCTGCAAACCACGCTGCGCGACGCGTGGAAGTTTGATGGCTACGTGACCTCCGACTGCGGCGCCGTGGGAAATATCGCGGAGGGCCACCACTACGCTCCGGACAATGAGCACGGGTCCGCGCTGGCGGTCTTGGCGGGGACGGACTCCACCTGCGGGCACGAATACGTCACGCTGGTCAAAGCCGTGCAAGATGGACTGATCCGGGAAAGCGAGATCGATACCGCCGTCGAGCGCCTCTTCGTAGCGCGGATCCGCATGGGACTGCTCGACCCACCCAATGCTGTGGCCTTTAACCAGATTCCTTTTTCCGAGAACGATTCGCCCCAGCATCGAACCCTTGCCTTGCGAGCGGCGCGCGAGTCGATGGTGCTTTTGAAAAATCAGGATGGCATCCTACCGCTCGAATCGAAGTTCAAGACCATTGCCGTGGTCGGTCCCGATGCGGAATCATTGGCGGCGCTCGAAGGGAATTACAATGGCGTGATTTCGCATCCGGTTTATCCCTTGGAAGGGATGCGCAAAGCGTTTGGAGGCAAGGCCAGAATTCTCGCCGCGCAGGGCTCGCCCTATTTGAGCCAGTTGCCGCTGCCGGTGCCTTCCACCGTCTTTCATACGGGCGAGGGCGCAGGCGCCGAAGGACTGAAGGCCGAATATTTTTCTGGCAAGACCTTTACAGGGAAGCCTGTTTTGACGCGTATCGACCCGCGCGTCCAGTTCGATTGGAACTCGGCCATCCCTGCGCCGGGAGTGAATATGCAGGCATTCTCCGTACGCTGGACCGGCACGCTGACTCCCCCCGGGCCGGGGGATTACACCTTTAGCGTCAGCAAGCCGGACTGCTGGCCCTGCGAGGACAAGGAATTGATTCGGGCCTACCTGGACGGCAAACCCGTGCTGGAGGCAGCCTTGGGTGAGTACGTCAAGAAAGACGCAACGACTAGCTTCCAGGTGCACTTCGCGGACCGGCAACCCCACGCCTTCCGCCTCGAATATGTGCATGACTCGGTGCTGTGGGCGGCCGGTGTGACTTTGGACTGGCAACCGCCCGTGGAGGTTTTGCGCGAAGAGGCTGTCAGCGCAGCCAAACAGGCAGACGCGGTAGTGGCCTTCGTGGGGCTCTCACCCAACCTCGAGGGCGAGGAGATGCCCATCCACGTGACCGGCTTCGAAGGCGGCGACCGTACCGATATCGCATTGCCACCGGCGGAGCAGGACTTGCTGGAAGCTCTCGCGGCCACGGGGAAGCCCCTGGTGGTGGTTCTGGTCAACGGCAGTGCCCTGGCCGTGAATTGGGCGCAGGAACACGCCGCGGCTGTGCTCGAAGCATGGTACCCCGGCGAGGAAGGCGGCACGGCCGTTGCTGAAACCTTGGCGGGCGCCAACAACCCGGCGGGCAGGCTGCCTGTCACCTTTTACGCCTCTCTAGACCAACTGCCGCCTTTCGATGACTACTCCATGCAGCACCGCACCTACCGCTATTTCGATGGGAGGCCGCTGTATGGTTTCGGCTATGGCTTGAGCTACTCAAGCTTCGAATACAGCAATTTGAAGCTTTCTTCGCCGCAGCTCAAAGCGGGCGAGAACCTCACCGTGCAGGTTGACGTCCGGAACACTTCGAAGATCGCCGGCGACGAAGTAGCGGAGCTTTACCTGGAGTTTCCCACCGTGCCCGGCGCGCCACGTCGCGCTCTGCGCGGGTTCGAGCGGCTGCGCCTGGCCCCCGGCCAAACCCAGCACGCCACCTTCACACTTAAGGCGCGCGACCTGAGCATGGTGAATAAAGCGGGGGAACACGTCGTCGCCCCCGGTGAGTACACCGTCTTCATAGGAGGCGCACAGCCCGAGGACACCTCCGGAGGCGTACGGACAACGCTGACCATGGCGGGCGAAATGAAATTGCCGAGGTAGGACGGGGGATGCGGCTTACTGCCTTCCCACCACCAGGACTGTGAAGCTTCCCGGCTTCGGCCGCATACGGGCCCGCTGTCCGGCCGCGGCGGGCGCTGCCTCCATCTCCGCCGCCGATAGGAACAGACGCTTGGTCTTCGGATCGAACGCCATCGTCTTGGCGCTCTTTTGGGTTTGGATATCTCCGACGGACTCATACTCGTCCGGGCTCTTCTGGCGGATAACTGATACAGTGCCGTCGCCGTTGGAGGCAAAGATCAATTTACTATCGGCATCAAAGGCCACGGCATCGACATGGTCGCCGATGGGAAGGGTCGTAATCACCTTGCCGCTCTCGGCGTCCATTACTGCCAGGACCCTGCTCCGGCAGCCGATGAACAACCGGGAGTTGGGCGCATCCATGGCCAAGCCGGTGGGCGTCTTACATCCGGTAATCGGCCACTTCTGTTTGACGGTGAGGGCCATCGGATCGAATTTGACCACCATGGCCGCCTCTTCCAGGTTCACAAACCCCGCACCCATCCCGTTCAACGTGGCAGCTTCCGCTCCGCCGCCCAAATCAATCTTTCCGATCACCTCTTCCTTGACCGGATCGATCGCGGTGATTGCGGATGCGTCGCCGTGGCAGACCAGGACGCGTTTGTCATGCGCATCGTAGAGGACAAAGTCCGGATCTTCCGCAACGGGAATATTCTTAAGGGTTTTAAAGGTGTTGGTGTCGAAGACCGTTACCGTCGCGTTCTTGCCGTTGGTCGTGAACCCGCGGTGCAGGCCGGGAACGATAGCGATGCCGTGGACGCCGGGCGTGTCTTCGATCTTTCCGAGCACTTTTCCGGAATCAGCGTCGAGAACATTCACCTCCGTCCCGTGCGAAACATAGAGCCGGTTGGCGGAGGCATTAAACACGATGTAGTCAAAGCTGCCGTCGCCCGGGACCGGGAATCTTTTCGCCACTTTGAATCCCGGAGCGTCTGCCGCCCCACCCAGCACGGCCAGGAAAAGAACCACCATACACAGTCGCAAGAAAGCTTTCATGGCTTGTCATTACTCCTTCAAGACTGATTCAAAGGCGGCAGCCGGATTGTGATGTCCTGAACAGCAAGCCCGTTGATCATGCTTAAAACCTGGTGGTGACCGTCTTACGCCCGTCTGCTGACAGGCTGAAATCCTCAACGAACTCCTGCCTCAGGACACTAATTTGACCTTCCGGTCGCCGTGGAGCCTCCCGCCGCCTGGATCTGGAATTTGTCGCTCTCTTCCCACGCGGGAGAAGCGGCGGCGGGGTCCGCCACCCGCACCATCGTCCCGCTCAAATTTCCTCCATCCAAGGTAAGCCGCACGTAGTGGTAATTCGGAAACGCGGAGCTCTGGTATAAATCGGCAGGCCCGCGCACGATGGGGCGAGGGTCGGCGCCTCCGCCTCCCGACACCAGGTAAACAATATCATCCTGCAAAAAGCGTTCATAGTTGTGAATGTGTCCGGCGGCCACAACGAAGCGCACGCGTGACTTCTCCGGCGTTTTGGCCAGGAATTCGGCCAGCGCATGCTCGTTGGGGCGGCCGTTATGGCTCGGATCCCCATTCTCTTGCACGTCGACCACCGGCGGATGATGGAGGTTGATAAAGACAAATCGCACCGTATCGGGAAGGCTGGCCAGTTGAGCCTCTACCCATGACATCTGCTCACTGCCCGCCAGCAAGGATAAATTGCTGTCGAGATTGAGGGCATAAACGAAACTTCCGAGTTGCACGGAGTACCATCGCTTGCCACGAAGCTCGGGAAAAGCATTCCACCAGTTCTCAAGGCCCTGCTGCTTGTTGGGGCCCCCGGAAAATTCATGATTGCCAAGCGCAGGATAGATGCGAAGGTGGGCGTCCCGCCAGCAGACCGTCTCGCGGCGAAACTCGTCGTAGTCGGAGGCGTCACTGCCATGCCAGGGAACATCGCCACTCATCAGGACGGCATCGGGCTTTTCGGTGGCAATCTGGTCCACCAGCCAACGTCGCGCCTTGGGGTTCGTCGCTTTGGTCTCGCTCGGATCGGTAAAGCGCATGTCGCCGTATACGATGATCTTCAGCGGGTGGGAAAGGTCGCTGTCACTGACCGTGAAGTTTGGGCCGCTGGCGGGCGCCGCCAACGCGGGCGGGCGGAGCTTTGAACCCATGCCCACAAAAAGGCCGGCGACGACAATGAACGTTGCAAGCACGCGACGCGCAGACTGACGCATATGGATAATCCCTCGTCTCTAGATGAATATGATAAGCCCGGATGTGGGTCAACGGCCAGACGGTCAGGCCCGCCCCGGCCAAGCGGTGCCGATGGGGCGCCGCCTGGCCGTGCTGAGGTCTCGCTGTGTGCAATCGCTGGGTGGGTATGAACCCGGTCCGAAACATGAACTCTAGTGCCAACCGCGATTTTGGTGAGTGGGCCGCCTGGATGGAGCGAGTGCCCACCCCTGACCCATCAAAATTCCAGGCGCAGCATGAATTGGATGCGCCGCGATGTGCCGATGCCAGTGGCGCCTGAGTTCAACTGTGTGGTGATGACCCCGAACTCGCCGGGCCCATCTGAAACATCGGAATCCGGATCACCGTATATTGGACGGTTGAGGAGATTAAACGCCTCGGCGCGGAACTGCAATTTCAACCGCTCGGTAAGAGGGATTTGCTTTTGCAGCGCCGTATCGATTTCATAATACCCGGGTCCACGCCCAATGTTGCGTCCCAGGTCCCCCCAGGTGAGTTTGGCGGGCGTCGCGAAAGCCGCTGGATTGAACCAGTTGTTGAGGTTCTTGCCGGCCGCGTAAAGAGACTGACCGGGCACGAAGTTCGGCCGCTGAGCTTTTTTGTTGCCGTCGGGCAGGGCCGACGCTTTCCGGTCTATTTCGATGTCAATAGGGCGCCCGCTCATTGCCGAGGCAATCCCGCTCAGTTGCCAGCCGCCCAGCACCTTTCCGGCGACGCCGCTGTTGTTCAAGAAGTGCTTGCCGCGGCCAAACGGAAGCTCGTAGACGGAATTGATCGAAAGGGATTGGCGAATGTCGATGTCCGAGCTGCTGTAGTCACATCGGATACACGACACATTCTCGATATTCGTGGTGTCGCCCGCTCCGAACCCTTCGTCCGCCAAACCGTGCGACCACATGTACTGCGCCCCCCACAGCCATCCGTTGGCCATGTGGCGCTTCAAAGCTACCTGAAGCGAGTGGAAGTTGCTGTTGCCGAGGTTGTTTTTATATCCGTACTGGCCAAAGGTGGGGATGGGGCGCAGGCCCGTTAGTGGATTGATGACATTGGCGTTAAGTTTGCCAAACAGCCGATGCCCCTCGCTGCCGTCATAAGCAATCTGGCCGATAAAGTTGCCGGGGAGCATCCGCTCGACGGTGAAATCCCAGTTTTCAAAGTATCCGTCTTTGCGGTCCGCTTGCCACGTCTTGGGCGAGTATAAGGGGGCGGGAAGCAGGGAGGGAAGAATTGGCCACGCGAGATTTGACACATCCGCTGACGAAACAGCAAACCGTTGGTCCGTACTTTCATGCCCGTCTGTGAAGTCGTCCATCTGGTTTGGCGAAAAGTACAACCCAAACCCGGCGCGGATGACCGTTTTTCCTCCATTTCCGCCGGGGGCCCAGGCCAAACCCAGCCGGGGTGCGAAATCCAGGTAGTAGGGAGAATACAGCAGGGTACCCTTCGGGCAAAAACCCCCGCACGAAACCTTCACCACGGCCTGGCGGCCGAACGCCTCCTTCAAAACCGTGTAATGCTCCCATCGCAATCCGTAATTGAGAGTGAGATTGGGCCGCACCTTAAAAGTGTCCTGCACGTAAGGCATGATGTAGGTACGCCGTTCGCCGCCCAGGGTCAACGGCCCGACGTAGGAATAGCTGTCCACAACGTTGTTCAGGAAATCGTCCGTGCTGTCGTAGGAGAGGTCCCCGTTGCCGATAATTTCGTCGGAATTGTTCAGCCGGTGGCGCTCCACACCGATCCCCATCTTAATCGTGTGCCGTCCCCGAACAATGCTCAGATCGTCGTACACATCGAGCGTCGTGCCGACTTCCTCATCGAGCTGGCTATCGCTGGGAGTATCGAAGGGGCCGCTCACTTGCGCGCAGATGGTGCCGGCCAGACCGTTGGCGGACATCGAGAGCGGACACGTGCCATTCTGGTAGTGGTGCAAGGCCGAGCGGTTGATTCCCCCGCGCAACTCATTAATGATCGTCGGCGAAAAGGTGTGCGTCACCTGGACAACATAATTGGAGGGGCGGATGAGGGGGTTATCGACGCCATTCAGGGTATCGAGCGGTGAGGTCGAGTTGGCGTCGTCGATGTTCAGGCGGGCGAAGATGGAGGTTCGATCGGTGAAGGTGTGATCCAAACGGAACATCCCGCTATCTTCGCGGGTGTTCTCACTCTGCGGTGAAATCCGTTCGTTGGTCATGGAATCGACGGCGACCGTTCCCACCGGCCACTGGTTCAGGAAGGGTTGGAGAACGGGATTGGTCACGCTTTGCCGAAACGCAGCGTTCGGTACGAACCCGATCACGGTGGTGTCTAGGCGCTGGCGAATGCCCTCGTAATCGGCATAGAAGAAAGTGCGGTCCTTCTGGATGGGCCCGCCAATTCCGGCGCCGAACTGGTTCAAGCGGAAGGGCGGGATGTTCACATCGAAGGGCGAGCGCGCATCGAAAACGTTGTTGCGCAGGAAATCGAAAGCCGAACCGTGAAACGCGTTTGTGCCTGTCTTCGAGACGATGCTGACAATGGCCCCGGCCGACCCGCCCTGATCCGCGGTATAGACCGAGGAACTCACACGGAACTCCGCGATCGATTCCAGTGAAATGGCCAGGCGCACGCCCACCTTCTGGCTCTGCTCCTGGACGCCCGTGGCATCAACTCCATCGTAAGTGTAGTTGCTGTCATCAATGCCTCGTCCTACAAATCGCAGGTCACGCTGGCCGCCGGCCCCGAGGTTGACCGCACCGGGCGAAAGCGTCATAAGGAGGGACCAGTCGCGCCCGTTCAGGGGTATGTCCTCGACTTGCCGGGATTGAATGACGGTAGAAATCTCAGCGTTGTTCGAATCGAGCGCTTGCGCGGAAGCCTGCACCTCGACCCTCGTCGTGGGCGCGCCCACCTCAAGCTGGGCGTTGACGGTGCGCGTCTGGCCCACTGAGAGCTCGATCCCTTTCTCCTGGAATGTCTTGAATCCACTCCCCGAAATCGTAAGATCGTAGGTTCCCGTCGGCAGACTGCTGACGCTGTAAACACCACTGTTTCCGGTAGTTGTCTGCCTTTTGAAGCCCGTGTCAGGCGCAACGACTTCGACTCCCGCGTTGGGAATACTCGCCCCGCTCGGGTCCGTCACGGTTCCATTAAGATTGGCTCGGTTGATTTGGCCAAAAGCCACGCCCACAAACAAATTGGCGCCTAATAATGCGAGAAGAATCACCCATGTCCTGCGAACACACTGCTGCTGCATAGAAACTTCCTCCGTTCCACTTCTCAATCGACTATGGAGTTGTAACCCCGGCAATCGCGGTGAGTAGTTCACTGAAATCACCGGCCACGCGTGGTGCGGAAACCGCCGTGGGCGACGCGTGCCGTGTTCGGATGGCTCGATATTCAAATTGTTATTAGGACGCAGGGAGATGAACGCAATATGCCGCTAATATTGCATGCTGATGAATTCGCTCCACGCGGAAACCCGCCGCCGATTCACAAAGCCTTCAGAGTGGACAATTTCTCTAGAAAATCTGCCTTCCAGCCCCTTCTGAATTTTATCAATGTGTAATATAGTTGTAACAGTGTTGTAACTTGGAGCTCTACGAATGCACTCTCCCTCGGTCGCTGCGCGGTTTGCCATCGGTTTAATTCTCACGTTCGTCCCTGTGGCGGCGGCCGATTCAATCTCGGCCTCGGAGGCGCGTCCCGACCTTGAGAGCCCCTATCACTTGTACGAACTGAAGCTGCGAACATTCTGTCCAATGCCAAATCGCGCGGCCGGCGTCCTGCTGCCGGTACGCATTAACGGGGGCCGGCCGCTTCGCATGGTTCTCGACAGCGGCGCCGAGTTCATCGTGATGGGAACCAAGAATGCGCGCGCGGCAGGTCTTTGCGCCACATCGGATATGGATTTGGTAGGTTTGGGAAACCGGCTTGCCCAGGTAGGGCGGGCGGATACGGTGGAGATCGGTCCGCTCTCCTTTCGCCATTGCCGCGTGGCCTTTGTGAAGGGCAGAGTCATCGAAGGGGCCGACGGGGTGATTCCCTTGAGCCTGTTCTCGGATTTCCTCTTGCGCCTCGATCTACCCGGCGAGAAGTTGGAGCTGATCCCATTCCCGCTGAAAGAAAGCCCGGCGACCCTGCCCGCCCGTGCAATCGCAAAACACGATCTGTTGCTGGTCCAATCGGTTTTGAACGGAAAGCAGACCGGGTATGTGGTGATGGATACGGGCGCTTATTGCAGCGGCATTTCACGCCAGGCAGCGCGCACCTTAAGCGAACCCCACGTTGTTTCCGAGTTGCTTCTGACAGCGGGGACGGGCGCCACCACCGGACAACGCATTTCGACCCCCGTCCACTTCGCCATTGCCGGCCAGGACCTGATTCCCCATGAAGTTGTGGCGTTGGATCTTTCCGATCTGATCCGTCACTGCGGCGTGAACGTGCTGGGCGTTGTGGGGTTTCCGGACCTGCGCAATTACATCTTAAACATCGATTATCGCAACCACCGTGTTGGGATTGAGCCGCCTTCGAATACCGCCAACAGCGCAATGCATGGCCGTCCCCATCCTGAGGCCCCGCAAGCGCGCGCATTCCATTAAGCCCGCTTCAAAACAACGGGTGTCTCCACCCGCGTCTGGGAGATCCTGGCTGGAAAATGAAGACGAATTGAAGGCGATGGCGCGGGTGGGGACACCCGCCCTACAGACCGGCCTCACCAATGGCGCGTGTCCCCCACAATCAGCAATGCCTGGCAGCCCGGGCGATTCGCCAACCGCCGCGGCCTGCCGCTGCTCGAGATCTTCGGCGTGAAGGGCAGGTATCTGTAGGGTCAGCAAGATCGCTATCGCCGCTACCCCGCTTACACGAAACCAGATTGTTTGGGGATTGGAAGCCATCGTGTTCCTCAATTCTCCATTCGTTGCAGGACCGGCCTTCGCGAAATTCAGCCCTCTCCCCCAAAGGGGCGAGGGCCGAGATGTGCCCGACACAAAATCGTGATCGCCCAATACCGAGGACAACAGCTTCTAGTAATCCGAACGATAGGATTCGAGCGGAGGCAGGCTGTCTCCATCTTGGAATCCATCGCGCAACTTGCCGACCCAGCGAGTGAAGCCGTACCAGTAGAGAAACTCGCGATCGAACTTCCCCAGCGAGGTGCCCAAGCGGTAAGGAGCATACTCAGCCAGCCAAGCCGGACGGTAATCTTCACGCAGCTCTGTTATCCCGTCCATCAGGTCGCCGGCGGGAAAGTGGTCCAGGCAGCAGAGCTCATTCAAAGTGGATACCACCTGGCGCTTGCTGGGGTGCGTGCCCAGTTGCTTCCACCGTTCTGCCATATCGGCGGCATAGATGAACTTCATCCCCGTGTAATCGAGCATCCGCGCGCCCAGGTCCAGGCTGTTAAGGCTATTGCGGTCGCCCCGCAGAGCGAAGGCGCGGGCCAGGTGTTCCTGTCCCTGCTCTGCCAGCAGCCGCACCTGGCGAAAATCCTCGCGATGGGCGCCGTAGAGCTTGAGACTGTCGGCGGTCAGCGGATC